>Ga0255772_10002477_pt1 | contig 18001 bp, 18 predicted proteins | sample 071ome_34_FD_179970 | JGI IMG/M metagenome (GOLD analysis project Ga0255772, IMG submission 179970) | Coastal salt marsh microbial communities from the Groves Creek Marsh, Skidaway Island, Georgia - 071411BT metaG (version 2) | ecosystem: Environmental > Aquatic > Marine > Intertidal zone >...
CACCTTTTCCTCTATCAATCGCTGCATAAATTGCAGTGTTATTTCCAGGAACAAGCTCTGCTTCTCCACCCATTTTATCTGTTACAACGGCTGCAAGTAAATTTGCAATAGCTGTTGCACCAGTCCAGCCTGGATCACCAATTTTTACTTTCTCAGCAAAACTTGAGAAAGATACAAAAATTGAAATTAATCCAGCAACTAATGTACTTTTTAATATTCTCATTATTACCTCTCGTTAAATTTAAGATAAAAGACTAACATTAAAATTACCCATGGCAAATATAAATAAAGATTAAAATTGTCACAAAACTCGAGAATTATTTAATAGATTATAGTAAAAAAATTACTTTATTTTATTTTGCCTAGTTGTTTTTGACGAGAAATAATTATTAATCCACTTATTACTATCATTACAGCTCCAATGTAAGTATTTGTTTTTGGGATTTCATTAAAAAAGAAATATCCGTATAAAATACCCCATATAATAACTGAGTATCTAAAAGTTGAAGTCACAGAAACTAGTGCAACTTTAATTGTTGCTATTGAAAATATATAACCAAGTGAGAGAAAAAAAGAAGAAACAAATAAAATTAAATAGTCTTTAATGCTAAAATAATAAAATTTATAAATACTTAAAAATCCAAAAAAAATTGTAACAACAAGACAAGTTATAAAAGCAATTTGTAAACTATGAAAATTACCTTTAATATTTTTTGTATACATATCTCTAAATGACAAAAGAATTGCGGATAGCAAAGGAAATATAAAATAAAAGCCAAATTCTAATTTTGTAGGATTGATAACTACTACAACTCCAATAAATCCAAAAATTACAGCAGTCCATCTTCTCCAACGTACTTTTTCATTTAAAAATAATGCACCAAATGTAGTTAAAAAAATTGGTGCTAAACTCAAAAGGACATAAACCATCCCAAAAGGAAGCATTGCAACACCAACAAAAAAACAAATTGCTGCAAAAGATTCAAATAATCCCCTAATTGGTAATTGACGAGAGGAAAAAATAACTTTGAAGTTTAATAAGTTTTTAAAATATAAAAATATTCCAATAAAGAATAATGCAAATAATCCTCTAATAAAAATTACTTGGTTCAAGACGTAAATTTCATCAAAATTTTGATAGATAAATTTGACCATTGCATCATTGGTTGCAAAAGAAAATTGGCAAAGGATCATGTACAGAATGCCTAATAATTCATTATTAATAATGGGTTTTTTCATTGATGTTAAAAAAATTAAATAAAGATTATTAACCAGTATGCAGCTAATCCAGAAAAAATAGTAGCCAAAATATTTCTGCTTAATACACCAATAATGACAGCAATAATTGAAGCATAAATTTTTGGATTGTTTTCAAAATCAATTAATCCATTACTGTCTAGAAAAATTCCAGGAAAAATTATGGCAGGAAAAACTGCTGAAGGTACATAACTTAATATTTTTTTAACAAATGGATTCATCTTACTCGTATCAAAATAAGTTAAAGATAAAAATTTTGTTAAAAAATTTAAAATTCCTGAAATAACTATTCCATACCAAATCATATTGAATTTTCTTTTTTTAATTTTATTAATATAAAAGCTAAAGCCAGAGCAACGAAACTAGATAAAATTATGTAAGATTTAAGTGGTGCTTGATATAAAATTATTGACAACACACCAGATGTAAAAATTACAATTAAATGATCAAATTTTCTAAAATATCCAACTAATAATGAAATAAAAGTTAAAGGAATTGTATAAGCTAAGCCTAATTCTTCTGGTACAATTGATCCAAGAAAAATACCAATTATTGTAAAAATTTGCCAAACAAACCAAAGTATAAACCCTGAGCCCAATAAATAAAAATGCTTGAGGTTTTCATTTTTATTTTTCTCAAAATATATATTTGATACAGCATATGCTTGGTCTGTTAATAAATATGACAATAATAGTTTCCAACCAATAGTTAGTTTATTTAAATATTCACTTAAACTTGCGCCATATAATAGATGCCTTGAATTCACAACGAATGTTGAAGATATTGTTATTATTGAAGATGCTCCTCCAGAAAATAATTGCAAAAATACAATTTGTGAAGCACCACCAAATATTATTAAAGAAGTTGCATAAGTCTCTAACGGAGTAAATCCAAGTTCGATACCAATTGCACCAACTATAACTCCAAAGGGTACCACTGGAATTAACAAGGGCAATACATCTACTATACCTTTAAAAAATAAATTAATTTTTTTACTCATTAAAAAGCTTGTTAGTCGAAACAAACAATATGATCAATATGAATAGGTCTTTTTATTCCAAATTTTTCATCAACTTCATGCTGATGCACATGGTGAGAATGAACAAAAACAGGTATCAATAAATTACTTTGTGTTTTAAGGGTATAAATAAAGTTCGTTCCTCTAAACTTTCTATCCACTACCTCTAGCTTCAAATTACTTTTATCATCATGTTCTAAATCCTCTGGCTGCAACAATAATTTAACATTAGATCCTTTGGGATAGTGTTTAACAAAATCTCCTTCTATTAATCCAAGATCTTTATTTTCAAGAGATTTTTCATCTACGACTTTTGCAGGGATTAATATTCCTCTATTTAAAAAATTTACAACTTCTACTGAATTTGGAAAATGATAAACATTATAAGGATCATCATATTGTTTAAGTTGACCGTCTAAAATTATTCCACATTTATTACCAAGATAAAAAGCTTCATATGAGTCGTGGGTAACTATAATTGTTGTGATTTTATATTCTTTCAGTAATTGTTTTAGTTTTACTTGGATTTCCTCTTTAAAACTTTGATCAATATTAGAAAGGGGCTCGTCTAAAAGAAGCAAGTCTGGCATAGATAATAATGATCTTGCAAGTGCTGCCCTTTGAGCTTCACCTGAACTAATTTGATGAGGAAATTTATTTTGAATATGTTCTAAATGTAAGAATTCAATAATTTCATTAAATTTAAGTTTTTTATTTTTTCGCTTATTCCGTTCAGCGCCAAACTTTATATTATCAATAACGTTATAATGAGGAAATAAAGAATTATCCTGAAAGGATAATGCTATATTTCTATTCTCTGGCTCAACATGTAAATTTTCAGAGGAAATAACTTTGCCATTTAAATTAATTGATCCAGATTTTATTTTTTCTAGCCCAGCTATGGTTCTTAAAATTGTGGTCTTTCCAATACCAGATGGGCCAAGTAAACAAACTACGTCACCTTCATTTTCTATTTTTAAAGATACATTATTAACTTTATTTTTTTTACTAGCTGTAAAAGTAACATTGTTAATTTCGAAAAAATTATTCATCAATTATCCTTTAATATATATCTTGAAGTTAATAAGATAAAAATACTTGATATTAATATCAAAAATATTGCAGGGGCTGCAGCTGCTTCTAACAAATCTTGTGAAGCATATACATACGCCTTTGTAGCAAAAGTATCAAAATTAAATGGTCTCATAATTAAAGTAATAGGTAATTCCTTAACAATTTCTATTGAAAGAAGAATTACAACTAAAAAAATTGAATTTTTTAAAAAAGGCAAGTGAATATTTTTAAAAGTTTTAATTTTGGAATAACCTAATAAATAAGCACTTTCATCTATTGAATAATTTATTTTTAGATAACCTGATTTTATTCCATTATTGGCGAGAGAATAAAAACGTACAAAATAAACTAACACTAATCCAAAAATTGAACCTATGAATAATGATTTGATATTTAAATCTATAAATAAATTTTGATCTAAAAATGATATGAATGAAATATAGGCAACTGCTAAAATAATTCCAGGCATTGCATATCCACAAATAGAAAATGTAGTAAGGTATTGAAGAAATTTACTTTTGGTTATTCGATTACCATAGTTAGAAATAAAACTTAAAAAAATTAGTAACAAGCAAGATAAAAAAACTAATAATAAAGTGTTAGTAATTAATTGAATTAAATTAAGATCTAACAAGTGATTTGGAAACAAATAAGTCCAGTAAGCCATCTGTGAAACTGGAAAAATGAAACTTACAAAAAAAACCAAAAAACATGTGCTTGAAGCTAATAAGGCTTTGTTCCCTCTTAGCAAAATTTTTTGTTTAGATTGTATTCCACTTTTGGATGGTGAGTGATATTGAGCTTTCTGTCTTGAGATATTTTCTAATATGAAAAGAACAAAAATAAAAATTAATAAATAAAATGACAATTGGTTAGCTAAAGTTAAGTCATCATACGTTATCCAAGCATTATAAATGCCTGTAGTTAGAGTTGAAACACCAAAAAATGATACTGAGCCAAAATCTGACAATGTTTCCATAGCAACAAGAGATAACCCAGCTATTATTGATGGTCTAGCAGCTGGCAATATGATTTTCATAAATGTTTTTTTCTTTGAAAAACCAAGATTTTTACCAAGATCAATAAGATTTTGGGATTGGTAATGAAATGATGCCCTGGTCAAAACATACACATACCCAAAGATTGAAAATGAAATAGCAATAGTTGCTCCAACCATCCCATCTAATTTTGGAATATACATATTGTACTCAGCCTCTCCAAATATTGATTTCAAAATAGAATATAAAGTTCCATAATTTTCAAAAAAAGCAGTCAATGAATATGAATAAATATAAGCAGGTACTGCAAATGATAAGATTAATCCCCATTTAAAAAATTTTGCACCCGGAAAATCATAAAAGGATATCAGATATGCACATCCTATTCCAATTATTGAAGTGATTATTATAACACCAATTAATAAAACAAAAGAATTTACAATGTAGTCTAACAGAAATGTTTCTTTTAAGATTAAGCTATATTCACTAGTTAGCTCAAAAAAACTGCTAAAAATAATTATTATTGGAACAGCAACAACTATTGAAATTAAAAGAGAGCTAAAATACCAAATATTTAATCTATGTATCATTTAGAATATAATTTTACTTCCAACCAGCTCTAAGCATAAGTTCAAGCGCTACAGCTTGAAACCTAGCATAATCTTCAACTGGTGTTGAAAGATCTTGCTTGAAGGATCCCATACTTTTAATTATTTCACTAGGTTCAACATTCTCAATTATAGGATATTCAAAAGTATTTTTGACTATATGGGATTGAGCTTCCTCAGTTAAAAGAAATTCTAAAAGTTTTAACGCATTTTCAGGATTTGGTGCATATTTTAAAATACCACCTCCACTAATATTCATATGAGTTCCTCTATCAGACTGATTAGGGAAATATGGTACAACTTTTTTTGCTGCTTGCTGTTGTTCCAACCCTTTTTGACCAGACAACATGAGTGCATAATAATAAGTGTTTGCAATTGCAATATCAGCTTCTCCAGCTGCAACGGCTAGTATTTGGGCACGATCATTTCCTTTGGGATCTCTTGCAAAATTTTTAACAAACTTTTTTACCCACTCATCTGTATTCTCTTTACCATTATTGCTAATAATAGATGCAATCCATGATTGGTTATAAATATTATTAGATTGACGAACTGTTATTTTATTATTCCATTTAGGATCAGATAAATCTTCATACCTCAAATTTTTAATTACCTCTTTATCAATTCTATCTTTTGAGTAAAAAATTATTCTTGCTCTTTTTGCTATTCCAGTCCAGTTATCGCTTCTTAAACTTTTTGGAACTATTGATTTTATTTTAGGTGAGATAGAATTTTGAAACATGCCTTTTTGATCAAATAAACCTAATCTTCCAGCATCAGCAGTAATATAAAGGTCTGCTTTTGAGTCGGAACCTTCCTCAACAATTCTTTTTTGTAGAGCTGCATCATTTCCAGAAACAACATTAACTTTTATGCCACTAATTGATGTAAATTTTTCGTATAACTGAATATCAGAAGAGTAATGTCTTGAGCTAAATACATTTACTTCATTAGCTTTAGGTGCTGTTGTTAAAAAATTTAATAAGATTAAGATTATTAAAAAAAACTTCACCTATTTATCACCTGTTGTTAGTAAATTATTTTGATATTTCTCTAATTGAGAATGATTATCATTCGCATTTTACTAACTATTTGTCAATATAAATAGAGATTTATTTCCAATCACCAATTTTACTGAAAAGGAAATTTCTAAAAGCTTGAACTCTAGCTGTATTTTTTAATGACTGAGGATATACAAAATGAGCTTCTGTTATCGGTCCCTCAGATTTAGGTAATACTTTAATTACATTGTTTGAGTTTGTGACTAAATATTCTGGTAAAGCCGCTAGACCAACACCAGATTCTACAGCCAATAGTAAACCCATGACACTGTTTACTTTCATAATTGATTTTCTTTTTTTACCATCGTGCATTCCAAGCTTCAATGCCCAATCAGGATTATAAACTGGGGATGGCGCTCCTTTTCCAAATGAAATAAATTTATGTTTATTTAAATCAGTTATTGTTTTTGGCATTCCATATTTTTCAAGATATCGATTAGATCCATATATATAGTATTTGATATCAACTAATTTTTTTTGAATATAATTTAATTGTTTTGGTCTTCTCATGAAAATACCAATATCTGCTTGTCTTGTACTAAGATCTAGTTCTTTATCATCAAATACCAGTTCAATTTCTATTTCAGGATTTAGTCTCATAAACTCTTCAATTCTTGGCGTTAACCAGTGTGTACCAAAACTTCTGACTGTTGTTATTGTTAATTTTCCTGTTGGTTTGTTTTTTTGGTCACCTAATGATGTTTCAACTTCTTTAAGTTTACTGATAACTTCATGAGCAGTTTTAAAAACATATTCTCCATTTTCGGTTAATGTTAAACCTCTAGCATGACGCTCGAATAACTGAACTTTAAGATCTTGCTCTAATGATTGAATTTGTCTACTAATTGCTGACTGACTTAGGTTTAGATTTATTGTGGCATTAGTAAAACTTCCAGCTTCTGCTACAGCATGAAAAATTTTTAATTTATCCCAATCCATTATTTATTTACATCAACTATATATCTGCCTGATGTTTCTCCTTTTAACATTTTTGAATAAGTTTCAATCAGTTCTTCTAGTCCAATAGTCTTGATTGATTTTTCTAAAAGTTCAAAATTAATAATTTTTGAAACTTCATTCCACACAAATTCTCTTCTTTTTATAGAAGCAGTAACTGAATTTATTCCCCACAGTTTAACCCCTCGAATAATGAATGGCATAACAGTTGTGTTAAGTTTTATGTCTGCTGCATTTCCGCATGCTGCTACAATACCATTATCTTTTGTCTGAGCTAAAGCATTGGCTAAAATTTTTCCACCAACAGTATCAACCACACCATCCCATAGACCTTTATCTAGTGGTCGAGGATCTTTATCTAATTCTTCTTTATTTATAACAGTTTTTGCACCAATCGTTTTTAGATACTCCTCATTACTTTTTTTTCCAGTTACTGCTGTAACGTTGTAACCAAACTTTGCCAAAATCATAACCGCAATACTTCCCACTCCACCAGAGGCACCAGTAACAAGAACATCATTTACTTTTTCACCTAGCAAAAGTTCTTCTCTTGCTTTAATTGCAAAAGCACATAATAAAGCTGTTAATCCAGCTGTGCCCATAATCATTGATTGTTTGGCAGTTAAATCCTTGGGTCTCTTTACTAGAAAATCTGAATTAACTTTTGCAAATTGAGAATATCCACCATAGAAAATTTCACCAACTCTCCAGCCAGTTAGTATAACATCATCATCTTTTTTAAATTTGTCACTTTCGCTATCCACAACTGTTCCTGAAAAATCTATTCCAGGTATATGAGGATACTCTTTAACAAGTCTTGCACCATTATTTAAGATAAGTGCATCCTTATAGTTTAAACATGAATAATCAACTTTAACCAAAACATCACCATGTTTTAAAAATGATTGATCAACAGATTTAATTTCTCGCTTTAACCCCTCACCTTCTTGATCGATGATTAATGCTTTAAATTGAGTAGACACTTTATTTGCTGATAAATCTTAAATATCTATTTTGAATCGAAAGATCTTCCTTAAATTGACCTAAAAAATAATTTGTAACTGTTGTGGCATTTTCTTTTTTAATACCTCTCATTGTCATGCATTGATGAGCTGCATCAATAGTAACCGCAACACCTTTAGCATCTAAAGCTGACATCAAAGATTGTGCAATTTGCATTGTTAATCTTTCTTGTGTTTGCAACCGTTTTGAAAAAACCTCAACCACTCTTGCAAGTTTACTTAAACCAACTACTCTTTCTTTTGGAATATAAGCAACGTGTGCAGTACCAACAATTGGTGCCATATGGTGTTCACAATGACTTGTGACTGAAATATTTTTTTCAACAACCATATCGTCATATCCCTCAACATCACCAAATGTTTTTTCTAAAATTTTATTTGCATCTTCACCATAGCCAGCAAAGTATTCTTTAAATGCTTTTGTTACTCTTTTTGGAGTTTCTAACAATCCTTCTCTTGATGGATCTTCACCCATCCAAGTTAAGATTGTTCTAAAGGCTTCTTCAGCTTCTTGATCTGAAACCTTTTTTGTATCTTGGCTATCTGTTTCTTTAACTAATTTCATTGAGCGTTTTTATACCTATAAAATCTCATTTTTAAAATATTTAATATATCTCTATATATGCTACATAATCACATTGTATGTTCAAAAAAAGAGAAAATGTTGTCGAAATAGAAGAGGGCAATCTTCTTTCACCAAAATTTGATAATGATGGACTTATTCCAGTTATTACAATGTGTTCGAAGACAAAAGATATTCTAATGCACGGTTATATGAATGTTGAAGCTTTTAAAAAAACTATTGAAACGAAAGAAGCTCACTACTTTAGTAGATCTAGAAAAGCTATTTGGCATAAGGGAAAAACAAGTGGATTTACCCAAAAAGTTACAGAAATTAGAATTGATGATGATCAAGACTCTGTTTGGCTTACAGTCGATATAGGAGATGGTGCGAGTTGTCATGTTGGTTATAGATCGTGTTTTTATAGGTCTATTCCGTTAGGGCCAATTGATAATGGTAGAAAAATTGAAATGAAGTTTTTAGAAACAGAAAAAAAATTTGATCCTGAAGAAGTATATAAAGGACAACCCAATCCAACAAAAATTTAAATGAGTGACAAACAAAAAAATGTTCTAGGACAAGATCTAGAACAATGTTCACTTGATCCGTTAACTGGTTGGTATCGAGATGGATGTTGTAATACAGATGAAAATGACCATGGAGTGCATACTGTTTGTGCAAAAGTTACTGATGAATTCTTAGAATGGTGTAAAGAAGCTGGGAACGATCTAATTACTCCTCACCCTGAATTTGGCTTTCCTGGTTTAAAAAATGGAGATGGTTGGTGTGTATGCGCAAGTTGGTATGCAAAAGCAGTAGAGGCAGGTAAAGGATGTCCTATATATTTAAAAAGCACTCATCAAAATACATTAAAAATTTTACCTATCGAAATTTTAAAAAAATTTGCAATAGATCTTTCTTAAGTCATTTAAATGAATGATGAAATTATATCTGTAGTATATCTAATTTTAATTCTTGTTCTAATCTTACCTGGATTTCTTTATGCAAATAAAAATAGAAAAATATTTTTTAATAATCTTTTTATTTGGGCTATTATAATTGGTATAATTGTAATTTTAATAAAATTTTTAACTAACTAATTACATATTACCATATTTTGGACCACCTCCACCTTCGGGTGTAACCCAAGTAATATTTTGTGATGGTTCTTTGATATCACAAGTTTTGCAATGAATACAATTTTGAGAGTTTATAACAAACTTATTTTTACCATTATCATTTTGAACTTCGTAAACTCCAGCTGGACAATATCTTTGCGCAGGTTCATCAAACTTTTCTAAAGTATAATTAATTGGTAATTCAGGATCTTTCAATTTTAGATGAACTGGTTGATTATCAGCATGATTTGTCCCTGTTAGATAAACAGAACTTGTTTTGTCAAAAGTAATAACATTATCTGGTTTTGGATAATCTATTTTTGGCATTTCACTAGCTGGTTTTAAAGTTTCATGATCTGCATGTTTATGTTTTAATGTGAAAGGTAATTTACCTTTGAACAATAATTGATCTATTCCTGTGAAAATTATTCCAAGAATTAAACCCCAACTAAAACTTGGCTTAACATTTCTTGCTCTAAACAATTCATCATAAAGCCAACTTTTTTTGAATTTATCTTCAAAAATAGAAAGATTTTTATTTTCTTTTAAATGTTCAGCAATGGTCTCTGCAGCTATTATTCCACTTTTCATTGCAGTGTGAGACCCTTTTATTTTAGGCATATTTAAAGTGCCCGCGTCACAACCAACAAGTAAAGCTCCAGGCATAAACATTTGAGGCAAACTTTGAAATCCACCTTCGATTAAAGCACGAGCTCCATATGAAATTCTTTTACCACCTTCTATAACTTTTCTAATTGCAGGATGAGTTTTGAACCTTTGAAACTCATCAAATGGTGACAAATGAGGGTTTTTATAATCTAGACCAATAACGTAACCTAAAAATACCTGCTTGTTTTCAGCGTGATACATAAAGCTTCCGCCATAAGTATTATTATCTAATGGCCAACCTGCAGTATGCATCACCAAGCCCTCTTCATGATTTTTTTCATCTATTTCCCAAATTTCTTTAAATCCAATTCCATATTGCTGAGGATCTTTACCTTTATTCAATTCAAATTTTTGAATTAGCTGTTTTCCAAGATGTCCTCTACATCCTTCTGCAAAAACTGTAACTTTTCCAAGTAAATCAATACCAGGTTCGTAACTGTCTTTTTTATTTCCCTCTTTATCAATACCCATATCTTGAGTGGCTACACCTTTAACTGATCCATCTTCATTATATAAAATTTCACTAGCCGGAAAGCCTGGAAAGATTTCAACACCCAATGCTTCTGCTTGCTCAGCTAACCATCTACATAAATTTGCTAAACTAATAATATAATTTTTATGGTTTTGTTGTACTGAGGGTAACAGCCATGTGGGCCAACTTAATGATTTTGATTTACTTAAAAATAAAAATTTTTCTTTACTAACTTTTGTTTTAATAGGTGCATTCAGTTCTCTCCAATTTGGAAGTAATTCGTCTAATGCACGAGTTTCAAAAACATTTCCACTTAATATATGGGCACCAATCTCAGATGCTTTCTCTAATAAACAAATGTTTAAATTAGAGTCTAGCTGTTTTAATTTTATAGCTGTTGTTAATCCTGAAGGTCCACCTCCAACAATTACTACATCATATTCCATCGACTCCCTAGTCATATGGCATTTTTATCTTTCAGGATTATTTTTGTATAGTGTTTAATTTGTTCAGTTCGGCTAAAAATTGAGGAAGTGCTTCAAACAAATCTGCCTCCAATCCGTAATCTGCAACACTAAAAATAGGTGCTTCACCATCTTTATTTATCGCTACAATTACTTTACTTTCTTTCATGCCCGCTAAATGTTGAATAGCGCCCGAAATACCAACTGCAATATATAAATCTGGTACTACAACTTTGCCTGTTTGACCAACCTGATGGTCATTAGAAATATATCCAGCATCAACTGCGGCTCTTGAGGCTCCAATGGCTGCACCTAATTTATCTGCAACTTCAGTAATTAATTTAAAATTATCACCACTTTGCATGCCTCTTCCTCCTGAAACAACTATTCTTGCTGTACCTAGTTCAGGTCTATCCGATTTAACTTCTTCTCTTTTAATAAATTTAGTTTGAACAAACTCTTCTAGCCCATCAACTTTTTCTATCGGTGCTGAACCACCAGTGCTTTCACACGGATCAAATGAGGTTGGTCTTATCGTAACACATTTTTTTGTGTCATTGCTTTTAACTGTTGCAAAAGCATTTCCAGCATAAATAGGTCTAATAAATGTATCATTTGAAATTACTTTTGTAATATCACTGACTTGTGATGTATCTAATAAAGCAGCAATTCTTGGCATCAAATTTTTACCAAAAGTATTAGCAGAGCTAACTATGTGCGTATAATTTTCTGCAAGCTTTACAATAATTGGGGCAAAATTTTCTGCTGTAAAATTTTCATAATGGGGTGCTTCAACACTAATAACTTTTTTAACTGAAGGCAAAGCAGATAAAGCCTTTGCTGCTTGTTCAGAATTATGACCAATGATTACAGCATGCACATCTTGATCAATTTGAGATGCAGCAGTAACCGCATTTAGAGTAAATGGTCTTAATTCTTTATTATTATGTTCTGCAATTAATAAAACTGACATTATATTACCTTTGCTTCATTTTTAAGTTTTTGAACAAGTTCTGCAACATTAGCAACTTTAATTCCTGCCTTTCTTTTAGGAGGTTCTTCAACTTTAATTTGTTCAACTCTAGGAGATATATCTACTCCGAGATCTGAGGCGTTTAGTTGATCCACAGGTTTTTTCTTTGCTTTCATTATATTAGGTAATGATGCATATCTTGGCTCATTTAATCTTAAGTCGCATGTTACGATTGCCGGAATATTTACTTCAATTGTTTCAAGACCTTCATCAATTTCTCTGACTATTTCTAATTTTCCATCCTTGACATCAATTTTTGATGCAAAAGTTGCCTGGGGCCAATTTAATAATGCACTTAACATTTGACCCGTTTGATTGCAGTCATCATCAATTGCTTGTTTGCCCATAAAAACTAAATCTGGTTTTTCTTTTTCAACAACTTTTTGTAATAATTTTGAAACAGCCAAGGGTTCTAAAGTACCATCAGCTTTTACGTGAATTCCTCGATCAGCCCCTACAGCTAAAGCTTTTCTAACTGTTTCTTGTGCTTTTTCTTCACCAATTGTTACCGCAACAACTTCTGTTGCTTTTCCAGCTTCTTTAATTTTTACAGCCTCTTCAACAGCATTATCATCAGGTGGGTTAGTTGACATTTTAACGTTGTCAGTCACAACACCGGTACCATCTTCTTTTACTCTAATTTGAACGTTGTAATCAATTACTCTTTTTACTGCGACCAATATTTTCATTAAGCTCTCAATAGTTTGTTTTCTGCATCATAAGGACTTTCATCCAAAACAGTTGCATCGTACATTTTTCCTAATATATCAACCTTTAATTTTTCACCAACATTTGCCATTTCAGGTTTGACCATTGCAAGTGCAATTGATTTGTCTAATCTAAAACCATACTCACCACCTGTAGCTCTTCCTATTACCTCGTCATCTTTATAAATAGGGTTATTTCCAAGTACATCAGCATCTTCTGTATTGTGAACTTCCAAAGTTACTAATTTATTTGAAAATCCTTTTTCTCTCCATTTATTAAGCGCCTCTAAACCAATAAAATTACCTTTGTTTGGATGAATAAATCTATCTAATCCTGATTCATAAGGTGAATATTCAATGGACATTTCGGTCCCAACTAATTTATAAGATTTTTCTAACCTTAAACTATTCATTGCTCGGATACCAAAAGGTTTAATACCTAAATCTTTTCCAGCTTCCATCAATTTATCAAAAATATGATTTTGATATTCAATTGGGTGATGTAATTCCCAACCTAATTCTCCAACAAAATTAACTCTCATCGCATTAACTGGAGCGTACCCAATATCTACATTCTTAGCCGTTAGCCATTTAAAATTTTCATTAGAAAAATCATCAGTTGAAACTTTTTCCATTAGTTGTCTTGCTTTAGGTCCTGCAACAACTAGAACACCTGTGCTATTTGTAAGGTCTTGAAAAGTAACAGACCCATCTGTTGGCATCCATTTTTGAATCCAGTCATGATCTAAACGTAGGTTTGATCCAGCAGAAACAAGGTAGTAACTATTTTCTGCTTCCTTCATTATTGTAAATTCTGAGTGAACTCCACCTTTCGTATTTAGTGCATGACATAAATTTATTCTTCCAATTTTTTTTGGTAGCTTATTTGCAACTAAGAAATCTAAAAACTCTTCAGCTTTAGGGCCTTTAATTCTACATTTTGCAAATGCAGTCATATCTAAAAGACCAACATTTTCTTTTACATTTTGACATTCTTTTTTGATTGCATCAAACCATTTTGATCTTCTAAATGACCAATCATCTTTTTGTTCCATTCCATCTGTTGCAAAAAAGTTCGGTCTTTCCCAGCCAAATTTTTGTCCAAATACCGCACCTAAATCTCTCATTCTTTCATAACAAGGTGAAGTTCTTAATGGTCTTGCAGCTGGTCTTTCTTCATCTGGATAATGAGTGATAAATACATGACTGTAAGCTTCTTCATTTTTAGCTTTAAGGTATGACTTAGAGCAATAATCTCCATATCTTCTAGGCTCAACACCTAACATGTCTATAGTTGGTTCCCCATCTACAATCCATTCTGCTAACTGCCAACCTGCCCCACCCGCTGCAGTAATTCCAAAACTATGTCCTTCATTTATCCAAAAGTTTTTAAGTCCCCATGCAGGACCAACAATTGGATTGCCATCTGGTGTATAACAAATTGCACCATTATAAACTTTCTTAACTCCAACTTCACCAAACGCAGGTACACGATGTATTGCTCCTTCAATGTGTGGAGCAAGTCTATCTAAATCTTCTTGAAATAATTCGTACTCAGAATCTTTTGATGGTCCATTAACATAACACGCAGGAGCGCCATCTTCATATGGACCTAAAATTAATCCACCAGCTTCTTCTCTCATGTACCATCTGCTATCACTATCTCTTAAAACTCCCATTTCAGGTAAACCATCTTTTTTTCTTTTTTGAATTTCAGGATGAGGCTCTGTTACAATGTATTGATGCTCTACAGGAATAACAGGAATATCTAAACCAACCATTTTACCAGTTTGTCTTGCAAAATTTCCTGAACAAGAAATAATATGCTCACATTCAATTGAACCTTTATCAGTTTCAACAACCCAACCATCTTTATTTTGTTTCATCGCAAGCACTGTTGTATTTCTATAAATCTCAGCACCCATATTTCTTGCACCTGTTGCAAGTGCTTGTGTTAAATCTGCTGGTTGTATGTAGCCATCTTCTGGATGTTGAATTGCTCCAACTAAATCATCTGTATGACATAGTGGCCAAATTTCTTTTACTTGCTGAGGTGTTAAAAATTTAACGTCAACTCCAATAGTTTTTGCAACGCCTGCATACTGATGATATTCATCCATTCTATCTTTGGTACTTGCTAATCGAATATTGGAAACAACACTAAAGCCGACGTTCTTTCCTGTTTCTTCTTCTAATTTTTTGTAAAGGTTGACTGCATACTTATGAAGTTGACCAACTGAATAACTCATATTGAATAAAGGGAGTAATCCAGCTGCATGCCAAGTTGAGCCTGAAGTTAATTCTTTTCTTTCAACAAGAACAACATCTGACCAACCTTTTTTTGCTAAATGATATAAAGCGCTTACACCAACAACTCCACCACCAACAACAACAACTTTAGCTTTTGATTTCATTCGAAGATTCCTACTAAATTTTTATCTACTCCGAAACAAAATTGTATCTGTTGATAACATTCTAAACTGAGGAGCCAAGCGACACCGGTGAGGACACTCCTGTGGTCAACCAACAATCTTTCAAAGGACCAGATTTTTCATACTTTTCAACTTGCCAGTTGAACTTATGATAAGTCTTGCTTTGATCAAGCACTGTTACTTCAAACTGAGCCCAATTGTCGCCAGACTGAACAAGGGTAATAGAATGCTCAATATGATTTAACAACATTTTATAACCCTCTCCTTTGATCATTAGAGTAAATCTATCTAAAGGACCTGTAATTTTTTTATTATTGGGATGGGCAAAGTTCCAGGTTTGTTCGATCCCTGAGTTTTTATAAATCTTATCGTTATTCTTAAGTGCTAATAATTGAATTTGCACCACATCGAATGCTTCATAGTTTGTGTTTGGTAAAATTAAGTCTGCTTTTGCAATTGAAATATTAAAGAGTAATAAAAAAACTATCTTAAAGGTTGCGAGCTGTTTCCCTAACGTCTTCAAGAAATTCTTTTCTTTTTTCATTACTTACAAATGGTACTGCAAAATATCTTCTGTAGATAATATTATAAATACCGCACATATGAAAAACTCCTCTTTTCAATCTTCTGATTGGTAAGTTTAAAAAAAAGGTAGTAATCGCAAGCCTTGGTGAACCATAGGTACAAAAAATAATTGCTTTTTTATCCCTTAAATTACCAATTGGATAACCATAATTACCCCAGAGTTTTTTAAATCTGTAAGCCCAAGGTGGAGCCAAAACTTTATCTATCCAACCTTCAACAATCGCTGGCATCCTAAAGTTCCATATTGGTGCAACCAAAACTATCGTATCTGATTGTTCTATTCTTTTTCTGTGGTCTAAAACAACTTCATCTGGACTCTCGCCAGCAAAAACTGGATCAAATTTTTCTTTATACAGATCTACAACATCAACTTTATTACCCTTTAACTCAGCCTCTTTAATAAATTCATTTTTTATGGCCGAATTAAAAGAATTATCATTGTAGTGACCATAAATTAAAAAGATTTTTTTCATAATGGCTTAATATCTAAAAATTAAAAAAAAACTATAATTATATTTATTCAGAGGTTTTGTATTTACTATTGTTAATTATAAACACAAATAAAATTGGTAGAATTAAAGTTATAAGTGTAACAATAATTAAGAGAATACCAAGCTCTGAATAATCTGCATTAGTTTGTATTTCTCCAGAAACCTTGTCTTTAACCTGTCTTGTTACTTCAAAAATTTGATTTAAATATTTTGTTCCAAGCGCACTTGCGGATAATGCAAGATTTGTAAAAGATGCAAATACTGCAAAAAAAGTTGCTTTAAGATGAGATGGGGCATTTTTAGCTATCCAGGCTAGCAGTGGTATCATTGATATTTGGCCTAAAGGAGACTCAAGAGCTGTGTTAATAATCGCAATAAATTTTGCATCAACAACTCCTCCAGTAATAGAAGAAGTCCAATTATGAAATCCGTAATACATTCCAATGCTTGGTAGGAATAAAATTGCACCTGCTATACTTAATACGACAATAATTTTGGCTATAGTATTTTTGGCCATAAATGGTCTCAATAGAACTATCCCAAATAACGTTAAAACAGATGCTAGTAATGACAAAATAGAGAAAAATTGTTCATTAAAATTTAGAACATCTATCTCAAACCAAGTTAATCCAGGTCCAGGTCCAGGCATCGCTCTGAAAATAAAAATAATTACCGCTGTCCCAACAATAGTTAATCTTAAATTTTCAGGTAGCTCCTTAATCAAATTAAACATTAAAAATAAAATGATAATTACAGACCCAGTAAAAACAATTTCTTGTGCATAGGGTATTTTAAAAGACCCAACAGATAATGAAAAAATTACAAATATTAAACTTCCACCTAAGATCCACCAGTTAACTTTTGGTCTTTCATCTCCTCTTTCATCCCTAAATTTTAAGCCCTGTATTTCTAAATTTCTTATTTTTTTATTTCTTAGATAGTTAGATAAAATTACACCAAAAATGGAAATTAAAGGGATTATTAAAGCATAAATATAAATTGAACCATATAATTGAATTTTATCTACTTGATCTAAACTTTCGACATTTCTAAATAAAATTACATTCGCCAATGCAACTAATACTGTTCCTCCTATTATTGCAAATCGACCAAGTGTTTGCATGGTAGTATGCATTATCTTTATTTGATCTTTAGAATATTGCTCTCCTTGATCATCAATCAATGGAACAGCCTCTACCGTCATTGCATCAGCAACTACATCTTGAATTACATAGCCAACTGGAGCTAAAATTACACTTATAACAAACCATGTTTCAATTTTTAAAATTTGGGACATCTCTTTAGTGTGAATGATAAGTCCATACATTATCAATAAGCTTAGGGCGATTAAGGATGCACCTAAATAAACCATGTAATTTTTTTTATTCCAAATAAGATCAACAAGATGTCCAAGAGGCATTTTTAATGCCCATGGAATACCAGCCCAAAATCCCAAACCTGCAAGAAAAGCTG
>Ga0255772_10002488_pt1 | contig 17958 bp, 7 predicted proteins | sample 071ome_34_FD_179970 | JGI IMG/M metagenome (GOLD analysis project Ga0255772, IMG submission 179970) | Coastal salt marsh microbial communities from the Groves Creek Marsh, Skidaway Island, Georgia - 071411BT metaG (version 2) | ecosystem: Environmental > Aquatic > Marine > Intertidal zone > Salt...
CGATTTTGAAGAGGCAGTCAAGGACGCCTTCTCGTTCGCATCTTTTTGCGCCGTTTTCACGATTTCCATGTCTTTTTGGTTCCATCTCCCGGATTTAATCCCCGGATTTCTCGGGACCGAGACGACGTCGTAATCAAACTCGTTCGGGAAATCTTCTTCCTCGCTTCTCGCGCTCGCCGTGGCGGCTGCTCTTATGTGCTTCTCGCCTCTTCTTCTTCTGCTGCTCGAGAGAGAAGAAGAAGAGAGAGAAAAAGAAGAAGAAGACGCGAAAGAAGTGCTGAGCGCGGTAAACATTCTCCGCGCGCGTTCTTTATGTGATGTGGTGCGCGAATGCGTTCGTGTCGCGTTTGCTTTTCGTGTGAAGAATTGGATGCCTAATTTTCTCCTTTTTTCTTTCTCGCTAAACTACACGCACTCTACGTACTACAACGAAAATGTTCCTACGCGATGATAAAAAAATCTAAATGCCGGTTCCGTGCCACCCTTTACCGAACGCGGGATTCTTCCACGCCTCGCGAGTCGACGATGAAGTTTCCACCGCTTCTCTCTCGACCAATTTCTCGTACGTTTGCAATTTATCCAACGCGTCTTTTGCCACTTCGCGCAACCCGTCCCTGGTTACCGTCTTCTTCTTGCTCGCTTCTCGCAAACCTTCGTCGAATAATTTCAAGGCGTATAAAACGTCGATTGATGGAGGCGCGCTCGGATCATTCACGCACGAGTATATCAGGCACAGTTTATCGTCCGCGTTGTTGAAATCTGGCGTGAGGAAGTTTGAAATAACTTCCGACTTTTTCGGCGCCAGTTTCCATAAATCCTCCTCGCCTCGCGCGAAATCGGATTTGATGCCGCTGTTCAAGTATTTGTTCGCACCTAACGCGATTTCCCAAAAGTTCCCCAATTCGTTTTCGTGCAACGCTTTCCGAATGCTCTCGAGCTCGGATTTCGAGACAATTCCGGAAAACTGTCGCAAATCGAACTCGTCTTCGCTGACTTCGTTTTCTTCGACGTCGTCGCCCAAACTCGAGACTATTGCACTCAACTCTCGTTCGACTCGTTTCAATCGTTTCTTATACGTTTCGAGCGGTTGTAAACTCGCGCTTGGATTTCCTCCGATTCGAGCGTCATCCTCTGACGACTCTTTTTCTTCTTCTTCTTCCGAAGCGCGGGCGAACGTATTCGCGTCGTCGTTCATCGTCCGCAGCATCGCGAGCGACAGAGAAGAGAGAAGAAAAAACTCTCTTCTCTTTTTCTTCCCGAGGTGATGTTTTACCGAACTTTTGTCGTCATCATTAAAACTTCTTCGATGGGTACCATTATCTATCCCAAAACTCCCATCGAGTGTGCACGAAACGGCGACACTTGGTTTCTTCGCGGTACTGCTCGACGACGTGGACGGTTTGGAGAAGACTCGCTCCAAAGCGCGTAGGGGTGTTGTCGATGCAGACATTTCTTCTTTATTAAAAAGAAATTGTGTGGCGAATTCTCCCACTCTAAAAACTCAAGAAGTTCTCAGCGCTCGAACTCGTCGAAACTGGCGTCGATTGGCGCTGTTCCTCTTAAACTTTGTCTCGTATAAAAGGCGGAGGTTTGATTCGGCGTCTTTGATTTGTTTATCTCGCACGCGAATTTCTTTGGTGCGCATGGCGAGAATATCGGCGTGGAGATCGTTGCGGAAGTATGGCGTTGGCGTATCTTTAACGTCGCAGGCGCGAGGATCGGACAGGCGGGCAAAATAGAAGAGGTCACCGTCGAATATCTTTTCTTTGTTTCTGTCTTCATCATCGACGTTTTCTGGGTCGGAACTGTACTCGGAGAGCGTCGGTAGTGCATCGTCGTCATCTGTCTCACACTCGTTCAAGTCGAGGATGGCGGCGAAACGGCTTCGAACGCGATGGCCTCGGAACGCGGCTTGAATACACGTCGCGTATTTTCCCAGTCGTTTCATCTCGACGTACGAGCGGAAAGATTTTTGTATAATTTGACTCGCTCTCTCGCGTTTACGTATCCATCGTGCTGCACACGCCTGCACCATGCGAATCTTTCGTTTAAGAATGGTATACTGGCGCATGGTTATAAATCGTCTGACGTGCGTTTGGATGAGAGTCGCCGCAGCCGCTTCCATTTTCTCCTTCTCGAGTTTTCTCCTGCGTAAGTACGCGCGGAATGCATTTTGAATGCTCATGGACGCGTTCGTACGCGATCGCATGAACAGATAGAGTTTCCACCGACGCTGTATTCGGACGACCATCTTAGTTTTGTGCTTGAGTCGAACTCTCTCCAAGAAACCCTTCGCATGTCGTTGCATCTCCAACGAAGCAACCACTCGCCGATGAAACCATTTTCTCGAATACTTTGCGATTATACGTTGCGCGTTATTCCTAGCCTTCATTTGCACATATTCCATCTCTCGCTCATTCTTCCTCAACATGTTTACCACTTCTCGCTTTGCTCTATCCTCTCGCTCTTTGCGTACAATCGCGCCCAGTGCCGAAAGCTCGTGGCTGGCGAGGTTTTGTACTTCTTCTTCTCCTTGTTCTTCTTCTTCTTCTTCATTGCAATCATCCGTTACCTCGTCTGACGCTTTTTCGAATATCGAGTACTCTTTATTGATCACAGCATTTTCACTGACTTCTTTTTCGTAACTTTGCTCCTCTTTTCGCTCGTCGCTTACCTGATGCTCTCGCTCCAGCTCCAACTCCAACTTTCCTTCTTCCCCTTCGCATTCACCTTCGCCTTCTTCGGCTGCAAACACTGTCGACCACTTCTCGCGGAACACGCGCAATTCTTCGTCCACCATCGCTAAGGCTTCGCACTCTTTCGAGCACATGGATGATGTCAAGAATACGTCTTCTCGATCGTCGTCGTCGTCGTCGTCGTCGTCATCACGTTCGAGATCTTCCTGTTATTTTTTTCTGTGAGTCAAACATTTTTGGGGAAGAAAAAACAAGCGTTTACCAACTCTAGAAGAACCGCGGCGTCCGCATCGAACACGGACGAGTCGCTCCTTTCGCTCTCGTCCGAAGACGACGACGAGAACTCTCGCGCGCGCATGTCTACGCGTGGGTTTGGAGTTATCACGGCACGATGACTCTAAAGCGCGCGCATGATTTTGTGGTGATTATTTTTTGCGCATCAGACATGCAGGCGCGAAACGAGAGAGCGAAAGAATATACGAATTTACATTATTCTTTGCATGAATACTACAACACGCGCTAGTTCGTTTCTAAATCGACGTATTTAATCGTCGGCTCGAGTTCGACTATTTCTTTCTCTATGCGATCGACTTCGTCACCAACGGATATGATGACTCTTCTACCGTACCCTACTAGAGCGTCGTCAATGACTTTCGTGTCGTTTTCCAATACGCCCCGTTTGAACTCCTCGCGAAAAGCCTCGCGGTTGTTGTCTCTGTCCAAGAAGCGGTTGACGATGGCAGTGCCGTCGAACTCGAGCTCGGCGGCGTAGCGAAAGGTGCCCGGTCCGAGTTCTTCGGATTTGGCGAGGTAGACTTCGGAGACGACGGGGTCTTTGCGCATCTTTTCGTTCAAGAGAGACATTTTGTCTTGGCCTAAGGATTTACCGAGAAGCATGAGTCTGTTGGAGTTGATCAAGTACATCGCGGTGACGCCGAGTAAACCACCGATACAAACGGAACCAACGGCATCGAACGCGTGAACACCGGTAACTTTTGAGGCGAGAATTGCGGCGCTGGCGATGGCGCATCCTGCAACCGCCGCGGCGTCTTCTGCTAAAACAGACACCGACGTAGGATCCCTTCCGGATTTGATGAACTGCGTCATGGTCATCCCTCTATCTATGGCGTTTAGCTTCAACGCGTCGTACGCCACGTACGCGGAATATGCTTCCAGCGCTAAACTTGCGCCAAGAATAGCCAACGCAATCTCTGGTTTCTCTGCTGCTTGAGGCCCTCCCGTCGCCGTTAGCGCGTTCACGCCGTGCGATATGGACAACCCGGATCCTAAGAAGAACACGCCGGTTGCGGAAATCAACGACCACACGAACCGTTCCCGGTGATATCCGTAATTATGTGTCGCATCGGGTTTTCTCTTCGAAGAGACGATTCCGTACCTCAACAGAGCCTGGTTCGCGATATCTGCTACCGAGTGCACGCTCTCCGCCAACATGGACGGCGACCCGGACACCGCATACCCGCCCAACTTACACATCAAAATAGCCGTGTTGGCGCTAATCGCCGTCGACACCGCCTTCAACGACCGCTCGTCATTTTTCGATTCGTACTGCTCGACTTGCACATTCGGCTTCAATTCCGTCGGTGGTGCGTCTTCAAACAACTCCTGGTCGTTTAAAGCGAACGTCTTCGAGACGCCTTTTTTCCGAAACGCCCTTCGCTTGGATTTGGTCTCTAACGAAGTCGTTGGTGCTTTTGTCGTCGTCGAAGAAGAAGAAGACGAAGAAGAAGTCGACGTTTTAGGCGTCGCTCCAGACGTTTCTCCGGCAGAAGAAGAAGAAGAAAAAGGAGAAGACGCGAAACTTTTCCCGAAGCGCTCGTTCCCTTCCAAACGACGCCGATAATCGCGCAAAGAGCGACAGTAATCTCCCCCGGCGTAACGTTTCCTCGTCTCGGCGTCAGAGAGAGCAGAAGAAGAAGAAGAACCATCATTACCGACGAAACCGGAGCAGGAAGAGGAGGAAAGCGCGCGCGCGAAAGCAAAAACACCACCTTCAACACCATCGATGAAGAAGCCGACGTTGTTACTGCCGCTGCAGGACGCTCCGAGTCCGCTCATCGCGCGTTTGCGAAGCGATTGTTGGAGCATATTCGCGTTGTTTTTTGTATTTCGCTTCTTGTGCACAAAAAAATGGAGTTTTTCAAAAAAAAAAAAACGCCATTTCGATTTTCCAAAACGAACGAAGAAAATCTAAAAATACTCACTCTCTCTCTCCTGCGTGGGGAAAAAGAATATGTTCCGCGCTGGCTCTTCACGAAAAACCGAACGCAGATAAATAAAGCAGAGAAGAATGCGCGAAGCCGCGCGAAGGTTGGAGCGAGCGCACGCGGAACATCGTCGCGGCGATGCTTTTTTCGCTTCGAAAGCAGACGAGAGAAGAGGAAAGGAGAAAGGAGAAGACTGGGAGGTTTTGGAGGAGAACGTGGTGGTGACGACGACGACGACGAATAAGGATGAGGGAGCGGAAGAGAAGAGTCGCAGCGCTGCGATCGATGCGTTCATGATAACGCGATTGCGAGATGTGAGCGCCATTCGAGCGTTCTTCTCGGGACCGAACTGTCCTCCGTTGGTGAGCGTGAAGATTATCAACTGCAAGAACGTGAAACGGTTACCGAGCGGGTGTTTCGAGAGATGCGAGAAGACGCTGAGAGAGTTGTGGGTGTGCGAGTGCGGCTTGAAAAAGTTTGACGGGTTAAAAGGACTGGAGTTTGAGAGTTTGGAGGTGTTGGGATTGTATGGAAATGAAATTGAGGAGGTAGAGAGTCTCTTTTGTTGTCGTCCCGGTGACGGCCAAGAAAGCGAGGCGAGGAAAAAGCCGCCGTTCAGAAACTTGAAGCGTTTAATGCTGAACGAGAACAAGATACGCGAAATTGGAGAGAGTTTTAATCACATCCATGCATTGGAGCGCGTCGATCTGAGCGAAAATTTGATCACTGGGGAAGAATGGCTTTTTAAAAAGAGTGGGAACATGAGAGACGAAGACGCTCGAAATATGGAGTGGTTTCGACGAGTCACGGAGCTCAATTTGGCCGCAAACCCGATGAGTAATGACGCTATCGTACATGTCATTGCTGAATATACCAAGAAGATCTTTGATATTCGGTTCAGAGACGGCATATCTGGCGCGTGTCCCATTGCGCGGGGGGTCTGCGATACGACCACATTCGATTCAAGCGATACCGCGTATTCCAGATATGCCTCAATGTGCGTGGCGTCGTTTGCAGAGAGTTTGCGATTCCTTGACGGGTATGAACTAACGTCATCACTTCGCGAACGCTTACTCGAACAACACGATAAGCGCCGCGCACTATATTATGCAACACATGACGAAAATATAGGCGATTGTTTCCGAGGAGCTACCATAGTACCTCTTTTCTTGGACGAACGCGCAATAATTATCCATTCGGAGGGGGAAGAGTTAGCGCACGACGAAACGGAGAAGGATAACGTACAGATTCGCGTTGTGGTTGAAGACGGCATGTCAATTGTCTCGCGAGGTGAAGGAGTGACACGCTGCGACTCTCTTTTTCGCGAAATTCCATCCCGTGTGCGCTCAGAAACGCTAGTATCTTTGAAAATACGATGCTGTTCTCTCGGCTCTCTCGAAGGTTTAAAGTGGTGCACTAATCTGCACAGCTTGGATGCCAGTTCGAACCGGATAGGTAAGCTCAACTCTGCCTGGTTTACCGGACTCAGTCGACTGACATATTTAGATTTATCCGACAACGATATAGCAAATATAGATCGCGATTCCATGCTGTGTGTCCATGACAAGTGCCCGAATTTACGCCATCTTCGCTTGGCTCGAAATCAAATACGGACACTGATGGAAGTACAGAATCTCTTGGAGAGCATAACGGATAAAACGTTTGCATACGCACAAATAGATAAAGCGAAGAGCGCCGAAAATACACAGAGTAAATCGTTTTTAAAGTACATGGATTTACGCGGGAACGTTGTCACTAACTCTGAAAATTATCGAGAGTGTGCTGCATATTTTGCGCCTTCCCTCGATTTGCTTGATGGCGAGGAGGTTCGTGAAATATGGCGACGTAAAGGACGATTTCTATTTCAAGGTCGCTTGACGACGGAAATGATCAAATATAAGTTAGCAGGGAATACAAATGATAGCTTCACCCTTGATTTATCGGAAATGCATGTGCGAAGATTGGACGAGGAATCTATCTCCGGCGAGGCGATGGCATCCGCAAAAATAATAAATTTGGAACAGAACCAGCTCGCAGACGTATCGGTGCTTTCAAAATTGAAGCATCTGCGTAGACTCTCAGTGTCTAGAAATGCGCTTCGTTTCGCACTCGTTCGAGAGACGTTTATGAATGAAAATATAGGCAAAGACTCCTCTGTCCATGAAGGAAAAAATGAAGAAAGATGTAGGGGTTGCTACGAACAGTCTTTCCCTCAATTGAAAGAGCTGGACGTGCGATATAATCGCATAGACTCGCGGAGACTCTTACGATTACAACTCCAGAAACTTCAACTCTTATCTTTCGTCGATGTCTCGAACAACCGGCTACAAAATCTCGATGGATTGAAAAATTTGCCCCACCTTCGAAAAATACGAGCGGACGAGAACCCGCTGCGGCAGTTTAACGAAAGCACCTTCCTCGGTTTTGACGCGCTCGAATCGCTCTCGATAAAGCGATGTGGCCTGCGATCTTTCGCACACTTGAGCGCGTTATCAAACGTTAAATCTTTGCGATTGGATGGTAACCGAGTGAAGGATAAAGCGTTGGCATTTAAGCAACTCGCAGGCGTGCAAGGATTGAAAAAGCTGAGTTTACGGGGATGTAAGTTTGCGTCTGCGTATTTTGACGAAGCCGTGTTTGCCATAGATACATTAGAATCTCTTGATGGTATCGAAGTAACGCACGGAGACCGCGAACGCATTCGAGAAGATTTGGAAGAACGCAGAGCTCGCGAGTTGGAAATAAAGTTCCAAGAGGCAACATTGAAACGCGTGCACGTGCAAGTTGTCCAGCAAATTGGATTAGGGGATCATCGTCACCACGTCTTCCCCCTCCGAACGCCTCAAAGAATGCTCACTTCCGCAATACGTTAATTAAGAAAGAGTTTTGTTGTAATTTATACCGTCTATTGTTACATTTTGTTATATTTAAACAACAATCACCTACTGTACTACATTCTGATAATATTCTCTCCGATTCCAAACTAAGGAACTACGTTCAAAGTTTCGTTTAAAGTCTTCGCTAACGCGTTGTAGTCGTCGCTAATTTTTTGCAATTGAGCATGCATCTCTTCCGTGGCTTCTTCGGTACCATCGAGTTCTCGAGAAAGTTTATCATTTTCTTGACGCAAGAGTTCATTCTCTAATCGGAGTTCTTCTAGGAGTTCTAAGTCTTCGTCGCGTTTGCTGGTATTGATTGCGGTGTTATTCTCATCCTTTTCCATGTTCAGCTTTGCTTGCACGAAGTCTCGAACACCTAAAGGAGACTGGTCCGCCGGTTCCCTGACCGAACGCGCAAGCGCTTCAAACGCCGCGCGTTTCGTATCATCATCGATCCCTTGATTCACGAGATCATCCGAACTACCGAAATCTCGCATTGCAGAGGAAGATTTGTTACTAAAAAGCTTGACTTGATTGATTTCCTCGAGTAATTCGCTCTGTTTCGCGCGCGCCTCGAGTAACTCTCGGTCTCGTTCTCTCAATAGCGCATCTAATCGATCGACGTGTGTTCTCAAGTCGCTCATTTGTTTCGAATTCGCATCATACATGACACTGAGATCGTTTGACCTTCTCATATGCGCAGACAACTCTTTCTCTAACTTTTCCTTTTCCTCCAGTGCCTCTTCCAGGGATCGCTTGAGCGTCTCAAATTCCTCGCCGTCGGCTGCAAAGCCATTGTTTTCATCGGCATATCTCTTGGACGCTTCTCTCGCGAGACGCAAGTCTTCGACGGCGCCTTGAAGCTGAACGCGCAATTCCGATTCTCTCGCCGCGGATCTCTTGGATTTGTTCTCAGCTTGTTTAGCGAACGAAGCTGCTGAAGCTGCACGATTTTCTGCCTCTTCCACGCGTTCTCGCAAATCTTTTGTCTCTTCTATAATTTCTCGCATGCGACGTTGCTGCTCAACGACGACAGACTCTGAATGCGCGAGCGATTTTGCCAAATTCCTCGCCGCGTTGAGCGTTTGTGACTCGGAGTCTTTCGTGCTTTTCGCGTCCGCATTTGGTTTGATGTTTTCGAGCTCGTTTGAAAGCTGTGCGTTGGTTGCGTTGGCCGCTTCCAACCGACTCGTCAAGCGTTCGTTATCTTCACTGAGAGCATCGACTCGCTCCTTCAAAAGCTTCAATCGCTTAGAGTCATCTTCATTTGTCATAGAAAAGTCGTATTCTCGCGCGCGCGTGGACGCTAACAAACCTTCGAGTTCCTCGGCGCGATTTGATTCTAACTTTGCCCTTAAACTCAACCGATCCCGTTCTTGAGAGGATTCCTCCAACTTGTTGCGTAACGTGCGGAATTCGGATTCCACTTCCGCGTGCTGCTTCCGGTATCTTTCATTTTGTCGCTTCAAGTCTTCGCACGTCTTGGTTACCTCTTCCAGTTGCTCTGAGAGAGATCCTAACCCATTTGGAGCGAAATCTCCTCCGCTTTTACCGCCTTTTCGCGTTTGCGTCGACGCAGTGGAAGATGACATTTCCTCCACCTCTTTCGTGAGCTGTGCAACTCTGCGTTCCAAATTTCTTGCTTCTGCGCTTAAGGCTCTGTTCTCAGAATCTAAAATTCTCGATCGTTCTTTCGCTGCTCTCAAACCATCTTCAGTTTGTTGCAACGCCTTCTCTAACTTTTGGTTATCGCTCGATGTTGCCGATAATTCTCTCACGGCTATTTTATGTTCTCCCTCGAGTTCTCTGTACGCCCTGGCAACATCCTCGAGTTCTTTTGCGGTTGAAACTGAATTTACTTCTATGTTTTCTAAAGCTCTCTCGGCGTGTCGCAAATCTTTCCAAGCACGATCACGTTCCGCGCACGCTCGAAGGTAATCGTCGTTTACGCTTTGTTGCTCTCTCGTCATTGCGACTAAATCTTCCGCGACGAAACGCAGCTCTTCTCGATGTTGTTTGGTTTCTTCTCTCGCGCTCTTCGCATCCTCTAAAGCATCCGCAAGCGAACGATCTAGTTGATGCGCCTTATCGATTTCTTGCTGACGCAGCTTTTCAACCGCACTCCTTTCACGAATGGCTTTTGCTTCGGATGATTTGGCAATGTTGCATTCGTTTACAACGGCTTGAAGTCGCGCCTCAGATTCCGCCAAGGCTTCTGTTAATGCGTCGCACTCTTGCTGTAAACGATCACGTTCAATTTCGAGCGCTTTAGCGAGATGATCTGCCTCCGTGTTTTTCCCATTTTTTCGCAAAAGTTCAGAAGAAATGAAGGACGTTCTCGGTGCAGTGTGGCCATTTTGTTGAGCCTCTGTGATTTTATGCAGCTCTTCTTCTGCCTTCTTTGCTCTCATCTCCGCATCTTTCAACGTTTCATGCGAACGCTTAAACTTCTCACCTAAATCCACGCGCTGCGCGTCTAATCCATCGATTGTCGATTTCAACCGATCGATGTCTTCTCGCAAGGACTTGTTTTCCTCTCTGGACGTTTTCAGAGCAATCTCGTACCCTTCCACGTCTCCGTGCGCATCAAAAGCCTCCCTCGACTCTAACGTCATCGTCAACTGTTCGTTCGCGCGCGCGAGATGGTCTCTTTCAGCAGCGTATCGATTTGCTAACCGCTTTTGCTGCTCCATTTCCTCTCGCATCGCGTTGAGCTCTTCCTCGTGAGTTTCCTCCGCTCTGTTCGTCGATGAAGTGGCAGCTTTCAAAGCTCGATCACCCCGTTCTCTCTCCTCTAACTTATCTGTCAACTCGTCTATCCTCTCAAACAACGTCTCTACCAACTCATCTTTCGTCTTCCCGTCCCTCGCTTGCGCTTTCAAAAGCTCCATTGCCTCTCTCGACTTGGCACTTTCGCCAGCTTTCTCCCTCGCGTCCAACAGTTCCGCCGATAAAAGCTTCGTTGCATCGCGCTCGGCAATCAACGCTTCCGCCAGCTGTTTTTACGTGCGAATAATAATGCGATACGTGTGTGTGTGTCAGCGCGTGCTCGCGATGCGAGAATCGGCAGAGTTTAAATTATCTTTCGCGTCCTCGTCGTCGCCGACGAAAAGAGAGAAAGAACGAAGAGCAGCGCTTCGCTTCGACAAAAATCGAAAATCCCAACCGGGAAGAACGCATCGCGAGCGAGAGAAGAAAATAAAAACAAATTTCGCTTTAATAGCGGCGCACCTCCGCAACCATCGGCACCCACTGACTGGGGAGCTGCCCTCTGAATCCGAGCTCTTCCAACGTATCCGCCAACGTTTGATTTCGATCCATCGTTCGGGTGTGTTCCTATTTATTTTATTTTAAAAAAAAAGTTTTCGTTGCGCTGTGTCGTCGTCGTTTCGGATCCGAGAGACGCGCGCGCGATTCTTCACGTATAACGCGCGGAATGCGTGAGTTATAAAAAAAATGTCCCCACTCTCGCTCTCTGTGTGTGTATATTTCTTCGTTTGAACCGAGTTGTGTGGTAACGCGCGTTTTCTCCGCGCGCGCGCGACGACTCTGTTCTCTCTTTTTGCAGCAAATAAGTGGTCGAAGATTATATGGAGAAAATATCTCTGTTTTCGACATTCGAAAGGGCGGGAAAAAAATGTGTGCGTGATGGCATTTTTTCTGGCTTCGATAATATTACAACTCAAACGGCGCGGGAAAGATAGCGTCGCGTCTTTCGCACCCGGTACCCGCGAAATACGCTCTGAATGCGCACAGCCGCGCCGAATCTGTCTATGTGTTCCAACTCCTTCTCTCGTCGCAAGCGAGTGTCTAAAGTCAACGCGTGATTGCCGAGCTTGGCGTGGAGGAGCGCGTCGAGACACTCGCCGAAAGGGACGCCGCGGTTCGGTCGGCGGAGGTAGTGAAGTTCGGCGAAGATGCGGCGGCGCCATTTGGAGACAGAGGAGAGGTATCGGAGACGCAACGCGTCGGTTTTGAATTTCTTTTCGTTGTTCTTGCGGTCGTATTTTTTGTCGTCGTCGTCGTCGTCGTCGTCGAGAGCAGTTATTTTTGAGAGCGGTTCTGGGAGGCGGCGGAGGAGAGGCCAGATTTTATGGAAACCGATGAAGCCGGTAGCGTTCGGGTCGAAGGTGGACCAGACGGTTTGAAAGTCTTCGAGATTTTTGGTGGAAACGATGGAAGATTCGCGAAGGACACCAAATGTGACGTGGTCGAGGATAGCGGCGACGAAGAGGTTGGTGAAGATGTAGCCCATGGCGACGACGTAGGTGACAAAATAGAACGTCGCGCCGTTACCAAAACCGCAGTTATCGATGTCATCTCCGGCGTGATTTTTCGAGCAATGCGGCTCGTCGATTTGTAAATCATACATAAATTGTCGCCAGCCTTCACCGGTCATGACTTGGAAGAGAAGGAGGAAAGAGTTGATGAAACTGGAAAAGTTGGCGTCTTTGTTCAAGCTTTCGCCGTATTTTACGTTGAAAAAGACTTGCGTACCGACGGCGGCGTAGAGGAACATCCAGATGAGCATGACCCCGATAACGGAGAGAATGGATGGAACCGCGAGAATCATCGTTCGGGAGACCCGTCTTAAGGCGGTCGCGTGCCTAAAGATCCGAAACGTGCGAAGGAACCGAAACGGTCGTCCTATTTGCGCGCGGACGCCGGAGGGGTTGGCAGGGAAGAGCGTAGCCGCAGATCCGCATGATAGGAAGAGTTCAAAACAATTCCAAGGGTCTTTGAAGAAGTGAAGTGGATGTGGAAGTGCGACGATGAGACGCACGAGTGACTCGAGGAGATAAATGGACACGAAAATAGCGTCTCCAATGTTCCACGCGTATTCCCAAGAGGCGTTGGCGTCGAAGTGAACCGTGGCTAAGAGCACCATATTCAGCGATAGCAAGAACAAGATGACTTTTTTAAACGTCTTTGAGTGTATAGCGTCGTAACATCTTCTCCGCGCAGAACCCTCGACTGGCTTCATTTCTACTCGCATAGGTTTCAGAGACATGGCAACACCGTGCATATCTCTCCATAATTTTTGCCGTTCCGTGAGTAGCTTCAAACCGCTGGAAATACCAAACCTATCGATGAAAACACCGATAATCGTTCGAATCATCATGAACGAACCACATAAGATGAACGCGATGAAGAATAAACACGCGGGCCAGTTTGTGTTTTTACTGTCGCCGATATCCATAGCGTGGTGCATAATATCGATCCATCCGTCCAGCGAGGCAGTTTCAAACAACGTCAATAACGCCGAACCGATCCAATCAAAGTCATATTTCGGAGTATTCCAGTACGTATCGTCGCGTAAATCGCACGAGTACTGGTCAATATCGAGTTTCTGTGTAACGTACGTTGACGATGACACGCTTTGCCTAACATCTAATATTTGTTCGCAGAAGCCAAACTTACCTCCAAATATGCGCACGCCGACGATTGCAAATGCAAGGAAAATAGCAAACGTGAGTTTAATAACGGACCCAATCGAAGGTAACGTCTGTGCAACTGATATTACGAGCCTTTGCATTTTTACGTTTCTCGACAGCACGCGAAACATTCGTAACGAGACCAATACGTTAATGGCTCGCTGAAAATACCAGTTCCATATGGATGAAAACACGATTGGACCGGCGACGATGATGACGTCCACGCACAAGACGAAAGCATCGAGAATGTTCCACATGGACGAAAAATATGCAGTTGGTGTAAAAATCAATCCATGAGAAATAATTTTAATCATGAAGTCAAGTAAGAAGTACCCAGCAACCAGAGCATTGGCTGCGTCCAAGAAAAACTGATGTGGATTCACCTCTGTCACTGGGTCGGCGCCGAGAACTGCGGCTATTGATATGACCACGAATAAATACGATATTCTTTCATACCATTTTTTCAGCAGCCACCGCTGAAATATCCGTCGGAGTTTATTCTCTTGAGATATCACTCGAAGAGATTTGTTCGTAAAATACGCCGGCAGCGCGTGAAAGTGTTCTTCTTCGTGGAAAATATCAAAATAGTCATCGTCTTCCTCGTCGTACAAGTTCGCATTCATATTTTCAACCATCGATGTTTTCTTTCCACTTTCTGAAAACGAGGAGGACGGCAAACTCTGCAACCGTAACTTCTCCGTATCTTTTGGTTCTTCGTTTGGTGTATTGACTCTCGTATCGAAAACAGAACGTCGTCTTATTGCGTTCATACGCTTCATCGGATGGCTTTCTTTGAAACGCTCGAGTTGCTGTTGTTGTCGCTGCAAAGTAGCGCATCTGGTGGTCAATTTCTGCGCATGCGATCTCTTACCAGCGCGTAATTTTTGAAAATTACGCTCAGATGATATCGCATTTTCTATCGCAACCGATATGCGCAGAGCTCTTCGTGCTCGACTCGCTAACCATGGAGAAATTTCGTGTTCCTCGTCAATGTTCCAGAAACGAACGCGTTTCTTGAAGACAAACCATACCCTAATTTTCTCTAATCGGTCGACAAACGAGCCTGAACGCATGCGTCTCTCAACCTCTCGCTTCACGATTTCGCGCCTTTGCATGTTGTTCTTTTCGTAATCTCTCAATTCCAAGTTCTCGAGGATCACTGCGATGATTAAATTCAAGATGACGTAGTTGACGAGAACGTAAAAGGTGACAAAGTACGGCGTCGCGAGCCAAGTGACGCGGCGATAGTGATACAACATTGCAACCCAGCCTTCCCCGGTGGAGACGGTAAATATCGCCAATAATGCGTTAGGATATGTTTCAAAATTTTCGCGCGGGTACTCGATCGTCGGCGAGTCGCTATATGCTCTGTCGTCGCGTCTCCTTAACGCATCTGTGGCGTATTTTGGGAAGAGCTGCATACCTAGCAACGCGTACGTCGCTAACACGACGCCATAGAAACAGAGCAAACTCAACATCGTGCCGAGACTTTTAAATACGCGAGCAAGTGTATCGTTACCGCCGCTACTGCTCGTCCGTGAAGTAGTAGTGCCATCTTCGTCGCATTTTTTCCTCGATGGACCTTTTTTGCTGCTTTTGCTCTTCTCTTCAATGCCGGCGGAAGGATGGTCGAATAATCGAACGACGCGCAAGGCCACCAGATTCGGGCCTTTGTGTTCTGCTCCTGCCGCCGTCGCGGAAAGTACCAGAAAGTCCCATATCAAGCTCAACTCTCCTGGTTTCAAAGACTGCTTTAAACTGAATATTCGTCCTAAGATGCCTCTCGCCGCGAACAAGCGCAAACCGCACTCGCAATAGAACACCGCCAGGAAATAATAATCTAAACCATCAAGAAAACGTTTCGTCGTGTCGGGCTGATAGCTCTTATACGCACACATGGAGCATATGTTCAAAACGATCAACACGCGAGAAATCAAATCAAATATTGGGTTCGAAACGATTTCTCTGACTCGGTCGCGTTTGTTGCGCGCAACCCCGGATTTAATCTTGCGAGTCGGTAGTTTCTTTCCATTCTCGACGTCGATTGGCGTTAAAGCGTATTCATCATTATCGTCGTCGTCGCTGTTTGTGTACGCGCTCAAACGTCCTCTCTCAGATCTAGACCGCTCGAGTGCTATTTTGGCAATATCGACGAACGTGTCTTTCTTCTCTCCTTCTCCGTGGTGATGCTTGAAGAAACGCAAGGCGTTTTTCAGACGCGTAAACCTCGCGAACCCTTTCACAAACTCTTCTTCTTCTTCTTCTCCTTCGCGTGTCGTCGATGAAGATCTTTCTCGAGCATTTCTATGCCTTAACATTGCAACGTGTTCGCGCCTTAAGCGTAAGAAGACACCACTCACAGCGGCGACAAACACGGAGACGATGAAATAGGTACCGACGATGATGAGAGTGATGTAATACGCCGCGGACGCTCGGAATTCACTATTCACCGTCGCGTACATGCTTTCCGGCCACTCTTCGAGAGTTATACACGTAAACATCGACGTCATCGCGGCAAAGAAATCATCGAACGATTGCTTACCAAAGCGCGGATTCCCAGCCTTATCAGAACATAACATATTTTTGAACGTCGACTCGTGTTCGATAAAGGTGGACGAGTAGGATAATCCGAGAGCGTTCGATACCAAAGTTTCATTCAATATCGGACTCGAGTATAACTGTTCGAGCGCTACGGCGTCGTCTATAGATTCACCGCGATAGTCTGGGTCAAGAAAGTACGCGCCAGGACAAACGAATCCTTTCCCATCGATTGTATTTTCCACGTCTCCGCAGAAAAAAGGCGTCGTGGCGTTGTGCGTTCCTACTTTTGCCGCTTCCAGCGAATCCGCAATCACGCATCGCCTCCGAAAACTCCCACCGAATGTAGAGACACCCATCAGAGCGTAAAACATTAAAAAAACGCAAGAAACACCAATAACGTCTCTCAGCAAAGGAATCGAAGCCGATAGCGCTTCCATGATGACAATCACCGAAGAAGCGAACGAAAACGAACGCAACGCCAATGTCGCTCGAAACACGCGCAAATGACCCAACCGTAACCGCGGCAACACAGGGAACACGTCCGGTGTAAAATCATAACACTCGCTCGCCACAGACATCCACGAAACAAGCACGATAAAGCAATCCAACCTGTTATACGCGTTCGACGTCAAATACGCGTGCCTCGATCCGAAAACGCCCAACGCGTACATCTTCAACGCCATCTCGCACGTGTAAAAAATGAGAATGGCAAAATCAATCGCCCAAAGCGGTTTGCGAATCAGCCTTTGAAAACCACCGTCCTCGTCGTCGTCCTCGTCGTCGCTGCTCTGCGCCAAAAGTACCGCCAACACCGCAAAGTGCGCGCACACGACCGCGAACAGCGCGCACTCAAACGTCCTCGAAAACACGACGCGAAAAACTTTCCTTCTCCTCTCGTTTTTACTCTCGCACGTCGCCGTCGTGCCGAATTTCGATCGAAGTGGTCTCGCGTTTGCCGCGGTTATCGTCGAGAGCACTTTGACGACCGCCTCGCGAAATTTCCGCAGAGGCGGCGGCGTCGCCGATACCGCATCTGACGTCGTCGTCGTCGTCGCATCCATCGTCGCATCATCGTCGTCGTCCTTCATCTTTTCTTTTCTTTTCTTTGCAAATGCGACATGCGTTTGTGGTCTAAAAATAAATTTTGGCGTTTTGACCTCGAAAAGTTTTGACTTTTCTTCTCTCTCTCTCTCGGGAAAAACACAAGAAAGAAGGTTCGTCGTTTCAAATTCCCAAACAACAAACTCTCCGTTTACGTGACTCTTCTCTCTTTCCGTCTAGGCCGTTTTTGCCCGTCCGAGAACGAACGAACGAACGAACGCACGAGTGTGTGTGTGAGAGATATCGTGCGAGATCGCCGCAGAAAAAAAGAATACGCGCGAACGGAGAATAAAGAGAAGAGAAATACAGAGAGAAAACATTTCGGCGGCCGAAGAGAGAGAGAGAGAGAGAGAAGAGAGATCGCGTCGCATTAACGAGAAGAGAAATGCGTCGCACTTCTCATCGAAACCGCGCGGCGGTGGTGTGGGCGTCGACGGTGAGGATGCCGAGGGAAACGCTGGCGAGAATCGCGCGGGAACAAAGATCCTCCTCCGCCGCGAAGATTGAGTTTCGAGTGTTACCACCGGTGGTTCGGACGTCGTCGAAGTCGTCTCTCGAGGAGAGAGACGACGACGAAGAAGAGGAGCGCCGGCGGCGAGAGAAGATGATGGTTATATCCGTGGTGAAAGTCGCGACGAAGAAAAACGAAAAAGGAGAAGAAATAGAGGAAGAAGAAATAGCGAGATTTGAATCGAGAGAGAACGAACTCGTTCCGGGAGATTTGTGCGAGGTTGAAGAGAGGGCGAACGGCGCGGACGCTTCGGCGACGGTTGTGGCGAAACTGGCGAGGAAGTTCCACCCGACGAGAGACGAAACCGCGAAGAATCAAGCCGGCGCGAAGTGTAAGACGAGAACCGATATGCTCGTTCAGAAGAAGAATGAAAAGTTTAACACGAAATTACTCGGGAATTGCGAGAGGAGACCGGAGGAGGACGCGACGGCGACGACGACGACTACGACGACGTTGAAAGTAGTGAGCGAAGCGTTGAAGGCAGCCAAGGCGGCGGACGCTACTAACAACGAAGCGCTGACATTGCTCACAAACACGACGACGACGACGACGGCGACGGCGACTGTAAAT
>Ga0255772_10002491_pt1 | contig 17945 bp, 20 predicted proteins | sample 071ome_34_FD_179970 | JGI IMG/M metagenome (GOLD analysis project Ga0255772, IMG submission 179970) | Coastal salt marsh microbial communities from the Groves Creek Marsh, Skidaway Island, Georgia - 071411BT metaG (version 2) | ecosystem: Environmental > Aquatic > Marine > Intertidal zone >...
AAGACCATATTGTTTTCAGTCAAAGTTGGTTAACATTAGCAAGTGAACTTTATGCGCAACATCCTAATTCTACATTGGTATTATTCACTGACGAATCGTGGGTTCCACAAACCATAGAAAGATACAATGGACAAGAAGGTCCACATGGTATGTATAACTTTGAGCGTATTGAAACAAAACCTACTCCGCGATTGAGTAGTGCAACAGCATTGCGTCAAGCAGTGTTAGATGATAATCCTCAAGAATTTGAAGATGCTGCGGGTGTGCCTGCTGATACAATAATTAACCTGCCAGGCGCAGACATGTCATTTTTTGATTTGATAGCAAAATATCTAGAACCTCACAGAGAAAAATTACTTGCAAAAAAGTAAAATTTAAGCTATAATCAAATAATGCAAAAACATTATTTTCTTCTGGACAATGTACACAATTGGCCACACAGTGGTTTATCTGTTATGAAAGCAGATACAGATCCTAACTATGGCGTGCCTGTGGATAACATGCTAAGTCATTTTGAAGAATTTAGTTATAGCAATTTTTATAACACCAACAAAGCATTTTTATTAGAACGCAGTGCATTCAAATTTATACTAAACTTTGTTCACATGCCACAAAGTGTAAAATTTCCTATGAGTGTTGAAGCAAAAAAACTAGTGCAAGAGGATCCACGTTGTTTTTTGATTTTAATGAGCTGTTTAGAATCAATGATACAACCTTTGGAATTAAGCAAATACTGTGCAAAACATAAGATACCATTAAATAAAGTTATAGTTTTATGCAGTAATGTACAAGCACATGGGCAAACAATCAATGGCATTAAATATGTATGTATAAACTTTTGGGAAAGCATAAGCAGATTCCATCACCAATTACTACCTGATACTTTTGTTACAAAAATAGAAGACAGAGAATCACAAATATTAAATGCAAGTAAAAAATTTATTTGTCTAAACCGCAATGTCAAACCACATCGCATTTGGTTTATGTACGCATTGGTTAAAGCAGGCATGTTGGATGCCGGACACATAAGTTATCATTTGCCTAAAATAGACAAAGACAATTACGAAATGTTGTGTAATGGACATTGGGTGCTAAAAAGGATACCTGTAAACTTACACAAAGACTTTGCAGTGGTAAACAAAAAGCAGATGTTTCCTCGTATGTTGGACAGATTGGATAGTGAAGCAATTATACAATATCATAACGGTCCGGTTAAATTTTATCAAGACAGTTTGTTTAGTTTTGTTACAGAAAGTGAAAGCACTGCTAATTTTATTACTGAAAAAACTTACAAAGCAATAGTGAATCTACATCCATTTTTTATTATTGGCAACCCTGACCAACATGCACTATTACGTGCAAGAGGTTACGAAACATTTGAAGGGTTATTTGGCACAAGACAAGTAACCAATTACGAAGAAGCAATTGAAATGTTGGATCATGTTGATAGATTGGATATGAACGTATTAAAACAGACTTTAATCAAAAATTATTTAGATAAATTAATACATAACTATAATAATTTCTTCAAAAGAAAAGTTAGTTGGCAGACCATAGTACAAGAAATATTTGATGCAACCAAAAGATAAATTTCCAGAACACTTTTGTATGGCACCTTGGACACACATGAGTGTGTGGCAAACTGGTGATGCATACCCCTGCTGTATATACCATTGGGACTTGCCTGTTGATAATATAAATCGCAGCGGACTTAAAGGTGCCTGGAACAGTGAAAAAATGCGTGAATTGCGACTGCGTATGCTTGCTAATCAACCCAGCGAAGGTTGTGCCAAATGTATAAACTATGACAAACAAGGTGTTATTAGTTATAGACACAAGTTTAATACAGAATACAATCATCATTATGAGTTAGTAGAAACAACCAGCGATGATGGTACTGTAGATAAAATGAACCTGCCTTACTTTGATGTACGGTTTTCAAACTTGTGTAATATGAAGTGTCGCAGTTGTGGTCCTCATTTTAGCAGCAAGTGGGCAGAAGATGTAGTAGGCAAGCCAGAAGTTGTAGAAATCAATCACCAAGACATGTGGGATGAAATTGAAGAAGTGCTTCCTACAATAGAAGAAATTTATTTTACAGGCGGCGAAAGTTTGTTTATGCCACAGCATTATAGATTGCTAGACATGCTTATAGAGCGTGGACTCAAACCGAGACTGACATACAACAGCAACGCAACACGCCTAAGTCTCAAAGGCAAACACATAAAAGATTATTGGCAGCATTTTGATAAAATATTTTATTGTGTAAGTCTTGATCAAATCGAACACAAAGCAGAGTATACAAGAGCAGGACAAACGTGGAATACTGTTTTTACAAATCTATGTTGGATACGTGATAACTTTGAACACAATTATGAAAAGGGTGTTGTAATACAACCAAACCCTACTATTAGCGTTCTAAACGTTCTTGATTTGCGTGACATAGTAAACTATCTATATGAACACAATATTCCAACAGACTATGATATTAATTTAAGCAATATATTAGTTGGTCCTGAATGGATGAGCATTACAGTTCTACCCAAACATCTAAAAGACAAAGCAAAAGAAAATCTATTGTTGTTCAAACAAGATGTAGAAAAATTGTTTGTTGAAAAGAAAATATATCCTACTAGAAGACAATTTCTACTTGACGGTATAGACAATGTTATTAATTTCATGTATAGTAGTGACGATACACATTTGATTCCACAATTTAGAAAAGAGATGCAAAAGTTAGATCTAAAGCGTGGCGAAAATTTCTTAAAAGTGTTTCCAGAATTAAAGGATTTATATGTCTGATAAACTTAAAAGCAGCAAACATTTCTGCATGATGCCTTGGGTGCATATGCACATGTGGCCTGCTGGTTACACTTATCCATGTTGTATGAGTGATCCTGATTTGCCAATTGGTAACACACAGGATCAAAGCCTACAAGAAATATGGAACGGTGAACAGTTGCGTAACATACGACTAAACATGTTGCAAGATAAGCCCAGCAAAGAATGTCGTAGATGTTATGAGCTCGAAGAAAGCGGTATGAGCACATTACGCACAGGAAGTTTGAAAAATTATCCTAAGCATTGGGATAAAGTAAATGCCACAGAAGAAGACGGCAGTGCAGGTGATGTTAATATGGCATACTTGGATATACGCTTCAGTAATCTGTGCAATCTAAAATGTCGTAGTTGCGGTCCACAGTTTAGCAGCAGTTGGTTTGAAGATCACAAACAAATATATGGGAAATTGGATCACCCTAAAATACTCAAAGTACGTGATGATATGAAAAACTTCATGGATGAACTAGATCCATTGTTGGCAAGTGTTGAGCGTGTATATTGGGCAGGCGGTGAACCACTGATAACAGACGAACACTATAGAATACTTGACAAATGGATTGCAATGGGTAAACGTGATGTTGCTATGGATTATACTACAAACTTCACGCAGATGCGTTTCAAACGTAAAACAGCATTTGAATATTGGAATGCATTTGATAGTGTAAGAGTAGCAGCAAGTTTGGATGCCAATCATGCCCGCGGTGAATATCTGCGTAAAAATATGGACTGGGCACAGGTTGTGCAAAACCGTCGTGATATGATTGAGCAGTGTCCACAAGTGTATTTTGAAATCACCCCCACTGTAAGCGTTTATAACGTGCTTAACCTACCAGATTTCCACAAAGAGTGGATTGAAGAAGGATTGTTAGCACCTGAAAATATTCGTATCAACATATTGCTTGATCCAACCTATATGCGTTTACAAATACTGCCACCTTGGATAAAGGATCGTGTGCGTAGTAGATACGCAGAGCATATTGCATACTTAAAACAATTTGATACTACACAGTGGGTAATTAAAGATTATGAAAGCATATTGCAATTCTTAGAAACAGACAGAACAGACGAAGTTAGAATGTTCTTATTCAAAACACAACGTGTAGATGTGTTACGTAAAGAAAACGTGTTTGACATATTTCCAGAGTTAGAGGATATAAGATAATGCCCTTTTGGGACTTAAAAGATCCAGATAGAACAGCACCTTCAAAGCCTACAGGCACACTTGCTGAAGATAAACATACTGCAACACTGGCTGCAATACAACAATACAGTAAACCAGTGCAAAAAGGGTTGGATGAATTAACAATCGAATACGATGTTAATAGACAGACTAGAGTATGTCTGTGTTTATTGCCAGAATGGGATCCAAGTTTTCCTCCGTACAATGTTGCAAAACTTGCAAGTGCTGTAAAACGTGCAGGATATGCTTGTAAGAGTTTTGACATAAATGTTGATGCTGCATATCGATACAAACAAGAACAATGGCCAATTAATTTTAATCCTTGGGATCCATTAAGGGACTGGCATTGGTATCCTGAACCTTACTACAAAGATATACACCAACACCTAAAACCTATAATGGAAGAATATCTAGATAAGATAATTGAGTTCAAACCAGATGTTGTCGGCTTTACACTGTATTACTGCAATGAAGAACCAACTAAATGGTTAGCATTTGAATTGAAAAAACGCTTGCCAGATGTAAAAATTATAGTAGGTGGCCCGGCAACACATGCAAGTTATTACAAAGGCGATAAAATTTATGACTATGTGGTAAATGGCGAAGGTGAACAACCGTTGTTGTTGGCGCTTGCAAGTTTGGAAAATCAAAAGCAAATAGAATATACTGAAAAAGCAGTTAGTAAAATTATCAGACAACCTGAAAATCAAAGATATAATCTAAGCACGTTGCCTTTACCAGACTACAGTGACTTTGATTTTAGCAAATACCTGTTTCCAAATGGTGCATTGTGCGAAATATCACGAGGATGTATTGCTAAATGCACATTTTGCGAAGAAACACATTTTTGGAAATATAGACAGCGCAATGCTATTAGCACATTAAATGAAATAGAACACATGTACTATGAGCATGGTACAAATGTGTTTTGGTTTATTGACAGTTTAGTAAATGGTAACTTAAATGAATTGCGAGCTTTTGTAAAAGGTGTTGCAGAAAAGGGCTTAGACATTCACTGGACGGGCTACTGTCGCTGTGACGGCCGCATGGATGCAGACTATTACAAAGATTTACGTGCAGGTGGGTGTGAAGTTCTAAACTATGGTATTGAAAGTGGTAGCCAAGTTGTATTAGATGCTATGGACAAAAAAGTTACTGTAGAAGAAATGGAAGCTAACTTCCGCGACGGTCATGCAGCTGGGATTCAAGCAATGACCAATTGGATTGTTGGGTTTCCAAATGAAGGTCCTAAAGAACTAGAAGACACACTTACATTCTTGTGGCGTATGCGTAACTATGGTATAACAAATATTAGTCAAGGTACAGGGTTCAGTGTAGGTGTTGATACTATTGTAGGACAAAACTTTGATAAGTTTAACTTGTTACCTTTCTATTATTATGATCATTGGATTACAAAAGATTTACGTGCAAGTATCGTACACAAGCTAATTAAAATGAAATCTTTTAGTATCTTTACTGATTTCTTACAAACTGATTTGCCGTGTAGTAAACCTACAAGACACAATCTAGCCAAGTATCATTATGATATACAATGGAATGATCCTGATAGACTTAACAATATCGAATATGATTATGAAAATTTTGAATACAATATTATAAACACTGGATTAGGTGATTTTGCAGATAGCCTTTGTAATGAAATTTGGCCGTTTTTTAGAATACTTTGGAGAACCCGTGGTGGCTATAAAATGACATTACGTTTCCGCAAAGACTGGGAATATGAAGAATGGGGCGCAAGAAATGCCGCACCGCTTGACGCAGATTATGTATTTGAGATAGACGATGCTGGAAACTGGAAAGCAGATTTTTGGTGGAATTATCAGCAGGATCCTTATGATAAGTGGGAAGATAAGTTTTGGATAGAAAATGGTGTACAAAAAATGGCTGTAGATCCATGGAGCCCGGTGTGGGCAATTATGGACTTCACTAGAGACAACAGTAATGCCGTTGTAAGAGCACGTAAACTGGCTTGGAAAGGTGATGTTGACAAAAAGGACAAAGATCCTTATAATGCATTTGATCCAACTATTTTTAGAACACATGAAAAAATGTTTTTAAGATACAGGAATTTGGATTTAAGTTTCAAACACAAGTGGAAGGGCCAAGGCAAGTGGACAGTGTAAAAGACACATACTGTGTATATCCATTTATAAATGTACATACAAACACAGACGGAAGATGCAAACTTTGTTGTCATGTGTATGGTGAAGATTACATACAAGTAGATGGCAAAGATGCTGTGCTTGGTAAAACAGATTGGACTAACATTTGGAATAGTCAATACATGTTAGATGTACGGGCAAATATGTTAGCAGGCAAGCCTGTTAAAGAATGCGGTCGCTGCTACGAGCACGAAGCAAAAGGTCTTGAAAGCAGTAGGCAATGGGCAAACGCTAATTATAAAGCACCATTATTGCATAGCAATCCTACTCACCTGGAACTTAGGCTTGGTAATCACTGCAACTTAAAATGCAACAGTTGTTGGAGTGTTAGCAGCGACAACATTTACAAAGAACGCAAAAAAATTATGAGCAAAGAACGTCTGCCAACTTGGTTGCATGATCAATGGGCACACGAAATACGCAGTGTAGAAGAACACGATTGGCAATGGTACGAAACACAAGAGTTCCGTGACTTTGTAGATAACGTGGCACCTACACTAGAACGCCTGTACATGACTGGCGGTGAACCTACACTTATCCAAGCCAATCAATATGTGTTAGATAAACTTGTTGAAGCAGGCAACACAAAGTGTCATGTTGCTTGGACCACAAACATGACTACATGGCCAGAAGGCTTTTATGATAAACTAGATTTCTTTGACAGCAGTGAAGTGCAGATGAGCATCGACGGTCATGGTGATCACAATATGTATATACGCTATCCTACAGACTGGAACAAAGTAGAAGAAAACTTTGCAAAAGCAATGACATTACCAGAAAAGGTTCAACTCAAAATTTATTTTGTGTATCAAGCATGGAATTTATTTGATGTAGCACCTCTAATCAAATGGCTTGAAGGTACACAGACAAGACGTGTAGACTTTGTTCCTATATTTTTAGAACATCCTGATCAGTTACACAGTTGCGTTTGGCCGGCAGAAATTAGACACAAAGCATTAGATGATTTGAAAATGCTAAAAACTACCATGCACAAAGACCCTGTCCAAAGAATCATTAACTACACAGTTAATACCGATAAATATTCTGTAGAAAATATTAAACGTATGCGTCAATTCATTAGTATAAATGACAAATATCGCAGGCATAAGTTTGGTGAAATTTTTCCATTTTTGGATTTCGTATTGGAAACAGAATGCAAGACATAAAGGCTATTATTCCAGCCAAGGATAAATGGGTAAGCATAGTATGGCAAGTTAACGATTGGTGCAATTTCCGTTGCACCTATTGTAGTGAATGGAATTGGGCAGGACGTAACAAAAACGATAGTGACATTCCTCTCATAGTGGATACACTTGAACGTATCATGTTACATTACAAGGCCAAAGGATATGAGTATTTCAAACTGTATCTCAGTGGAGGAGAGCCTACGTTTTGGAAAGCACTGATTCCTGTTGTAGAAAAGTTTAGAGAACATGCTGCATGGCCTGGTAGTTGTGTAGGTATTAACACAAATTTTTCCAAACCATTAAGTTGGTGGAAAGAACATCACCATTTGTTTGAAGATGTTGTTGCAAGTTATCATGCTGAATGGAGCAAGGATGACAAGTACCTAGAAGTTTACAAATTCTTACAAGACAAGAAAAACTATTTGTGCTCTCGTATTATGATGCATCATGATCATTTTCAGCAGTGTATAGATTTTGGTGATAGAATCAAAAACGAGTGTGACAACTATATGATTGAATATGCACCTGTGTATGATGAATTACGTCCAAGCACTGATCCGTATCATTACGAAGAACAATGGCAAATGGACTTTTTCAAAACCAACAGCACTGTACAGCAACAAACTATTCCAATTAAAAAAGATCCTAGCTATGCATGGGCAAAAGTTTGGTACGAAGATGATACGATAGAACCTATCAACACTAACGGTATTATCACAGAAGGAAAAAATTTCTTCCAAGGATGGCTGTGCAACATTCATGAAAGTTTACACATACACCCTAACGGTAGGATACAACAAGCAAGTTGCGGTGTAGGTCCAATTGTTGGTAATATTGTACAAGGTCAATTTGATGATACAATGAGCTCGGGTATTTGGTGTCCAAAATCGCACTGTCACTGTGCAGCAGATTTTAACATAAGCAAAGCAAGGCCGGAATATGCAGAAAAAATTAGATAGTTTACCAGAAAAATTTTGTTATCTTGCAATGCAAGGATACAGCACACACGGCCATGGTAGAACTAGACCTTGTTGCTTTAGTCGCATGGGTACAAATACCTATATGCCTGGTGTTAAAATCAACGACATATACGAATGGCAACACCACGGCAACAGTAATGCAAACAACATAACTGAATTTATCAATGATCCAGAAGTTATGAAACTGAGAAAACAACTTATGGATAATCAAGTGCCAGAAGGATGTCGCAGTTGTTTTGAATTAGAAGATCAAGGTATACGTAGTTTTAGACAAACATGGAATGACATATACGAAGATCATATTGATACTACACTGGAAAACTTAACCGATGATGGTTTTGTAGATCCAAAAGCAGTTAGTTATTTGGATATAACTTTGGGCAATGTTTGTAACTTGAAATGTCGTAGTTGCAATCCATGGGCTAGTCACAGATGGATTGAAGAAGGTCCAACAGTACCGCACACAGATTGGGACAAAACAGCATATCAGATTGCAAAACTAAGCAGTGATGATCCTTGGTTTGTCCGTGCATTTGCAGAAGGCTTCTTTGATCCAGTGCTGCCAAATGTAAAAGTAATAAACTTCATTGGTGGTGAACCATTGGTTGTAAACGAGCATTACGATTGGTTAGAACATATTGTAGAACAGGGCTGGAGCCAAAACATTGAACTACACTACAACACCAATGCTACGACTATACCGGATAGACTATTAGATATCTGGGACAAATTCCGTGGCGTTGTACTAAGTCTTAGTATTGATGCTGTAGGTGATCTAGCCTACTATGTGCGTTATCCTAGCAAATGGCGTGTAGTAGAAAAGAATGTTAAAAAACTAGCAGAGTTTAGTAAAACTCGCACAGGTGTTATAGTGCATACTCATGTCACACTTAGTATGTTAAATTTACACGACTTGCCTAATTTGTTGCAATGGTGTAAAGATCAGTACGACAGTTGGTATTATGAATGGGAATGGGGCAATCATGGATATCAAAATTGCTTGCCACATTTTAACATAGTTGATCATCCGCATTGGCTACACATAAGAAATTTACCGCAAGAACAAAAAGACGAAATGAATCAAATGTTGGAACAACAGTACAACAAATTCAAAAATGCTAACCTGCCTGATTGGGAACAGTGGGCAGTAGACAACATAAAAAATCTAAAGAATGTACTAAATCAACCAGCCGACGAAAATGATTGGAAAATATTCATTGACAACACTATTGCAAGTGACAAATTTAGAAATATAAATATCAAAGATTACATACCTTGGATGGGGGGTAAAATTTGACACTGATTTGTGCATTTGGTGATGAGTATTTAATAGGTGATGACAATGTAGTAGAAGAAGTTGCAACTAGATTAAATTGCAACTTTGAAAATTTTGCTGAAAGAGATACATCTAACAATCGCATACAATACAATGTTACTCAGCAAGCAATAGAAAAACAAGACCAAGATGTGATATTTGTTATAGGATGGACTGATCCTGCAAGGTTTGATGCTTATGAAAATGAAAGCAATCAATACTTTACATATAGGAAAGACAAAAGAAACTATAACGAAATGTTTATGAACAAACTGCATAAATTTGATCATTACTTGTTTGATAGTATTGTTATAAATCAAAAATGGGCATCACAGGTTTATGGAGTGCAACAATTATTAGAAAACAAAAATATAAAATATTTTATGTTTAATACAAACAAGCACTTGGACTTTAACAAGTACAATGAAAAAGTTATTAGAAACTTTGATCATCAAAAGTATTATGATAGTATCAATCAAAAAGGCACATTGGATCAGTTTGAAAACTTAGAAAAGTTTTCTATGTTTTTATCCAAGAAAATTAGAAGTTTAGGATACGTTAAGAAACTATGACTACGTTAGTTACTATAGGATGCAGTCACACAGCAGGATCTATGATAGATGGTCGTAGTGGAACCAGTTGGGAAAACAAAGCAAAAAGTTTTGGCGGGTTACTAGCAGAAAAGTATTCGCTGAGTCATTTTAACTTGGGTGTACCCGGCGGTAGTAATGAATATATTTACAGAGCTACTATAAGATTTATAAACAATTTTATGTATGATCATGATGATTATATATTTTTACTAGGATGGACTAGTACAAATAGATTTGAACTACGTTATCCTGAAAAATCAAGACATGTTCACAAAACTGTTAGCGACTTTGTAGATCAAAAATATATACCGTTTACTCTAGGAACTGACCCGAAGTTATTCCACACAAAGGAAGTACAAGAACTACTCAAATATAGTCCACTTTTGTTTTATGAACATCAACTTGAAACAGATTGGGCAATGTATGCGTACACCTTGCAACAGTTATTTGAAAAAAACAAAATAAAATATTACATGATGAATACCTGTCATGATTTGCCAGTGAATGAACAGAATGAACTTTTTATTGAAAATCTAAACACGGATTTTTACTATAATCCAGTTGATTTTGACAGTAGCATGTTATACTATGCACTTAACAGAGGTTATGAAAAAACCAAATGTTGGCACTTAAAGGCAGATGGACATAAACTTTGGGCAGAACATTTGGACAGTTTGATGTCTGCACAAGGATTGTTTGCTAATATCACGCAACCTAAAATAGTACCCAAAGATGACAGCATTCGAATAGGTGGCAAATACATTACCTATAATGATATCAACCAAGTGCTTACAAAATACAAAATTGAAGCAAGACCTCATCTTGATGTGATGTATGATAGGATATACATACAATTTCCTACAATAGTTAATACACAGATAGCAGACGTAAAAATAAACATAATAAACAAAGAGCTTGTAAAACGTTTCGGTACTAGTGCAAAAGTAAGCAAGTATGATAGCGGATTATATGAAATGGATGATACTTATATGATCGAACATTTCAGAAAAATGTCTTGACATACAGCTAAAATAGTGTATACTGTTATAGTAACAAGAGAGGGTACTATGGCTAGAGATATTTGGGTAATCAGTGATACACACTTCGATCACGCTAACATTCTAAACTTCACTGACAAAGTGGGCAAGCCTACTCGTGACTTCGCAGACGTTGAAGAAATGAATGAAACTATGATTGCTAACTGGAATAGTGTTGTAAAGCCAGGCGACAAAGTGTACCACTTGGGCGATGTGTTGTTTGGCACTCGCAAGCAAGAGTGGATGGACACTAACATGCCTCGTTTGAATGGACAGAAGCGTTTGGTAGTTGGCAACCACGACAACATCAAGTTCCACGCTGCTGGTGGCTGGTGGGGCAAGATTGAACTGTGGAGACAGTTTAGTGAGTTTGGATTGTTGTTGACTCACGTTCCTGTACACGAAAGCACACTTGCTGAAAGTCACAGATGGGGAGATGTGCCTATGATCAATGTCCACGGACACATCCACCAAAACCCATCACCGACTGACAGACATAGATGCGTGAGCGTAGAGCAGATTGATTATACTCCAGTGAACATTGAGGAGTTGAGAGTATGTTAGATGATCATGCAGCAAAGATATTTGCAAAAAATATAAACATGATGGTGCCATGGTATCTCATGGCATCATACGCCTATTACGTTCAAGACGATGCTATCTTCTCAGATGGCTTCTTTGACGAAATGGGCAAAACAATGTTGGCTGTTTGGGATGATATAGAACACTTCCACAAAGAACACATTAGTGTAGGCGATTTAGAAGCAGGCACTTTCTTGGGTGAGTATCCAAGTCGTGTAGAAGGTGGATTGGCAGAAGTGCGCAAAAAGTTTTATACAAAAACAGGAAAGGTAAGAAAAAATGTCTCGTAAATACAATCCCTCAAAACGATTTGAGATTGATAGCGATACAGCAGATCGTCTTGCTATACAAAGTCTTCAACAGCATTATGATTACACTATTGAAGACTTAGACAACTTTGTGTTACACCAAAAAGGTCATCCAGATGACTATGAACGCAACACAGAATTGAAGAAGGCTTTCGAAATAGTTCTTGACTACTACGGCAACTGACTATATAGTAAGACATAACAAAGGAGAATGTGATGTCTAAGTATGGTCCGAGAGTTTATGCTAGTGAAATAGTAAATACAAAAAAGCATTGGGCAGTTGGTACTGTATGGACTGCTGAAGGCAGCAAAGGCATTTATCACATTGAAATGAAGGACAATGGATTTACGTGTGATTGTCCAGCGTTCAAAAAGTGTAAACATATTAAAGCAGTTGAGGAGCAATTTTAATGGCAAGGGCAAGTAAAGTAGCAGCAAAACCTAAAAAGAAAACAGTACGGGCAGTCCGTCGTGGTGCTAATATGATGCCACTAATACCACTCAAGTCGTGGGAAGGTGCTAAGTATTATACACACTACGAAGTTGAATCAAAGGAGTGGCTGAGTACTGTTAAAGCATACATTAAAAAACACTATGACAAGAAGATGGTTAGTGCTATCAACAAGCTACCAGATTGGAAGATTGGTGGGAAGAGTCATTGGACTTGTACGGCTTACCTTTTAGATAACAAACCAGAGTTAGTACCAGAGGCATACAAAGCTGGTATTGATCGATGGATCAAAGAGCTTGCCGAAGAAGGTTCAGCTATTGTTAAAGAACAAAAATTAGAAGAAAAAAACAAAAAGAATGTGTATGTTCCTAGCATCCAAGAACGTATTCGAGATCAAGCAATTGATGCATGTGATGCTATTGAAGAATGGCTAGATGGATTTATAACTGATAAGAAAAATTTTGATCCTAAAGGTTTTAACTTTACCAAACACTTTGCTAATTTCAAAATCAGTCAAGCACACGCAAGAAAAATCAAAGGTTTCTATACTGGTGAATATGAAGAAGCACTGCTTATACAAAAACTTCCTACACCAGGTGAAATCAATCGTTGCAAGGATGAGTTTGAAAAAGACCAAATGCAACAACTACGTGAAGGATATAATCATTTAACCAAGAAAGATGCAAAGGCATATTTAGAAGCACTTGAGTTGTTGATGGGTGCTTGTGATCTTGTAATTGATGCTGCAAAGGCTTCACGTAAACCACGTGCAAAGAAAGCACCAAGCAAAGAAAAGTTAATTGCCAAAATCAAATATATGGAACGTGATGAAAAACTTCAACTTGTAAGTGTAAATCCTCTCGAACTACTTGAAGCAACAGAAGTTTGGGTTTATAATGTAAAGACACGTAAACTTGGCAAATACATAGCAGACGAGTATCAAAAAATTATGGGTGTAAAAGGCGCAAGTTTGATTGGGTTTGATGAACATAAAAGTATTCAAAAAACATTACGCAAGCCAGACGAAACACTTAAAGCATTTAAGAAAGCAGGCAAGGTTGCACTACGCAAGTTTATGGATGATATTAAGACTACAGATATTAAACTAAACGGTCGGTTAAATAGTGATACTATTATTCTAAAATGCGTACACTAAATACATTATGAAAAATTTTACACTTGAAGCATTGGAGCGTCAAGTATTGTTATGGAACAGAGCAGCAATACTGGCGCCCATTTTTTTTACTGGCCTGTTGATGGTAGCATACTTTTTCCAAGTATGTGATTTACGCACACTGTTCTTTATTGCTACTGGTATGTATTTTGCCACGGCAGTTATTTGGTGGTGGTGGACTATGAAAAGCATACACCTATTGGTAAAAACACTCACCAGCACCAAGGACGGTGTAGTAGAAGTAGCAGCCGAACTTAAAAGTATTCGAGAAGAACTAACTGTTGACAAGTTCAAAGATAAGTAGTATATTATTAGTACAGTGGACTACGTGTTCGACCCACTATAAATATTCCGCACACTCCAGTAGCCGAGGAGTATAATATGAGTTACTACAGTACAAAAACATACGGGCACAACATAGGATTGAGTGCCTGCTTTAGACAACCTAAAGCACATAGTCATTGCAGATTTTTACACGGATACAGTTTGCAGTTTAGATTTACATTTGCAGCAGATGAACTTGATGAAAAGAATTGGGTTGTTGACTTTGGTGGGTTAAAGCCGCTTAAAGCCTGGTTAGAAGATACATTCGATCATAAAATTGTATTAGACGCAGACGATCCAGAAATGGAAACATTTAATGACTTGGAGGCAAAAGGACTTGCTGAACTTACAATCCTAGATGGTGTAGGTGTAGAAAAGTTTGCTTATCACGCCTGGGAATGTGCAGATGAACTTGTAAGCAAAATGACCAACGGTCGTTGTCGTTGCGTAGAAGTTGAATGTGCAGAACATGGAGCAAACAGTGCAATCTACAAAGCAGTGGACTGAAACTAAAGAAGAACGTAAAGCAAAAAAATTGCTTGCTAAAGCAGACAAGTTAAAACCTTCTCCTGTTGAAGTTAGCGATAAACGCTATGTTGTTTGCTTAAAGCATGGAACAAAGTATAGCGCAGATTATGTAAACAAATTAAAAAACATGGTGGACAGAAATATTTCTGTCCCCTATGAATTTGTGTGCTTTACTGAAAACGACTCAAATTTAGACAAGAACATTAGAGTAGAACCACTGCCAAAGTTACCAACACAAGGTTGGTGGTATAAACCTTACTTTATGAGTGCTGACTTACCACTTGATGGCACCATGTTATTTTTAGATTTAGACGTAGTGGTTTTTAGAAACATTGACGAACTGTTTACATACAAGCCTGGTAAATTTTGTATTATACGAGATTTTAACAGACACGTTAGATCAAATTGGGATAGAATGAACAGCAGTGTTTTTAGAACCACTGTAGGAGAATATCATAATTTATGGGAAGATTTCAAAAAACACGTAAGTAATCATACAGCACGTAACCGTGGCGATCAAGATTGGATGTACAAACATATTAAAAATCATGAATTTTGGCCTGATGAATGGATTATGAGTTATAAATGGGAAATGCGAAGCAAAAGCAGTTTAACGATCGTAAACGGCAAACGCAATTTCAAAGAAATAGACAGACCAAGAGTTCAACCAAGTACAAAGATTGCTGTATTTCACGGTGATCCTAATCCACACAATTGTGAAGATCCTTGGGTAAAAGAAAGATGGGTATAATGTTAGATTTAACAGTGATAGAAGTTGAGCATTACACAGATAGATTATTTAGAATACGAACAGAACGTCCACGCAGTTACAGATTTACTGCTGGCGAATTTGTAATGATCGGATTGCCAAATGCTCCAAGTAGAGCTTATAGTATTACAAGCGGTCCTTACGATGATTATTTGGAGTTTTATAGCATTAAGGTGCAAGACGGTCCATTAACTAGTAAATTACAACATATTAAAGTAGGTGATCAATTAAAAGTAGGAGATAAACCTACAGGTACATTAACATTAAGCAATGTTGAACTTGGCGGACACTTATGGTTAATGGCAACAGGTACTGGCATTGCACCATTTATTAGTTTACTACGTGATCCCGAAACATTTGATAGTTTTGATAAAATTACAGTTACATGGACTGTTAGAACAAACAAAGAACTTGCAGCATACAACGAGTTTTTATCTCAATTGCCGTTGCACAAATACATGCCAACTGTAACACAAGAAGAAAGTGAATATCAAGGACGCATAACATATTACATTGATGACGAACATCTGTGGTATGGCATAAATCCTCAAGAGGATAAGGTTATGCTTTGTGGCAGTATAGATTTTAACAATGAAATGCGTGACAGATTAATAAGCATGGGATTTAACGAAGGCAATAAAAAACAAGCAGGTACATTTGTACAAGAAAAGGCATTTGTATCTTGACAAACTACAACAAAGTGAGTATACTAGTATTATGCAAGACTTAAAATTTACAACAGCAGGTGACTATTTGAAATCGCAGCAAAAGCGTATTGGCTTTGCTTGCAAATACCTGCACCCAGATCAAACACAAAAAAAGAAAGTTCTAGAAGAACTACAACGGCCACTTACAGAAAAATGTACAACTGTTGCTTGGCTAAATAGACAAACAAGAGATGTTGCAGAAGAGCGGCTCTGGGACATCATGGTACATAACGCAGCCGCAGCAAAAAGGCTAGTAGAGTATGTTGGAAGTCTTCCTCAAGAGTTACGTATGGTACGATTGGGTAGCAATCAGCTTCCTTGTGCTACCGAGTCTAGCTGGATGTATTTTTGGTCTAAGCCTGATGTGGTTGCGTACTGCGAGAAACACTACGCAAAGGTTGGCGAAGCGGCACGAGCCCTCGATGTCAGACTTAGTATGCATCCTGGACAGTTTACCGTCCTCGCCAGCGATAACGATGAAATCGTCGAAAGGAGCATAGATGAGTTTGAGTATCACGTCAACTTACTACGGTGGATGGGCTACGGCAAGAAATTCCAAGATTTCAAGTGCAATGTCCACATATCAGGCCGAAAAGGTCCAGCCGGTATCAAAGACGTCCTTAAACGTCTCTCGCCGGAAGCAAGAAACACTATTACAATCGAAAACGACGAAAACTCGTGGGGACTCGACGCCAGCCTTGAGCTTGCAGACGATCTCGCTTTGGTGCTAGACATACATCACCATTGGGTGAAGACAGGAGAATACATTGAACCAAATGACGACCGTATATACCGTATTATCGATAGTTGGCGGGGTGAGCGTCCTGCTATGCACTACAGCATTAGCCGTGAAGATTACCTTACAGATGCTAACCCAAGTGTACGACCAGACATGGACACACTACTTGAATCCGGATATAAAAAACAAAAACTGAGAGCACACAGTGATTACTTGTGGAATGATGCTTGCAATGACTGGGCATTGTCACATTGGGAGTGGGCTGACATTATGGTAGAGGCTAAGATGAAGAATCTTGCAAACACACAATTACTTGAACGCTACTATATGAATAAAGATCCTTTTGCTGTAAAGGTAGCTGCATGAGCTACACTCTTTTAGATATTGACTACGATCCTTATCTTGCACTCCAGTGTATTCAAGATCAAACATACACAATGGAAGAACAAGAGGATGATCATTTTATTGATTATGCAAGGATTGAAAGCAAAGAATTAAAAAAATATATTAGAGATATTCTTAAACTGCCATTTCCAATTGAAGTATTATTCTTTGTGAATCCTCCCCATGGTGTGTACAATCCGCATATCGACTTACAACGTAAGTGTGCAATTAATTTTCCAGTCAATGTTGTAGGAGATGTATACACTGCAAAAGATCATACAGATCCATATTGGGAACAAAATAAAGTAGAATCAAAAGGAGAAATAAATTTTCCTCCTATTGATGATAGTAATAGACATATGTATGATCATATGAAGTTTATGCAGCATCCTATATTGTTGGATACTAGCAAGCCTCACAGTGCAGCAAATAATAGTAAGTTACGTAGATTTATTATCACTTGTAGTGTATTCACACATACATATGAGCAAGTAAAAGATATTTTACAACAGAACAACATGATTATAAATACAGTATGAGTTATTTGAGCAAAATGTATGGAGCGAAAACTCCACAAGGTATTGTTAAAGATAAAAATCCTAACCGTGTGCTTGGCGGATTAAAAGGTGCTGGTGTAAACAGTTTTACCATGTTAGGTGAAGA
>Ga0255772_10002519_pt1 | contig 17835 bp, 11 predicted proteins | sample 071ome_34_FD_179970 | JGI IMG/M metagenome (GOLD analysis project Ga0255772, IMG submission 179970) | Coastal salt marsh microbial communities from the Groves Creek Marsh, Skidaway Island, Georgia - 071411BT metaG (version 2) | ecosystem: Environmental > Aquatic > Marine > Intertidal zone >...
GGGTCAGCACAGTCACCTGCCATGGTTACCATGTTGTCCCGGTCAAAGCCCTCGTTACAAAGGGTGTCGACGAAGTCATCGAGTTTTTCGATATCACGTCCGGTCAACATGACGCGAGCACCCTCGCGCAGTAGCTGGCGCGTAATGTACCGGCCAATGGAGCCTGCAGCGCCGGTCAAGACGATGGACTTGGTGTCGAGTCGGCGTCCCGAACGAGACTGGCTGATCATGTCGTCAGTAAATTTTACGATTTCATTCATCGGAGGGCTCCTGCTGAACCGGTGTCAACTTGTGTCAGTTCTTCTCCCCGCTGCTGGGCATCACGAATCGCCCAGGCCCGGTAGAGTTCTTCTTTGGATTTCAATCCAGCGCGAGGCAGCGCATGGATGGCGACGTAATTGGCGCCTTGATGTTTGTTCTCCCACATAGCCTGATGCGCCCCGGGTAACTCGTCCATCGACACTGGAGTGGGAGGCAGTACCGCAAGGAAGCCAGAGGCAATTTGCTCCTGCATTTCGGCGAATTCTCGCGAGGTGTTGAGGTGGGTCCCTCTGATTTCCGCCGTCGGCATAATGATGCGGCGCTGTCGAGTCCACACTTGTGGCGCGTAAAAGCTGAAGCGGCACCCTTCAAGGTCCTCGCAGTACACCACTCGACCCGTGTTGGGTTTTACCAATGCAGAGGCCAGCGCAAGGCCGTCGCGACCGCGGCGCTCGAATACCACATCGGGCAGACCGCGTTTGTCCAGCGTATTGCGCAGTGCCGGGGCGATAGCTGAACCAATGGGCTTGAGCGTTTTGTCCGAGAACTCCCTGACGGCCTCTCTAAAGGCTTCTGATTGTGTGAACGGATCGGGCATGGTTGGGAACGGCCCTGGCGCGACAAAATCATCACCCAGACGCTTGGCAATTTCCTCGATACTCACAACACCGCGGACACGTGGCCCAAATCCCAAGGAGCTGACAAATTCGCGCTGGGCGATGGTGTCCACCAGAACGGCTACCTGACAGCCGCTTTGACAAGCGACCTCGATGGCTTCGATGGCAACGTTATCGACAATGCCATCCTCGGCACCCGGTCCGTACACGATCAACACGGTTTTACCCGCTCGCAACCCGGCGCGTTGAAACATCTTCGCTGGGGTTGAACTGCCAGACTTGCCCATGAAGGTAAAACGATAGCCGGAGGATGCGCCGTAAAAGGCCAGAACGCCGTTGTCCCCCAGCATCTGGAAGGTGCGTGGGAAGGCATTTTCACCGGCGTGACTCACGGCGTAGTCGATGCTGCCGCCGACCGTGGCCTCTGCTTCCTTGACAAAGGGTATCCCTTCGTCGTGCCAGGCTTGCCAGGTCGATGGATCATCAGGGATCGCGGTAAAGATGTGCTGCCATCGGTCGTCTTTGCGATTAATGGCTTGTCCGCCAGCGGCTTCTACCCGCGATGCTCGATCGCTACTTGACACCATGCCCAGGCAACTAAGCCCACTCGCCGTGGCGCTTCGCAAACAGTCATACCCGGTGCCCGTGGAAGCTCCCTCTACAAAAAGGCGCTTGCCGGGTTCGATATCGAGGGTGGTAAACAGTGCGCGTTGAATCGTCCCCATGGTCAGGCCGTAGGAGCCTGCCTCTTCAAAGGTCATGGAGGCCAGCTTGGGATGCAATTGTGGGCCTTGAACCGTCAGGAACTGGCCGTGACTACCATCGTTACGCTCGTATCCTTGAATACGAAAGTCCGCTGCCATTGGGTCGAGACCCTGATCGGGCGAGAGGAGCTCGCTTTGTCCGGAGTAGATTGTCACCACATCGCCCACCGCCAAACGCCCCTCAGACACCAGGTCCGCACCCAGCTGAACTACGAGTCCCACGCCGCCTGAGCCGGTTACCTGCACATCGGTCTCGCGGGCATCGAAGGGTGAGACCGGAATACCTGTCACGGCCCAGATGTCATTAAAGTTGACTTCAGAAGCAAGCACGTAAATCAGTGCCTCCGCTGCACCCGGGGAGGGGGTTGGGAACACGAGTCGCTTTTCGGCAACCGCTGGGTCTCCGTGTTCGGGGGCACCATTCTCTTGTGATCGCGCAACGCCCCAGCCGTATTGATAGCTAGGTACGGGCGTCACACCCGGATAAAAACTGGTGCCAACAGGCAGGAGCTCGCCTGATTCAAGCAGGGTGCTCTCCAGAGCCTCGTCGGGATAGGCTGGTACGTCCCGGGGCTGGCAGGGGAGTGGTGCGCTGCGCTTTTCGAGAAACGCCAGGATTCCTGTCGGTCCGGAGGCGGGATCGCAGACGGCGTCAGCAAACAGGCGCGCCTCGGCGTCAAGACCCGCAGAGACCCCCTGATCGATGCCGATTTGGGTGGCTTCTACGATCCGATCTGCTACGTGGCTGCGGCCACCGGCGGTCAGCTGTCGCAGTGCCGTCGCTACCTGCGGGTGATCTTCAAGAGCGCCATCAAGGCTGAGCGGTAGCTCGCGCGCTTCCAGTAGCGTTGCGTGCTCAGCGAGGACCGCAGTCAGGGGACTTTGCTTGGCCTCGCCGCCGAAATGCGCGCGCAGTCGCGCCATGGCGCGATCCACTGCGGATTCCGCGCCGCTTGGCACGACCTCGTCAACCAGCCCCATAGCGGCGGCTTCGTCGGCGTCAATCGGTCTGCCTCGCAACATAATGCCGAGAGCGTCCGCTGCCCCATCGAACCCTCGACGTTGATGAAGCTTGCGGGTGAGCCGCTGAGTGCCACCATAGCCCGGCAGCAGGTTCAAATTGACCTCGGGCTGCCCAAAGGTGGCATGGTCAGCCGCAATGACGTAGGCGCAGGAAAGTAGCAACTCATTGCCACCGCCCAGGGCGGGGCCATTAATCGCAGCAACCACTGGAATGGATAGGTTCTCGATGGCCGAAAACGCGGCCTGCGCAGCGTGGGGAGGCGTGAGTGCTGATTCTCGATCCCCCACTTCACCTATCTTCAGAAGCTCCTTCACGTCCGCGCCGGCGACAAAGGTATTTTTGTTGCCGGTGATGACCAGTGCATCGATGTGATCCTGATGCTTTATCTGATGAATGACGGTGTGGAGCTCATCGAGCGCCCGTTCGTTTAGGGCGTTTACCGGCGGGTTATTGATGAACAGTAGGGCGACCGTGCGACTTTCTGTCAGCCGGTGCACCTCGAGGCGAATGTAGCGCCAGGTTTGAACAATCTGGCGTGCTTGAGCAAGCGCGCCGTGGTCTCGCCACTGCAAAACCGATTCGCGAATGACGTCGACCACTTCGGGGTTTTTCAAGGTAGACAAGTCACCCAAGGGTGCATCGAGCAGCAGTGAGCGCAAAGTCCTGCGCATGTATTTGCCCGAGCGGGTTTCAGGAAATGCCGGGACCACCAAAAAATCTGAAGGCACTGCTGTGGCGCCTTTCTCACTGCGCACCAGTCCTTGTAAGCGAGCGAAGTCGTCATCAGTAAGCTTTCTGCCCGGGGCCGCTACCAGGAACGCGACGGGGGTTTCGCCCTTCTCATCGTGGGGGGCACCCACAACAACAACGTTACCCAAGGGAGAGTCTTCGCGCAGCGTCTTATCACGCAGGATAGCGCCTTCGATTTCTTCGGTGCCTATACGGTGCCCCGAAACGTTGATGACATCATCGGAGCGACCGTGAAGGGTGAAGCCGCCGTCGGGATGCTGGCGCGCATAATCACCCTGAGTGTAGCTATATCCGGTGTCCCAGCGATCGAAGTACACCGCCTTGAATCGATCGAGATCGCCGCACCATTGTGGAGACCCAAAGTTTTCTTTATCGCCCCACAAGGTATGGGCCAAATAGGGATAGGGGCTGGTGATTACCAGCTCTCCTTTTTCTCCCACATCGGCGGCCCGCCACGTGGTGACTTGGCCATCATCTCCGGCGGTCTCGGCGACGCGGACTTCGGCTTGGATCCAGGGCAGTGCCCAGGTTTTCGCATCGGGCTGCAGATCTTTGTAGCCGCCTGCGGGGCAAGAGAAAACGATGCCACCGTGTTCGGTTGCCCAGTAGGAGTTAATGTAGTGGCTGCAAATGTGCTCCATGGCAAACTGCTGTACCGCTGGGGATACAGGCTCTGCACAAAAGGTGCCGGCGCGCAGTGATGACATGTCATAGCCAGACATATCTCGCGTGCTGGCGGGATCGGTCATCACGGCTTTTAGGAAAGTCGATCCGGCTTTGAACAGCGTTACGCCGTGGCGTTCAATGGTCGACGCGAAACGGCCGGCGTGGGGGAATAGCGGTGAACCCTCGCATACCACGGTGGTCATGCCCATCGATAAGGGCGCAGCGATCAGGTAGGACTGCCCCGTGATCCAACCGGGATCACCCACCACATAAAGCGTGTCGTCAGGGGTGGCGTTGAATACGGCATGCATCGAGTGAGTCACGCCGGCGAGCCACGCGCCGTGGGTATGCACGACCCCTTTGGGTTTTCCGGTCGAACCTGAGGTGTAAATTATAAACAGTGGCCAGTTGGCTTCGACGGCGACGACGGGTTGCAGGCCGTTGATGACCGACCAGTACTGAGCATCTTCGAGGCCGTTGAGTGAGTCAAAGTCGGCAACCCCTAGATCTTCAAGACAATCACTGGCGGCCTGGGCCACAAGGTCGTCAGAATAGACGTCGCGCTCGTATTCAATGACCTCTTGCCCGGTGTAACGAGCCACGACCACTTTATCGATTGCATGGCCAACCCCGGCAAGGGCGATCGCCACCTGAGTTCTGAGCTTCGCGCTGGTTTCCGGGTTAAGGTGGGAGCAGGCAGACAGTGCGGCGCCCAGTTCGCGCATGATGTCGGCGCGCTCAAGCGTAATTTCACTGGCTACGGCCGCGCTCACGGTCGCAATGATCTGGTCGCTCTCGGCGATATCGGGCGTGTTGTGCAGTGTGTCAATGAGGGCCTGAAGACCAGCTTCGCGCGGCACATAGTTGTCGAGCGCGGGATCGGTATATTGGCTCTTGAAAGGTACAGCTTCGGCATTTCTAAAGCCACCATCGGCGGTGATCACCAGCTTCGCGCCGGCGTCGTGAAGTCGGTCCGAGAGGGTCTTTGCTGAAAACCCGCCGAACACGGGGGTGTAGAGAATGCCCAGACGCTGTGCCGCGAGAATGTAGAAAATCTGCTCGGGGATATTGGGCATGTTGAGGGCGATGCGATCGCCAGTTCGCAGCCCAAGATTGGAGAGCACCCGTGCTCTAAGCGTCACCTCAAGCAGAAGTTGGCGGTAGGTGAAGTGCTGCTCGGTAACCGGGCCGCCACGACCCGCATTTTTGGCGGGGTCCCAGCGGTCACCCTCAAAAATAAGGGCTTTGTGGCGTCCTTGACCTTGCAGGACGTGGCGATCAAGCAAGTTAAAACAAGCGTTGGTTTGCGCCCCTACAAACCACTGCAGATAAGGACTGCGGCTGCTATCGAGTACGGTTGTCCAGAGGTCTCTATCTACACCCTGCTCGGACGCAACCGGTTCGCCGGAGTAAGCGGCGTAGCCGGCCCAACTTTGACTGGCCAGATTAAAGCTGATCCATTGATCGGCCTTATCATCGAACCAGTGAAGATTTCTTCGCGCAACGTCGCCGTAAAAATGTTCTGGCGTCTCGTTGATCAAACGGCGGAGGGAGTCCTCCCCCGCCTGCGAGCTCAGTTGCTCCCAAGCTATCCCAACAGTCATAGTGTGTTGCTCCAGTGTGGGCGTTTTGACGCCTTTTTATGCAGTGTGCGACGTCGCCGTTGGGTCGCCTGCGTCGGTTTATCTCGTCAACTTGTGTTTGCGCTAGCGCCCTTCAACGAGTCCCCCGAAGGACGACGGGCGTGGAAGTAGCGTCAGCTTGTTCGGGTTACGAACAGGCTTGGGAGTCGGATTAAAAATAGTGGCACTATTACGCTTGTTGAGACTAAAAAAACTGCTAGTGACGGGTGGGTGTTCTGCCAATTTGGCCTATTTCGCTGAAACTTCGCGTAAGATCACGATATTTAGGGTGTTTTTGAGCAATTTTCGTCGAATCTATCCGAAATGGACGCTAAAACACGAGAAAAAGTAAGTTCGTTGTCTTAAATACCGCAGACGGGGTTGGGCGATAAGCCGACTGCCCTGCCTGAATCGGGTTGCCGTGTTAACGGGTCGCTGGGTTGCCCACATCCGCGGCTATGTAACGCTGCCCGCGCCAAGGAAATTCGGACGCGTTAGTTTTTTAGGGTGACTAGCCCGCTGCCCAGCAATAGCTTCAACAGGCGCTGTAGATGACACGGTGTACAGCACTTTGAAGGGCATCCGTTCGCAACAGGCCGTGGTTATTTTCTATACTTCGTCGGTGAGGTAAGCCTCTGTTGACACCAAGGCACAGCAGCTACCAGTCGTGATCCTCACCAACACGTGCCTCATAACCAAATCAATCGGAGTCGAGCACCATGCGCCTATCTATCTTTTTATGCCTCTTTCTTCTTTTATATCCAAGCTGGTCTTTCGGAGACGAGGGTTGTAGCAGCGCGGTGTGGGGTACGGATGACCAATTAGGCGCAGTCAACCGAATTACCCCTGCCCACGTGCAGCAGGCCGCGGCGTTGGTTGTGAAAGGTGAGCGGCACCCCCTTGGCATCGTGATTGATCCGGCTATGCCTGCCTATCCGCCCCGCTATACCCAGCTCCAGGTTGTTCAGCCAAACCAGCACTTCATTACCGATACCACGCAGCTTTTTGGTTGGAATGCCTCCTACAACGATGACCTGTTGCAGATGTGGTTGGGCACGGGTCCGCAGCTTGATGGTTTGGGTCATATGGGTGAAGACGGCATGTTCTATAACTGTCACCGCGGCGCCGATTTTTCCGCCCTCACCGGGCTGACCCGTTTGGATATTAGTCAGGTGCCGCCCATGGTGACCCGGGGCGTGTTGATCGATATGGCAAAACACTTTGATGTGGCTAGTCTGGAGGCCGGGCAACCCATCACCGCGGAGGACTTACGGGCCGCTATGTCTAGCCAAAAGGTGGCACCAAGGGAGGGCGACGTAATTTTGCTGCACACGGGGTACACCGATGCACAGCTGACCACAAACCCCGACCTGTGGGCGAGTACCATACCCGGTATTACCAATGATGCCGCCCGCTTCCTCGCTACACTAAAACCCGTCGCGGTCGGAGCGGACACCTGGGCTGTTGGGGCGATACCCGCGATTGAGGGAGACAAGCTGTTCTACGATCATATAGTGCTCTTGAAAGACCACGGTATTTATATTCTGGAGACCATGAACACCGGCCGTTTGGCTGGGGAGTCTGTGTCGGAGTTTATGTTCGTCCTAGGGCAAGCACGGTTAAAAGGTGCTGTGCAAATGATCATCAATCCCGTTGCTATCTGGTAAGCAAGCGCTGGAAGGAGCGCGATCGAGTACCCACTCCTTCCCACGACTTAAAGCGGCGACTTACAACCCGATGTTAATGCGGTGCTGTTTGCGATAGCGCGAGGGCGACACGCCCCACCACGTGCGGAAGGCGGCGCCGAATGCATTGGCATGTTCATAGCCAAGTTTCTCTGCCACCTGTTCCACACTTAACTCGCTGTTGAGGAGAAGCTTTTTGGAGCGACTCTGGCGCAATTCTGTTCGCACTTGTTGATAGCTCAAGCCGTGCTCTTTCAGGCGGCGTTGCAAGGTACGGACTGACATGAACAGTGCTGATGCTACGGTCTCGATGGGAGCGCCATTGCGATGCAAATTCGACAGTATGGTGTTGCTTAGGCGGGCTATAAAGGGGCTAACGCGCACCTCTGCCTTCGAGGTATCGCCCGATTGGAAGGCGCCGACCGCGGGAAGTAACCCTGAAATCTGCTGCACTGCACGGGCAAAGAAATCGAGTGGATAAACCAACCCGGCCATTTGCGCCCCGTAGACAAGATCACAGCCCAGCTCTTTTTTGAGGGCGGCATCATCGGCGTGTGCCTTTCTTGGCAGTAGTGCTTTTATAGGCGGTGATGGCTCAATGGTAACGAGGTCGAAGTTGCGCGCTGTCGCGACCAGCATCCCATCTGTTACCAAGGAGGCGGCGGGGTGGCGGGGCAGAGACAGCTCCCAAATAAGTTCGCAGCAATCATTCGCGCTTCGCATATGTAAATTGCCAAGATCGCCAATAAGGGACTCCGTCGGCGGCAGGACTGCCAGCCACTCGGCTACGGTCTTCGTGCTTTTCGCGAGCTGCGCGTGCAGAGGGCTTAACTCAGAGGCCACAATTCTGCCCAGGAGAATCGGAAAATGATTCCAATCCTTAAGCCCCTCGAGCTCACGCAGCGCGTTCATGGCGGTAATGAGGGGAACTGTCGAATCGAGCAATACCGGCATATCTAACTCAAGATGCATGCGTTTGCGCAGCGATCCTGTGTCGACCCCGACCTGATCGGCATAATTAAGCACCCGTATGAGTGGCGCCGCAGAGACATATCCTGCAGGTATCATCGACTCATCTCCCCCAAGGTTTAAGCAGCCGTTTGGTTTCCGGCTTTTCTGTCTTATCGCCTTGGATAGTAGCAAACAATCCGCGTCATTAAATGACGAAAATATGACATATCTCAGCTTTTTCAGAGAGTGAATTACACCGCGCTGTTAGGTTGATGATCGGGGAGGCATGTCGTCGCCCCAACAAACCCTTAGTAAGGATCCTGTTATGACGATATTTACCCAATGGCGCCGCGGCGCACTCTTATTAGTTGGTCTGTTTAGTTGTGTGCTCTCCGCGTCAGCGGAAATTTGGACCGACTACACACCCAGTGAGGAAGTTACGGAGCTGACAGTGGTGGATGTGAAGACCAATTATCTCGACGACTATCTGGTTAATTTAAAGACCACTTGGGTGCGCGCGATGGAGGTCCAAAAAGAAATGGGCTCGGTGGTCGACTACGGCGTGTGGGTGGCTAATGGTGCGGATTCTCCGAATGTTTGGCTGACGGTAACGTATAAAAACATGGCGGCGCTGCAAGGAAGTGCTGAGGAGTACAAAGGTTTTATGGCCAAGCTGGCTGAAGCGGGCATGAATGAGGAGGCCAACGATAAGACGTCGAAGGGCTACGAAGAATACCGGCAGATAATAGACTTTGCCGTCATGCGGAAAATCACGTACCCCTAATGGAGTAAAACCTCGTCTGGGGGCTATCCATGCGTATTTTTAGCGCTGGATAGCCCTTGTCGTATCAAGTGTCCAGGCGCACACTCTGCGCCCACTGGATCTCGGTATTGGGCCGGTCTGCAGAGTGGGAATAAAGTTATGCAAGTGAGACGAGTGTCGGGTGCGCTGGGTGCCGAGGTGAGTGGCATTGATTTAACCCACGAGCTTTCGCCAGAGACGGCCGTCGCACTCCGTGATTTGCTGAACCAGCATGAGGTGCTTTTTTTTCGGGACCAGCCAGTCGAGGCGGCACGGCAGAGGGATTTGGCGAGTATTTTTGGGCCCCTTCAAACCCATCCAGCCTATGGCACGATCGATGGGTTCCCGGAGGTTATGATCCTGGAGAGCACGGCCGAAAATCCCTCCAAAATCGAGGTCTGGCACTCTGACATGACGTTCCGCCAGCACCCGCCCTCGGTGACGGTTCTACGAGGTGTGGTCATTCCCGAAGTGGGCGGCGATACCCTGTTTGCCAGCATGACCGCCGCCTACGAGGGTCTCTCCGCTGGCATGAAGCGTTACTTGGAGGGACTCGTCGCGGTTCATGACTTTGCCCATGGGTTCAAGGAGAGTCTCGCCGAGCCCGGGGGCCGAGAGCGATTGGATGACGCGCTTAAAAAGAACCCCCCTGTGCGACACCCTGTGATTCAGACGCACCCTGAAACAGGCAAGCGAGTTCTGTTTGTCAACGCGTTGTTCACCACGCATATCGAGGGGATTCCGCCGCTGGAATCGGCAGAGGTGCTGGGGTTTTTGTATCAGCACGCCGTGCTGCCTGAATTCACCTGTCGGTTTCCTTGGCAGAAAGATAGCGTGGTGCTGTGGGACAACCGGAGCACTCAGCACAAGCCTGTGAACGATTTTCTACCCGCAAGTCGGCGGCTGCACCGGGTTGTGAGTGAGGGTGACCGTCCCTACTAAGGATTCACCCCGTGGACTTGATGCGATTGATGTAGTCGGTAACATCCCGCTTTACCTCGGGGGCAAACAGATAGAGCGCGATGAGATTTGGAATCGCGATCACGAAGATCATGGCGTCAGAAAAATCCAGTACGGCAGACAGCTGAACCATACAACCGATCACGATGGCGCCACAGAAGCAGCTTTGGAACACCAATTCCCGAGAGCGCCCCTCGCCAACCAAATAGGTCCAGGCTTTTAATCCGTAGTAGGACCATGCAAGCAGGGTAGAGAAAGCGAACAACAGTGCCGCTACGGCGATGACAAACGGCGCCGCACTGAAGTGAACTTCGAAAGCGGCCGAGGTGAGCTCGATGCCAGCCAGCTCGCCGTTCATCAAATTGTTGGGTATGGCACTTGTCAGAATGACCAGCGAGCTCAGACTCAAGATAATGATCGTGTCGATAAAGGGCTCGAGTAAGGCGGTGATGCCCTCTGATGCGGGTTCTTCTGTTTGCACGGCGGAGTGGGCGATAGACGCCGAGCCAAGCCCGGCTTCGTTGGAAAACAAGGCGCGCTGAAAGCCGATCACGGCGGCACCCAGTGCGCCCCCGGCCGCGGCGTCGGGATTGAAGGCACCGGCCACCACCGATGAAAGGGCTGCGGGAATATGCTCGGCGCTCAACGCGATGACGATAACAGCACTCCCTATGTACAAGAGCGCCATAAAAGGCACCAACACACTAGTGACTCGAGCAATAGATCGAATGCCACCAATAACGACTAGCGCGACGATGGTGGCAAGCGCGAGGCCAAACACCCAGCCTTTCGCGGCTAGCCAACTTGACTCACCGCCAGTGATGACTAACACCTGCATGTAGGCTTGGTTAGCTTGGAACATGTTGCCGATGCCAAAGCAGCCAATGACCATCGCCACGGCATAAAAAATCCCCATGGCCTTGCCGATGGTCGGCAGATTATTGCGGTTAAACCACGCCTCTAGGTAATACATTGGGCCGCCAGAGACGCTTCCGTCTGCATTGTACCGCCGGTATTTCACCCCCAACGTACACTCAACGAGTTTGGTGGCCATGGCGAGCACACCGGCGATAAAAAGCCAAAAAGCTGCCCCCGGGCCCCCGAGGCTAATCGCAACCGCGACGCCCCCTATATTCCCGACGCCCACGGTCCCCGAAATAGCGGTGGTGACGGCTTTGAAATGGCTGATTTCTCCCCGGGCTTTGGCATCGGAAAAATCCCCTCTGACATGTCTAAAGGCGAGTCCAAGCGCTCGGAAATTGATGAACCTGAAGTAGAGCGTGAAATAGAGAGCCGCCACAGCAAGCCAAAGAACGATGAGCGGAACCTCGCTGCCAAACAGCGTGACGGAATAGAACACGGCGGCAGATAATTTTGCTGCCGCTGGTCCAACCCAAGCGTCAACGGCTGCATCGAGGCTAGATAGATTCATAAGACACCTTTCAATTCCGTCACTAACGAGTTACTTATTTTAATCCTGAGCTTCCCAGACCTTGGGAATAGTGAGCGTAACCCTCGCGCCGCTCTCGCCGTTTTCCAGCCTAACATGCCCGCCCATGTCCTTGATGATTCCGTGGGTAATCGAGAGTCCTAGCCCAGTACCCTCACCGACAGGCTTGGTGGTGAAAAAAGGCTCCATGAGTCTTTCGATCAAGTCGTCTGGTAAACCGACCCCCGAATCCTCGACAGTGATCTCATGTTCGGTACTGGAGGAGTCGATTGACAACGTAATCTGACCCGGCTCGCCGCCAGCGAGAACTGCGTCGCGGGCGTTTGTCATGAGATTAATGAGCACCTGATCGAACTCAAGAGGGGAGCCCAGGCACAAAACCGGCTCACCCGGAAGATTCCACATGAGAGCAATACGGTCGTGCCGCAGTTGCTCGCCCATAAGATTTTGAATCACTTCAAGCCTGTTTTTGACATCGAACACAACAGCATCTGTCGGCGCTGCTCTACCGTAGGTTTTCATTTGGGAAATCAGGGAGGCGCAGCGATTAATAATGTCATTCAAACGCTCGACTTTAGCCTTAATGTCGGTTGTGTTGAGAGTGTCCACAGTGTCATGAGTGACAAGGCGATCGAGGTTGGCCAGCGTAAGGCGCATGGCGTTAAGCGGCTGGTTTAGTTCATGCGCGAGATTTGTTGATAGCTCACCGAGGGAAGCTAGGCGCGAGAGCGCGTGCATTTGGGTTTCCTGCGCTCTTATGTCGGTCACATCAGTGATAATGAGCCAGTCGCCGTCGTAGTCGCCGCTTTCGTTAATGAAGTCAGCGCGAATGCCCAGGTATTCTTTTTTTCTTCCGTCATTCGCGTCGAGCGTAATTCTGTTAATGCCGTCCTTGTCTTCTCCTGATGGCTGCCATGATGAGAGGCTTTGGCAGTCACGCAGCATCTCGCACCACGCTTCGTTAACCAAAAGAATTTCTCCGTTAGAGCTTCGCGCACAAATGGCAACGGGTGCGTGTTCGACAAGAGATTTGAGACTGCGGTTTGATGCTTCAAGCCGTTTTTGGGCTATCTGCAATTCTCTGGTCTGATTGTGTATCTCCCCCTGGAGTACCTCTTGAACATGCGAAGCGACCAGCGTCTGCCGAATTAAGATCATTATGCCGGCTACTGCCATGCAGCTGATTGCGATCACTTCAACGGTTAAGGTGTCTTGGGAGGCACCGAAGCGGAGCTGCGCGACTAAAAGCATCGTGATGAAAAGGGCGCCGACCATGACAGTACTAAATTGCCAAGTGGGGGGGGTAAGCGTGGTAATGATCGGCGCCGCCTGCTGATTTGACGCGCTAAAGCGGAAAGCGGTAACTGCCAGCGCGGCGACGGCAATGCCGTGAAGCAAACCTGCTATGGTAAGCAGCGGCGCACCTTGGTCGGTCAGATAGATAGCGGCCCCAATAAGCCCATCAGCAATAAAAAGGCAGACAACAAAAAAAGTAATCCCCCACAAAAAGGGGGGCGACACCATGGGGTTCCGGTGGGTGTGCACGACTACCACGCTGCCTAACATTACAAAATCAAGCAGCGGATAGCCCAGTTCAATCAAAAACTTTGCGGTATCGGCAGGGGTAGAGAGCACACTGCTGGATGCTCCTTGTACCACTACCACCCAAATAATGGTGGCGAGCCCGAGCACAGCCGTCGCTGCGTTTAGGGCCGGGATACGCCAGTCGATGCGGAGCTGCTGGGTCTGGCGCATCGCGTTGAGACCGAGGGTGATCATAACGTAGCAAGCGAGCTGACTAAGATCACCAAGTGGCGTGATGATAGGCCCCGTGCTCAAATCCTGCTCCGAGGCGGCAAAGCTGAACAAGACCGACGCCGCTCCATCGAACAGCGCGGCGGTGAAAAAGTAACCCCACACCCGTCGTGAAAAAGGGCTGCTGGATCGAGAAATTGCGTGCAAAACAGCCAGTGGTGCTAGGGCTCTGAGTGCAAGGTTTGCGGTGAGTAGCCAGTCGTTAAAGTCGATAAAAATGGGTATGACAAAGCCGCATACCAGCCCGGCTGCGAGAGCAGCGTAGAACAGGCCTGCGAAGATTGGCATGTATTGTGCCGTTGCACCCGTTTTTGCCATGAAAATCAACTCGCTGATGCAGAGCGCTAGTGCTCATGTTTCGTACCATACTGGGGCTGCTATTGCTCAGCCTGGTGTCGCCTCACCAAGCGAACACGGTAAGTTCGAAAGCTGCGATCTGCAAGTCATAAAACCGAGGGGCAAAAAAAAGCCCACCGAGGTGGGCTCACAAGAAAAACGAACTGGACAGGGTGTTACATGGAAATATCAACGCCGTAGGAGATAACAAATTTGACGCTTTGGTTGTCGAGCGGTACACCGGTAGCAAAATCCCCTTCAGCATTCGTGTCAGAGACCATGAACGAGAAGCCGCCCTTGGAAACACTAATGTTGTAGTCAGCATAACCACCGTCAACGCCATTAAAGGAGTCTACGAAGTCACCGTCGTGGTAGCCGACGTGGAGCCCGATGCCAATGCCGTCTCCGACCTCAAAGCCATAGTCAGCTGACACATAATAGGCGCTGCCAAATCCAAAGTCCTCGTCCGGACCTTCATCGGGTTCTGCGTTGGCGAGCAAACTGAGTCCCAAGCCCAAGCCGCCGTACCCCACGTTGAAGTAAACCTCGCCGAAGTCGTAGCCGGCAGCGCTGTCGTAGTTGTAGTAAAGGTAGCCCACATCCATGCTCACGTCGCCGGCACTGAAGGCGTATCCCGCATACATGTCGTGCTCGTAGGAGTAGGCATCTGACGATTCGTACTTGACGTTGGATACCCAGGTCCCGGCGTAGAAGCCGCTGTCAGAGGCGAAGTCGATGCCGCCCTGCACTGCAGAGTTGTTCATGGTCTGCGTGAGGCCTCGCCAAATATAGTTGTTGGTCACCGATGCGTTTGCTGACCATTCCCCCGCCATTGCAGGTGCAGCCGACAATCCGCCTACCAGCAGTGCAGCGGCGACGGCTCGGTTCAAAACAGGGCGTTGAGAAGTTAACAATTTCATAAAGTTTCCTTAATGGCTTCCGTTGTGAATTGAGTGGGGTGCCCTCCAATCGCTCATCCCCCGCGAGCTTCTGCCGCAGCACCTGCGAAATTCTTTGCAACAGCCTTGCCAACTTTCATAACCTATTGAAATAAATAGAAAATTGCAGGATTTTGGCGGATACAATCCCCAGCTGCGTGCGTCCCAAGAGTTTTGTTTTGGGGCAAGGCCGCACTAAAGATGTGCGCCTATTTTCAGTAAGTCCGTGCCATGATGGCCTCTGAGCAGAACGGTTATCGGATGCCAAAAAAGGAGGTGAGTAGTGATAGTTCGCGGAGTGTTGCTGGCAGTGGGTCTGTTGGTTACGGAGCTGAGTCAGGCTGGGATCGAGTGTGAGGCCGTGGTCGCCGAGACCCTCGCGGAGTTGCGTTTGGGCGCTGATGCCTGGACTGATCAGCAGGAATCTTGGGTGCGCACGGCGGCGGCGTCCTCCTGCCTCAAGGCCTCATCGGGGCGCTATGGGCATAGCCAGCTTAGCGATACGGCGCTCAGTGACACGGCGGTGCCGGCCGAGGAGATGCGTGAGGGCAAAGGGTCGGAGGAGGACGAGGGCTTCTCACTGTTGCCTGATACCGACATGAAGGTGGAGCCCATGTCGGGTGCGCCCTGGAAAAAACCTTACGAACGCGTGCGCTAGGCCTCTCGCTCAGGCCCGACCTCGGGTTTGCCGGCTCTTCTGAGCGGTTTGTAAAAAAGAGTGTTTATTTAATACCAAATAGAATATGCTTATTCCATTACGGTACTAAATAAAACCCGTAGCGGGGCACTCGCTACATACAAACCGTGGGGAATCAGCCTATGAAACAGAATGAAGCCATTATTTCTTGGAAAATTGCCGGGCTGGCGCTTGGGTTGCTGCTTACGTTAGCGACCTTTCTCGTCAAACCGCTCGGGGTGTCAACCCAATTCGTCGTTACCGATGCAATTGCTGTTCATGCGGTCGCGCCAGCGGCCGCCGAGAATAATGCCTATCTCGCTAAATACGGGGCGAAAGACGGATGGAGCATTGGCTACGGCTGGATGCTTGTGGTGGGGATGTTTGCCGGTGGCTTCATCACCTCCCGGCTGCTTCGCGCGAAACAGCCGGAGGCGGATAAAGGGTCGATGCCGCCTATGTGGGCGGCGGTATTTGGAGGCTCCCGAAAAAAACGATTTATAGCCGCGTTTTTCGGCGGCGTGTTATTGCTGTTTGGTGCACGGCTTGCTGGAGGCTGTACCAGCGGACACATGATTAGCGGTATGTCCCAACTCGCCTTGAGCTCCTTTGTTTTCGGTGTATGCACTTTTGGCGCGGCTATCCTTGTTGCCCATATCCTCTATCGTAAGCGAGGTTAATCTTATGAATACGTTACTCATTGGTTTTCTGATTGGCGGCGTGTTCGGCGCTATTCTTTACATGGGGGGCGCCACGAGCTACCGCCGGATTTTGGGTACGCTGTTGCTCAAGGATATGTGGATCATCAAGTTAATGTGCACGGCAATAGGCGTGGGTACATTGGGGATCTATCTACTTGACCTTGGCGGATTAGCCAATCTCAGCATCAAGCCCGCCTACTTGGGTGGTGTGGCGCTTGGGGGCGTGATTTTTGGTATTGGGTGGGCAGTGTCAGGTTACTGTCCGGGCACCTGTGTTGTGGGTGCCGCCGAGGGCAAGTTCGATGCTATTTTTACAGTAGTCGGGGGCCTGGTTGGCGCACTGATTTTTGCTTTCATGTTCCCAACGTTGGAGGCTTGGCTCATAGAGCCCTTTAATTTCGGGGCTGTCACTATCCAAGAGTTAATCGGAATCAATGCGGTGTATCTTGCGGTTCCCTTTAGTCTTCTGCTCCTCTCGATGGCGTTTTTTATCCTCAAGGATCGCTACGAATAGTTTGTTAGTCACCACAAAAAAGCCCGGCCAGAGCCGGGCTTTTTTGTGGTGGTGTTATTTTGCTGCTTTGCTAGCGGTGTTGCTTAGCGGGCAGCAACTCCTGCGTTGGTCGATTGGACCGCGCGGAGATCGAAGCGATCATTGTTCATGACCTTGTTCCATGCACTGGCAAAGTCAGAGACGAATTTTTCGCCACCATCATTCGCCGCATACACCTCAGCGATTGCCCGAAGTTCCGAGCTCGACCCAAACATGAGGTCAACCGGACTCGCTGTCCAGCGGCGCTCGCCCGTGTTTCGATCGGTGCCCACGTAGACGCCCTCATACTCACCCGAAGGTGACCATTGGGTTGACATGTCGAGCAGGTTGACAAAAAAGTCAGTGCTCAGGGTGCCGGGCTTGTCGGTGAATACCCCAAAGTCAGCACCACCGGTGTTGGCGTCGAGTACCCGCAAGCCGCCTACCAATGCGGTCATTTCCGCTGCTGACAGGTCGAGCAAATTGGCCTTGTCGATCATGGCTTTTACAGGTGTTAGATAGCTGGCGTCGGCGTCATAGTAGTTGCGGAAGCCATCTGCAGCCGGCTCGAGTGCCGCAAAGGACTTAACGTCAGTCATCTCCTGGGTGGCATCCATCCGACCCGGTGTGAATGGAACACTAACCGCGTAGCCAGCGTCAGCTGCGGCTTGCTCTACTGCAGCTACACCCGCCAACACGATGACGTCTGCCAAGGAAACCTGCTTACCGCCGGTGGCACTGGCGTTGAATGCAGCTTGCACGTCTTCCAGTTCCGCCAGGACATTGCCAAGTGATTCGGGGTCATTGGCTGCCCAGTCTTTCATCGGCGCCAGACGGATTCTGGCTCCATTAGCGCCACCGCGCATATCGCTATCGCGGTAGCTAGAGGCAGAGGCCCAAGCAGTTTTGACCAGGTCAGAGTGACTGATTCCCGTTGCGAGGATCGCTGTTTTAAGCGCAGCGATATCAACCTCTTCGATCAGCGCGTGGTCTACCTCTGGAATGGGGTCTTGCCACAGGAGCACTTCGGCAGGTACGTCAGTGCCAACATAGCGCGCGCGAGGACCCATGTCCCGATGGGTAAGTTTGAACCAAGCACGTGCGAACGCATCCTCAAATTCAGCGGGATTCTCGAGGAAGCGCTGCGAGATTTCCCGATAAGCTGGGTCGGCCTTTAGCGATAAGTCCGTGGTAAACATAATGGGTGTGTGGGCCTCGCCTTTGACATGGGCATCGGGCACCGTGTTGGCTGCTTGACCACCTTTGGGAATCCACTGCACTGCGC
>Ga0255772_10002525_pt1 | contig 17797 bp, 15 predicted proteins | sample 071ome_34_FD_179970 | JGI IMG/M metagenome (GOLD analysis project Ga0255772, IMG submission 179970) | Coastal salt marsh microbial communities from the Groves Creek Marsh, Skidaway Island, Georgia - 071411BT metaG (version 2) | ecosystem: Environmental > Aquatic > Marine > Intertidal zone >...
TTTCTGTCTCTGTGGCGTGTCTCCCTCAGAACGTGGAGCGCATTATAGGGAGAATAATTTCCGGCGCAAGCGCTTTTTAATAAAAAATTCAAAATAATTGAAATTAATTTCAGATCGTTCAAATAACACTCAAAATCAGCTAAAAACACCATAAAACGATCAGAAAACAATCAACTATTTTAACCGTCAAAAACACACCCAAAGACAATCACTCCAAATGCACACTCCAAACACAAATCACAAACATAAAAATGTATGGTCCGCCTCGTTATTGCAAGAACAGTTTTCAATAACGGGAGTGGTCTGCGCTAATGTATTCGGAGTCTCTTATGAGAGACTCTCGCTTCCCGCTCCACAATGAGTTCCGCGCCGGATTACCCTAAAAAATCTCAAAGCCTCTATCAGCTGTTTTTTGTGTCAGGTTTTAATCCGGTGGTTCTACCGTTTACGTCATCTTATAACTGCTCATGCAAACCCAGGATATAGCTTTTCTACGTTAAACACTTTCTTATACTTCAATACCGACCAGACAATTCGCGCCAACTTATTTACCAGCGTAACGCAGACGACATTAAAGGACTTGCTTTGACGTAGTTTCACCAACCATTCACCAAAAACCGCGCCTGCGGTATCCAGTCGAGATAAAATGGATCTAGCCTAATGAAGTCATTCTTATGACTTTTGAAGCAAGGTTTAACGTACTGAGGTGGAATAAGCTTTACTTGATGACCAAGTTTTTTACAGTAACGGCCTAACCAATATGCTCCACCACAAGCTTCAAAAGCAAAGGTTGTAGATGGGTGGCTACTTAAGAAATCACAGAGTTTTGAACGAGAGAGTTTCTTACGAAATTGACTGCGACCTTGTTGATCATGGCCAACTATATAAAAGAAGATTTGCCTAAATCGATTCCAATGACTTGAATATACATAATAGTTCGCCCCTTTTGTGTTGCTTCACACCTAGCTTAGATGCCAGGGAGTGAGGCGGACCATCTAATTAAGCCAGCTTAAAGCTGGCCCAGAGTGTTGATAAACCCCCATGTTTTTTATGATTGCCATTCTGACTAAGAAAAAGCATTCCAAAAACATTAAAAGATTTAAGAAATGGCCCTATTTGAACACTTTTTGAATCTAAATTTGGGCGTTTTTGAACTGTTGAACTTTGTCAGCAGCCTGAGCTAGCTTAAAGCTGGCCTTTCAAAAAAACCCATTAACTACTGAATAGGTGTAGCAGTAATATTTGCCCGCAAGTTTACATTCTCAAACTGCGCTCCGTAGAAAATTGGCTGAGAACCTCCGACATGATGATTCATATTAATACGATCAATATTGAGACGTGAAAACTGCACCTTAGTATCCACTGCAAATCCTGTTTTAATAGACTCAAGTCCAGTAGCCCGATCTTTCACAACCGTATCAGCAACATCCACAGCCAATTCAACTGTCAATCCATCAGGCGCAGTTGTAATACCCGCAGCTTCAATACCGACCTTACCATCAACCCGGTACCATCCCAATTTCGTTTGCGCCTCAGGATCAATAGCGTCCACTAGAAATTGATCCTCAGTAGACAATGAAGCCTTGTCTACAAAATGACTGGTCAAACCGATAGTCACACCTTGATCACCTCGATCTTCCCATCGACCACCATCAGATAAACAATCAGCCTCATTTCCTGCAGTACCGCCAATACAGCTAGCACCAGCACCTCCAGAACGAAGATATGTTTCCGAATCTCGCTCTAAGCGAGACAATACGATACGACCTAGAGACTCACCAGTACTTTTATCACCAAACCTCACATTCCCAACATCCATATTAGACACATAGAGACCTCGATTTAATACCAATCCACGATCATCCACATCAAGTGTTGCTCCGCGCATACTAATATCATAAGTCACATCATCAAGCCAAATCCCAGAACGATCTGGATCCACGGTCAACCCAAATGTAGTATCAGTAAAATGAATGTCGCTATTAATTGTCAGACCATCACCATCTTTACCTCCTGGCAGCAAAGTCATATGACCATTAAGCGTAAAGTCTGCCTCTTGAAAAATTTGTAAAGGTAATAGTAACTCTGTACCACCCTGAAGCTCTGCATTATCTTTATCGGCACCCACTCTCATACCATCAATACTGTAATGCCCAACTACATCCTTATAACCAATACGAATACCATCAAAGAATTGATCCTCTGTTGATGGAACAACTCGATTATCATAAAGCACAGATGAATCAATAAGATCAAAGGTCATAACACCAGAACCATAACTCTGGATTCCAGATATCCACACTGTATTACCATTATCGGTATAACCTATATCCGCATTAGCCAAACTCCAGTTTGAATAAACAGTTATACCTTTATTTCCACCATATTCATTACCCCGGGGAGCTAAGCGAATATCATTGATATATGTTACTGAATCAATTACTTGATCCTCAAACAGATAATTTACATCTAGACTCCCCATGCTAACTTTATCAACATCTTTCTCGGCATAATTAGTTCCCAAGTAGATATTATCAACAGTTAGACGACCTTCTGACCTCTCTGTAGCAATCCAAAGACCATCATTCAACACATCAAAAGTCATATTAGTGATTGAAACATCATGCTCAACACCGACCAATGCGGCCTCGTATTGATTGCCATTTGAATCTGTATCTATGTACCTAAAGTCACCCTGCGTTAACTTTTGATTTATATTAAAGGTCAAACCTTGCTCTGGATCTTTACCTCCAGCAGTAATATACATTTTACCAGCCACATGACCAGACGCCTTAATCATCCCAACATTAGCAGCATCATCCAAACCAGAATTATTTGGATTCGATGTAAAATCATTACCAGCTGCATCTCTTGTTTTAAATTTGATTTGATCAACGGTTAAACTAAAATTATGATCTGGATAAGTAATTAGAATCGCTTCTTTACTAGAATCATTAGGGGCTTGAACTAAATCAAGCGTCCAATCTGTACCCCATGTTTCATAATCAAATGAAACCATCAAATCATTCCCATCATCACGATAGAAGAATTCAGCACCTTTTGTTAAAGGTAAATTTTGAGAGTCCTCCAGAACAACACCATTACCATCCCTTTGCAAACCAAAGATTCTATGGTTATAGCTCGAAACAGTCATTCCTGAATCAGCAGAACATATCTCAGTAAAACCAGCAGTCCCACACAAACCACCAGCTGTCAAATTGAAGTATGACTCCCTATCAAAATCCAATGCAATGCGACCAAAGCTACTTACACCATACACAGCACTATCAAGACGAATCTCATCGACCTGCAACCGCGCCTCTTCCGTAACTGTTCGCACATGCAATACATCCTGAAAGTCAGTTGAAGCATCTCCACCTTCAACATCGATCATAATGCGATTCTTAGCACCTAGATTCTCATCTCGAGAATTATGAAAATGAATACCCTCAAGAGAAAGAGGCTTACCATCATCTAAATAGGTCAAAGAACCAATATCAACCTTAGCTTCAATCTCAACAGTAATTCCAGATTGACCAGTAACAGTTGAAAGCTCCGACTCATCCAACAACTCCAAAGCAAGCACATTATAAACAGGAGCAACAAGCATAGAAAAAACAAGAAAATTTTTCATACCCCCCCCTATCTATCAGCCGTTGGAAATATTAGAACATTACCTGTCATCTCAACGTTCCCGTCAATGTAGACACCATAGATATCAGTTTGCTGGTAATTAGTCTGACCTACAGGAGAAGAATGAGATGCATAACCAACTTTATATTGATAGTCATTAAACTTTAAAGTACCAGGTAATCCAATCTCCAAAACTTCCTTATCAAAAGAAGCTCCATCACCTCCAAAGCCATCATCACCACCTAGAGCAACCGCATCTACCTCTGCAACAGGGTTACCAGCAGAATCAACTAACTGACCAGTAATATCTCGTTGATTCCCATCAATCCGGCGAGATCGAATAGTTAACCCCTCGAAAGAAATCTCCCCCTTCCAATCATCAATAACATACCAGCCATTATCAGGGTTGGAGCCTATTTTATACGCAAAACGAGCACCACATGTTTTACCTAACTCATCGCATTGCCCATAATGAGAATCAGAAATGGGACCGCCATTTTCATTGAGACTTATCTCACCTGATAAATACAAACCACCTTGGGCCACTGTATTTGAGAGCTCCTGATCATCAATAGCCTGCAACTCTGCATTCGCCGAAAACGAACCGAAAGAAGTAGAAACCATCAATAGAATTTGGAGGGTCTTATTTATTTTCATTCTTGCCTCCTACTAACCACCAATATCATGCGTGGTCATTTTCATATACTGTATCTGTAACCCTTCTATCTTAGAAGTACCTAGATAAACATCGCCTACTTTCATTCCACCAGCAGTATCAAAAGTAGGATTAGAAACTGTTGGATCACCTATATAGAAATTACTTTTCGTTTTAACACCAGGAATAGTGTCATTGTAGTAACTATCATAGAAATCTTTATCTGTTTTCATCCATGCATCACTATCTGGCATATCCGCACGAAGGTTAGCTAATCGAGCCACACCCTCTGGTGTAGTAGGGTTAGGTAAAGCCTCAACCTCGACCCTAAAATTACCATCACTTGTTACACTTAACATTGCTGGCTGAATCTCACCGACACCAACAATAAGATCTAAACCTAAGTGCTTAATATGAACCGCATCACCACAGTTTGCACCGTCCACACCACAACTTGCGATCATTACATCAGGTGCATACATATTTAACCGTACATTCGCTAAGGTAATATTTCTTTGTTCCGCATCGGTTTCAGAACCAGTAGCATTCTCATCCCCCCAAAAACGAACATAACTACCATCAAATGATGCTTCTTTTACATAAAGAGTCAAAGGCGAGCCATCATCATAGACAGTTGAATCCGCGGGAGATTGGAAAGCTGTATTAATATCCAAACCGAAGTCTATTCTTTCCCCACGATAATCTGCTGTAGCCTCTCTACTAGCAAACTTTGAACACTCGGAAGCACCCGCCTTAAGGCATGGATCCATCTTTGCACCAATCCAAACAGGATCACCATCAATAACCGGAAGTTTTGATCTAGATATCTCTAGAACACCCTTATTAGGAGCCCGAACATCCAAGTCATCACCATCGCGCTGAGATATCTCCAAAGGATTATTTAATCGACCGATATTTACAGACGTAGGATCAACCACAAAAGAACTAGTACCATCTCCATTATCAATGAAAGAGGCACTATCCTTACCACCGATAAAAACGTTATTTACCCTAACTTCAACATCTCTTCCATCAGAAGTTTTAATACCGGTGATTTTAAATAAGGACTGATCATCTGGTTGACTCGAATCAGTAGTCGCATGAAAGGTAAAGTCCTCCAGAACAACACCCAAGCCTGCACCATCAACCCCTGATAGATCTTCATCAGACATAGGAGCAAGGTCAGCAATAGACAAACCACTCAATAATATACTTGTAAGAAGAGCCACAGGTCTTTTCATTTTTATTATTCCTATGGTTTAAGGAAACAAGCCCAAAGCGGCATCGGTATAACGACTTGACTGGATGTTACCACCAGCACCAGGCACCCCTATAAGAGCATCTGATGTCTCAGTCATTCCTGTCGGCAAGTTAATGAACGCGCCCTGTACCGTCTCAATTAAACTGTTAGCATCAATAGTCCCGTCATTAAGCGTTTTTGCCCACGCCATATCAATGTTTTGATACGACAGGAACATGTCTCCAACCGCCGCGGAATCATTTATGTTAAGTGACGCAAGATTATTAAGAGCAACACAATTAGACGTACAATCACCTGCCACTCCAACGTGCGTTGCCCTGATATTTGTCGCAGCACCCGTTGAGTCTAACAACTGAGCCGCAACTGCTGGTGTACTAGCACCACCATCATTGTCATGGTCAATTAGCAACTCAAAATTACCAGTTAAAGAGTTGATATTAGCTGTTAGCGTACCAGATGCACTGCCAGCACCAATTCTCATACCAACAACTTCACGAACACCTGCGTTATCAGAAAAAGCAAACTCCATATATGGATCAGTGATAACAAAAGGCACGTAGTCAAAGGTATCAGGATCGATATAACCCAAACTGAGATTATCGATATCTATATCAGCGGCTGCCGCGCTACCGGCTCTGTCGTATTTTCCGAGTTCTACTTTATCAAAGGTCGCGTTGGTCTCAATAACCGAACCAAGGGTCACTCGAAGAAATTCTGTAGTTGAGCTATCCGCCTGAACAACTTGGTAGTCATCGATTGCAAGAATGGCCTGACCAGAATAATCGGCCAATTCCAAATCATCAACCGGCACCAACTCTGCCTGAACGTGAGACGTCAGTACAAGAGAAAATAAGGCTACAGCACTAGATCTAAGTACTCTTTTCATGGATTCGCTACTTTTATTTATTGTTATTGTGTTAAAGCGTCAATCTTGTCATTTTATAGCAATAACACTTTTCCGCAATACTGATTACAGAATTCTACATTTGGAACAAATTCTAGACGTAGACTCGAAGAAGGGGTGTGACCCCTTCCCCATTTCAAGAAATTGATTGATTTAACACGCCTAAATATAGGGGTTACCTGACAAAAATGTGCATCAATTCGCAAATATGTCAGGTAAGAACAGAGAGGTAATCTTTAAACTAACGATTAGGAGACTTTTTCCCCTTTCGCTTGTTTATCAGCATGGTAAGACGAACGAACTAACGGACCACTAGCAACACGCTCAAAGCCCAAATCCTCTGCAATGCAAGCTAACTCTTCAAATTCAGAAGGCTCGACAAACCGGTCAACCGGAAGGTGATCTTTACTTGGCTGAAGATACTGCCCCAAAGTAATCATATCTACGTTATGCGTACGTAAATCTTTCATTACTTCAACGATTTCATCGAAGGTCTCACCGAGCCCCAGCATCAAGCCCGATTTGGTTAATACATCCGGACGACGAGCTTTAAATTGTTTAAGCAAATCAAGTGACCATTGATAGTCAGAACCAGGACGGGATTGCTTGTATAAACGAGGCACCGTTTCCAAATTATGGTTAAACACATCAGGAGGTGACACCTCGAGAATATCCAAAGCCACATCCATGCGCCCTCTGAAATCAGGCACTAGGGTTTCAATCTCAATCTTGGGAGAACGCTTTCTTGTTTCATCAATGCAACGAACAAAATGCTCTGCACCACCATCTCGAAGATCGTCACGATCCACAGAAGTAATCACAACATACTTCAATCCCATATCAGCAATCGCTTCAGCCAAATGAGCAGGTTCGTTTTCATCCAAAGGATTAGGTCGACCATGAGCCACATCACAAAATGGACAACGACGGGTACAAATGTCGCCCATAATCATGAAGGTTGCCGTGCCATTACTGAAACACTCACCAAGATTTGGACAAGAGGCTTCTTCACATACCGAATGCAGCTTATGATCTCTAAGTTTGTTCTTAATACGCGTAATTTCTGGAGAGGCTGGTACCCGAACCCGAATCCAATCCGGCTTGCGAGGCATCTTTTCCGTAGGAATAACCTTTACAGGAATTCTTGAGGTCTTATCCGCGCCTCGTAGTTTCTCACCCTGAACAGCTTTAGGACGCTGCCTGCGTTTACTCACAGAATCACTTACGTTTGATGTTGCCATATCGCTGTTTGACTGCTCTGTCATTTCTATTCAACCTCTACAGGTAATCCTGTTTTCGTTTCCACACTCAGGTAGCCCAACTCATTCTTCAGCGCTTCAAGGAGTTGACTGCTAATGATCGAAACATCAGCTTCAGCCACTAACGCCTTCAACTGAGTCATTTGCATATTGGCGTACCCGCATGGATTAATTCTTTGGAAAGGCTCAAGATCCATATCCAGATTCAAAGCCAATCCATGAAAAGATTTTCCTTTTCTGACTCTAAGTCCTAAAGAAGCAATTTTCTTTTCGTTAACATATACACCCGGCGCATCTGATTTTGGATAGGCTTCCACGCCTTGCTTATTCAATAACTTAACAATGGCTTCTTCGATTGCGGAAACCAGATGCCTTGGACCTATCCCCATTCGTGACAGATCAACCATACAATATACAACCAACTGACCTGGGCCGTGATAAGTCACTTGACCACCACGATCAGACTGAACAACAGGAATATCGCCAGTAGCAATCAAATGCTCAGGCTTACCCGCCTGCCCTTGAGTAAATACAGGATGGTGCTGCAAAAACCAAAATTCATCCAGAGTATCTTCATTCCTACTTTCAGTGAAAGCGTGCATAGCATCGCTCACTTTTTGGTAATCCTGAAGCCCTTCCAGGTAACGCGCCACCACCTGAGTCATTAAAGCACCATTCGTACACGGCCACTATCCATAAAGGTCTTATGGATTGTTGATAAATGATGTTCGCTCTGAGCTACAATTTTGACTGTTACAGACAGGAAGCGACCATTACGACTTTCAGACGATTTCATATTCACCAGATCAATATCATCTTCTGGCATTAAGCCTTTTAAGGTATCAATGACAAAATCCTGAAACGAATCTTCATTAATGCCAAGTACTTTAATAGGATACCCAGAACAGGGAAATTCAATCTTGGGAGGTTCTTGATTCTGCATTTCAAATACCTTTACATCATTTACTACAGAACAAAAGATCTAAGTCTCTAAGCACCACAACTATACAATTCGGACTTATGCTTTTGATACAACTGCGCCATTCGCTTCCAGACATTACCGGGTTTACCAGTACCAATTTCCCGACCATCTAATTCGATGACAGGCCGCACTTCCGCTGTAGAACTGGTCAACCAAATTTCGTCTGCATCATACATTGTCTGAAGACTAATATCAGTTTCTAAAAGAGGAATTCCATATCGTTCTGCAAGTTCAAAAATAAAATCACGCGTTATACCAGTAAGTATATAGTCACTGAGGCGAGGCGTGAGTAATTCCCCTTGCTTAACAACAAATACATTACTGGCTGTTCCCTCTGTAACAACCCCATCCCGGTGCAAAATACCTTCATCTGCGCCAGATTCGTAAACCGCCTTTTTGAGCAACACACTACCCAACAAAGACGTTGATTTAATATCCCCACGAGCCCAGCGAATATCTTCTAATAGAATCGCACTACACGGCTCAATTTCAGTGGTCACCTTTTCGAGAACAGAAACAGGCTGACTGGTTGCTAACAATGTTGGCTTAAGATCTGTTGGGTAATTATGCTGACGTTTACCGGAAGAACCACGGGTCACTTGTAGGTAGATTGACTGTTGATCACCCTCATTTCTTTCTATGAGCTGTTCAACCAGATAGCGCCATTCATGCAGTCCCAGAGGATTCGGAATGCCTACATGCTCAAGACTGCGAAATAACCGAGCAAGATGCTGCTCTAATCGAAAAGGCTGGCGATGATAGGCCATTATCACTTCATAGACCCCATCACCAAAAAGAAAGCCCCGGTCGAAGACCGAGACTGTAGCATGCTCAGATGGTAACCATTGACCATCCAAATAGACAATGCCAGGCATCAGCCACCAAATAAACCTATAAAGAACAACTTAATAGCATCCCACAATCGAGCAAAGAAACCAGCCTCTTCAACTGGTTTTAGGGCCACTAAAGGTTTTTCCATTAGAAGCTCATCATTTAACGTAATTTGTAACTGACCAAGGACTTGCCCCTGCTCGATAGGCGCTTCAATAATGCTATCTACTTCAAGATTCGCTTTCACCTGTTTACGACTTCCTCTAGGAACAGTAATCACAATATCATCGATTACTCCAAGTGAAACCTGATCACTTACGCCCTTCCAAACTCGATTTCTGGTTAATTCAGAACCCGCTTCATACAACGAAAGCGTTTCAAAATATCTAAAACCGTAGTTCAGTAGTTTTTGCGTTTCACGAGCTCGTGCCTCTTCACTGCGCGTACCTAATACGACAGAAATCAGACGCATACCATCTTTTTTGGCAGAAGCCACCAAACAGTAGCCAGCTTCATTAGTATGACCTGTCTTCAGACCATCTACAGTAGAATCACGCCACAATAAACGGTTACGATTTGGCTGCTCAATACCATTGTATTTAAACGTTTTCTCAGAATAGATACCATAATAATCTGGATGATCATTAATGGTTCGTTCAGCAAGAATAGCCAGATCACGTGCGGTAGAATAGTGATCAGAATGAGGCAGCCCAGTGGAATTCATGAAATGAGTACCAACCATTTCCAACTGGGTTACATACTGATTCATTAAGTCAGCAAATCCAGTTTCAGAACCCGCAACATGCTCAGCCATAGCCACGCTTGAGTCATTACCCGACTGAATAATAATTCCGCGAAGCAAGTCTTCTACAGAAACCTTTTTACCCACTTCAATAAACATTCTAGAGCCAGGCATTCTCCATGCCTTCTCACTGACCAAAACTTCATCTGTGAGCGAAATATTACCACGCATGATTTCTTCAACCGCAATATAACTCGTCATCATTTTCGTCAAACTGGCCGGAGGAACCTGCTCATCAGGATTTTGTTCAACAAGTACTTTTCCACTTGTCGCATCCAACAAAATATAAGCACTTGCGGCTAATTGCGGAGGTGCAGGAATTAATGGCGCCGCCGCAAAGGAAGCGTTAACAAATAACAGAAAGATAAAAGATAAGAAAAGATTTGAAGATTTAGCTTTCATAGCGCTCATGTATTAAGTCAAAAGATTAAATAAGAAGTATGATTGGTGAATAAACGACATTAATTCCGATCATACACAACTAGTGGTTTAAGGATACCATTCGCCTTCACCAAGGACACTATATCTTGGGTTTCTTTCAATGTTTTTAAAGGACCAATCTGAACTTTAAAGACATTAGCCTCAGGTTTTATTCTGAATGACGAACCCGATGACCAGTTTTGGGCTTTTTGACGGAAATTCCTGGCATTATCCAAACTGCCAAAAGCACCGATCTGAACGTATCGACTCGGCTCTTCCATATCAATGGATTCAATCAAAACACGGGCCGTACCCTTTTTATGATAACCCAGCCTGGAAGCCGCCGCATAAGATAAGTCAATCACTCTGCCCTCATGAAAAGGCCCACGATCATTGACACGCACTACAACCTGGCGACCGTTATCGACATTAGTTACTCTCACATAAGAAGGTATTGGTAATGTTTTATGAGCGGCAGACATACCGTACATATCATACGTTTCACCATTAGATGTCAGGTGACCATGAAACTTATGACCATACCATGAGCCAATACCCTCTTGCTTAAAGTTTTTAGAAGAAGGCAAAACCTGATACGTCTCGCCTAACACAGTGTATGGGGATTTATTTCCACCAGCACTGTATGGCTCCCATCTTGGCACCGCATCAGGAACATTCGACACATCAATATCAATTGATGGTCCGTAATCCTGATCAACGTGATAACGCGAAGGGGCACTGCACCCCACGAGATAAACGATCATTAATATGAGAACGGACCATTTAGCCATTACCAGGTTCCTACTGCTGAACCGAACGCTTACGCTCAATTTCATCCCCTAACTGAATCACTGACATCGCATATAAGCGACTGTGATTATAACGAGTTACCGTATAGAAATTATTGAACCCTAACCAAAATTCAGCCCCGACACGCCCTTTATACTTAAACAAAGCCGCAGCTTCGGTCTCACTTAATGGATCAGAACTGGCGGCTGTCACGCCGAGATCAGCCCACTCTTTTAAGGTCTTATCTGGTTTAAGTGTTTCATTGGCCAACGCTTTATAGTCAGTTCCTGAAACACGCGCTCTACTGGCGATCACACCACCTCTTACCCAACCATGCTGATTGATGTAATTAGCGACACTCCCAATAGCATCCACCGGATTCGACCAAATATCCTTAAGGTCATCGCCATCAAAATCTATGGCATAAGATAAATAGCTGCTTGGAATGAACTGACCATACCCCATGGCACCAGCGTACGAACCTTTGATTTTTAAGGGATCAAGATTGTATTGACGACACATAATCAGGAATGACTTCAGCTCTCTTCGGAATAAAGGACGCTTTGGATAATCAAAAGCCAATGTTGATAGCGCATCGATGACGCGATAGGAACCGCCCTGACGGCCATACATGGTTTCTACACCAATGATTGAAACGATGTACTTAGCCGGCACGCCATAAATCTTTTCCGCACGCTCCAGCGTCTCTTTATTTTTCGCCCAAAATTCCAGACCGCGTTTAATACGGGTCTTGTTTACGAACATAGGGCGATATTCTGCCCAAGTCTTGGTGCGCTCAGCAGGCCTTGAAATAGCATCAAGAATAGATTGCTTCTTAACCGCCTTATCTATGGTCTTTTGCAATTGCTCCCGATCAAATTGGTGCTCAGAAACCATCTCATCTATAAATACTTTTGCCTCGTCTCTTTGACTGTAATCTCCCGCCATTCCCAGGCGAGTAAAAAGAGTCAGAGCAAAGACAACTAAAACAATACTTAAACGATCCATCGCGTATCTCATCATAATTAGTTAGCTAGATAATAAAGATTGTTATAACGACCAATAATTCAATTTAATTCTAAAGAAACTCTATTTTGTTAAGAGTTTTCTATGAGTATGTATGGACATCAAGACCCCAAAACCTGCCATCAGCGTAAGTATTGATGTCCCACCATAACTGACCAATGGCAAAGGCACACCAACAACAGGAAGAATACCACTCACCATACCAATATTTACGAACACATAAACAAAAAAGGTTAAGGTAATACTGCCAGCCAGTAGTCGACTGTAGGAGTCCTGAGCTTTTACAGCAATATATAACCCTCGGAATACAATTAACAGATACAAGCCCAACAAAGCGAGCACACCGAAGAAACCAAATTCCTCCGCATAGACAGCAATGATAAAGTCGGTGTGACTTTCAGGTAAGAAATCCAGATGGCTTTGGGTGCCATTTAGCCAGCCTTTACCCCAAAGCCCACCAGAACCGATGGCAATTTTCGATTGAATAATATTCCAACCAGCGCCCAATGGGTCACTTTCCGGATTAAATAACGTAAGCACTCGCTGCTTCTGATAATCCCTCATAATGAACTGCCAGAACGGGTAAATCATGGCAATCATCAAACCTATAAAGCCAAACACGATTCGCCATTTAAGCCCCGCCAATAACAGAATAAAAATACCCGACGCAGCGATTAATAATGAGGTACCTAAATCAGGCTGCTTAGCGATCAACCCTACGGGAACGACAATAATAACGAGAGAGATAAGTACATATTTAAAACGGGGAGGAAGCTTCCTGCTGGCAAGATACCAAGCCACCATCATAGGTACGACCAGCTTCATAATTTCAGACGGTTGAAATCTAACCGGCCCCAGATCCAACCAACGCTGCGCCCCTTTCGCTCCGACACCAACCAACAGAACTGCCACCAGCAACCCTATTCCAACAACATAAAAGTAAGGCGACCAACGCTTAAACGTAGAGACATCAAATTGTGCCACAACAAACATAACCACCAGACCGATACCTATACGGACCATCTGCTTATGCACATCGCCAAGACTGCCACCGCTACCACTGTAAAGCACGAATAAGCCACCAAAGCACAGGCACAACAACAAAATCAGCAATTGCGTGTCAATGTGCAAGCGAAGCCAAATACTGGGCCTACGACTGAAATGCGCTGCTGCATCAGGCAAGGTTCGAGAAAAATCCCTCATTTCTTAACCTCATCGACCTGATATTGACCTAAAAGATGCGCATCGAAGAGCTTTCTTGTTAAAGGCGCCGCTGAACTACTTCCGCTACCGCCATTCTCCACAAGTACAGCAACTGCGATCTGAGGATCCTCAATGGGTGCAAACCCCATAAACCAGGCATGATCTCGATGCCATTCAGACAACTTGGTTTCATCGTATTCCTCACCCTGAGCAATACCAACAACCTGCGCGGTTCCTGTCTTACCAGCAATTTTATATTTGGCCCGATAACCGGAAGCTCGAGCTGTTCCTCGAGGCCCATGCACAACATCTTCCATTGCATTAAACATGCGAGTCCAATTTTCAGGATTCTTCAGTATCACGTTTTTAAGTTCAGCTTCGGACATATCCTTTTTAATCTGATCTGTCACTTCTGATAAATTGCCATCCATCGTTAAACGAGGTCGAACCCACTTTCCCTTATTGGCAAAAATCGCGGTTGCCGCAGCCAATTGCAGAGGCGTCACCAGCATGTACCCCTGACCTAATCCCATATTTAGGCTATCACCCGGGAACCAAGGCAGCCCCTTAGCTCCTCGCTTCCATTCTCTTGAAGGCAACAACCCTCTCCTGGCCTCAGAGATATCAAGACTGGTAAGATCACCAAAACCAAATTTCCCTAAAAAGTCTGACATACGATCAATGCCCAGACGGAAAGCCAGTTCATAAAAATAGGTATCACAAGACTGAACAATGGATTTATGGAGATTCACCTTGCCATGCCCAGTGCGCTTCCAATCTCGATAAATCCGGTCATCATTTTTAAGCTGGTACGTACCGTAATCCATGATGGAAAAATTCCAATCCACAACACCAGCTTCAACGCCCGCCAGACCAAGCATCGGCTTAATTGTCGATCCCGGAGGATATTGTCCCTTCAAGGCACGATTAAATAAGGGTTTGGCTTTAGAATCCCGTAACTCGCCGTAGGATTGATGATCGATTCCCAGTACAAATAAATTTGGATCAAAACTCGGCTCACTCACCAGAGCCAGGATCCCGCCAGATTTTGGTTCAATCGCCACAATCGCACCACGACGACCATCCAGCAACTTACTTGCGGTGTTCTGTAATCGACTGTCCAACGATAACCGAAGGTTCTTACCCGGTGTCGGTGGTACTCGCTCAATGACTTTAAGCACCTGACCCCGAGCATCTGCCTCAACCTTCTGATACCCCACACTGCCATGAAGGGAATTTTCATAAAAACGCTCTATTCCAAGCTTTCCTATGTGATTGGTGGCTTGATAGTTTTTTGCATCAACCTTTCCAAGCTCACGTTCATTAATACGCGCCACATAGCCAACCACATGGGCAAAAGGGGCACCTAAAGGATAGGAACGAACTAATTTTGCATCGACCGAAACAGCAGGAAATCGATGCAATTCAACCGCAACCTGAGCAATCTCTTCTTCAGTCAAACGATTTCGTATTGCTACCGGCTCCAGAGGGCGTCGACGCTCTCTTAAACGCTGCTTATAACGCCCTACATCTCTTTCACTGATAGTCACAATCTGGCGAAGTGATTCGATTAAGGCATCAGTATCCTTAACCTTCTCTGGCACTATTCCAAGACTGAAGTTGGGGGTATTCTTGGCGAGCAAAACACCATTACGGTCATAGATCAGGCCACGGGTGGGAGCAATAGGCTCAACTTCTACCCGATTTTGTTCAGAAGCAATTTGATACTTTTGAAATTCCACCACTTGCAGCTGATACATACGAGACAGCAGTACAGCCAAAAGAACTAAAACCACACAGACTGCAACGACGACTCGCCAAAAGAAAATGGTCGAATATTTAGAATGATCGTGTAACGACTGCCCTTCCATAGACGTTCGATATTCCTTTATCCAGCCCGGTGATAAGGGTGATTATTGATAATAGACCAGCCTCGATACAGCTGCTCCGACACAAGCAAACGAACCATAGGATGCGGTAATGTAAGGGGAGAAAGAGACCACTTAATGTCCGCCCTGGCTGAACAGCGAGGGTCCAGACCTTCCGGACCACCCACTAACAAAGCCACATCACGGCCATTCATTCGCCAATTTTCCATTTGAGAAGACAACTTCTCAGTTGTCCAGGCCTTTCCTAACACCTCAAGAGCAACCACATAATCTGAAGGCGCAATTGCTGCCAGCATGGCATCGCCTTCCTTTTGCATTGCTCTCGCCACATCCCGGCCTTTACCACGTTGACCCGGTTGTATCTCGCATAATTCCAAAGACATATCAGGTGGCATTCTGCGAGCGTACTCCTGATACCCATCGGTTACCCAAGATGGCATCTTATTTCCAACAGCAATTAGGCGTATTTTCATAAATCCCTTTGCACAGCAAGAGCATCAGAAGCGTTAGTTAAATAAGACGACTAGCTCGCTGGCTGGTCTTGATCCTGACTAGGCGTCAAACCCGACCACAAACGTTCAAGATCATAATGATCACGAGCTGTTGGCATCATGACATGCAATACAACATCGCCAAAATCAATCAATACCCACTCAGCGCCTCGTTCACCTTCGGTGCCAATAGGATCAATTTTTTCTTTTTTCATTTCTTCCGACACATAATCCGCAATGGATTTTACGTGTCGAGAGGACGTACCCGATGCAACCACCATAAAATCAGTAACACTGGTCTGGCCTGTTACATCCATGCAAACGATGTCATTTGCTTTCATATTTTCAAGTAGATCAACAACTTTATTTTTTAAACTCTGAGAGTCCATAATTCACTTCAATATACGGTGCATTCTTTCAAATAAAGAATGCCAAAAATTAACGACGGATATGACCGTCACCTAGTACAACATATTTCTGAGAAGTCAGGCCATCCAGCCCAACAGGGCCTCGGGCGTGAATCTTATCAGTAGAAATTCCGATTTCTGCCCCTAAGCCATACTCAAAACCATCAGCGAAGCGTGTCGAGGCATTCACCATAACAGAGCTGGAATCCACCTGAGTCAGGAATTGACGACTCTTGGTATAGTTCTCGGTAATGATGGCATCCGTATGATGTGAGCCATATTTATTGATATGAGCAATGGCTTCATCCATACCCTCTACCACTTTAACGGATAGAATAGGCGCCAAATATTCAGTAGCCCAATCTTCTTCCGTTGCCGCCACAAAAACCGGAGAGAAAGCACACGCTTGCTCACAACCACGAAGCTCTACACCCGCTTCCTGATAGGCAGCAATCAATTCAGGTAATACATCCTCAACTCGCGACTTAGCCACTAGCAGGGTTTCCATGGTATTACACGTACCATAACGGTGAGTTTTTGCGTTGACCGCAATATTCACAGCCTTGGTTAAATCAGCTTCGTCATCAACGAACACATGACAGATACCATCCAGGTGCTTAATCACCGTCACTTTCGCATCGCGACTGATACGCTCGATTAACCCCTTACCACCGCGAGGAACAATCACATCAACGTATTCAGGCATGGTGATCAGTTCACCCACGGCAGCTCGGTCAGTAGTTTCTACAACCTGAACAGCAGTATCAGGCAATCCAACCTGAGCAAGACCTTGTCGAATACACTTGGCTACGGCCTGATTTGACTCAATCGCTTCAGAACCACCACGAAGAATCGTTGCGTTCCCCGACTTCAGACACAAGCTTGCCGCCTCAACCGTCACATTAGGACGTGATTCATAGATAATACCAATCACACCTAAAGGCACACGCATCTTACCAATCTGGATTCCAGATGGTCGGTACGCCATATCGGTAATTTCACCTACGGGATCTTGCAATGCAGCAACCTGACGTAAACCTTCGATCATGGTATCGATTCGAGCATCGGTAAGCTCCAGACGATCCAATAACGCAGCATCAAGACCATTAGCCTTGCCACGCTCCAAATCTTTTTGGTTAGCAGCCATCAACTCAGGACGAGCACTTTCCAATGCCTGAGCCATTGCCAATAACGCCTGATTCTTTTGATCGGTTGTTGCCGCAGCAATAACACGGGAAGCTGCTC
>Ga0255772_10002529_pt1 | contig 17772 bp, 29 predicted proteins | sample 071ome_34_FD_179970 | JGI IMG/M metagenome (GOLD analysis project Ga0255772, IMG submission 179970) | Coastal salt marsh microbial communities from the Groves Creek Marsh, Skidaway Island, Georgia - 071411BT metaG (version 2) | ecosystem: Environmental > Aquatic > Marine > Intertidal zone >...
GTATCGAGAACAGTTTCGCGACCAGATCACGATCCTTGATAACGCTCAGTGCCTGACGGCGCGCGTGGAGGTCTCCGCGCTTGCCCAGCGTGACCAGCTTGTCGACAACGCTACGTAACTCCTTCGCCTTTGGCAAAGTCGTAACGATCTGCTCATGCTTGACAAGAGCGGAAGCCATGTTGGCCAACATCGCCTTGCGGTGGCTACTTGTCCGGTTGAGTTTTCGCGGTCCCTTGCGGTGACGCATCGTACCTACTCCTCTGCTTCGATACCGCTAGAATGGCTCTTCGAGGCGATTTGCCAGATCTTCGATATTTTCCGGCGGCCAGGCCGGGATTTCCATGCCGAGATGCAGACCCATCTGCAAGAGGACCTCCTTGATCTCGTTCAGCGACTTGCGGCCGAAATTCGGAGTGCGAAGCATTTCCGCCTCGGTCTTCTGCACCAGGTCACCGATATAGACGATGTTATCGTTCTTCAGGCAGTTTGCCGAACGCACCGACAGTTCAAGCTCATCGACCTTACGCAGCAAGTTGCGGTTGAACTCCAGTTCGTCGTCGATTGCCTCGACCGGATTGGCCGGCTTCGGCTCGTCGAAGTTGACGAAAAGCTGAAGCTGGTCCTGCAGAATGCGCGCGGCGAGCGCGACACAATCTTCAGGCGTGAGCGCGCCATTGGTCTCTATGTCGAGTGTCAGCTTGTCTAGGTCGGTTCGCTCGCCCACGCGCGCGTTGCCTACATGGTAGGAGATCTTCTTGACCGGCGAGAACAGCGCATCGACCGGGATCAGGCCGATCGGCGCGTCGGCGGCGCGGTTCTGGGCCGCCGGAACATAGCCCTTGCCGGATTCAACCATGAGTTCCATGACCACGCGCGCACCCTGGTCGAGCGTCATCAGGATATGGTCGGGATCCATGATCTCGATGTCCGGCCCCGTCTCGATCTGGCTGGCCGTCACCTCGCCCGGACCGGTCGCGGTCAGGGTCATGCGCTTCGGGCCCTCGCTGTGCATACGCAGCGCCATCGACTTAACGTTAAGGACGATGTCGGTGACGTCTTCACGCGCACCCGGGATCGAGGAGAATTCGTGCAGCACACCCTCAATCTGGATCGACGTAACGGCGGCGCCCTGCAGCGATGACAGCAGGATCCGGCGCAGCGCGTTGCCCAGCGTCAGACCGAAGCCGCGCTCCAGCGGCTCGGCCACAACCGTCGCCTGACGCGCCGGATTGTTGCCGCCGGCGATGTCGAGCTTGTTCGGCTTGATCAGATCGGTCCAGTTCTTCTGCAGCATATTGCTTTCCTTAAACCTTTGGCGGCGCACCGTGATCGGTCACACGGGCACCCGGTCGTAAATCATGAGCCGCGCACCCGGGGTGCGCCGGGTAACTTAGACGCGCCGGCGCTTGCGCGGGCGGCAGCCGTTGTGCGGGATCGGCGTCACATCGCGAATGGCCGTGATCTCGAAGCCGACGGCCTGAAGCGCACGCAGCGCGGATTCACGTCCCGAACCCGGGCCCTTCACCTCGACGGCCAGGGTCTTCATGCCGTGCTCCTGCGCCTTGCGGCCCGCATCCTCAGCCGCCATCTGCGCGGCGTAGGGGGTCGATTTGCGCGAGCCCTTGAAGCCCTGCGAGCCGGCGGACGACCAGGCAATCGCATTGCCCTGCGCGTCGGCGATGGTGATGTGCGTGTTGTTGAACGACGCGTTCACATGGGCAACGCCCGAGGTGATGTTCTTGCGTTCGCGCCGACGGACGCGGGTAGCTGCGGCTTTAGCCATAACTTTTCTATCCTGCCTTGGGGTCCCTTAGACCTTCTTCTTCCCGGCGATCGGCCGGGCCTTGCCCTTGCGGGTGCGGGCGTTCGTGTGAGTGCGCTGGCCGTGAACCGGCAGCCCCTTACGGTGCCGCACGCCACGATAGGACCCGAGATCCATGTAACGCTTGATGTTCATCGCGACTTCACGGCGCAGATCGCCCTCGACCTGGTAGTTCTGGTCGATCATCTCGCGCACGCGCATGACCTCGTCATCAGTGAGGTCGTGCACACGGCGCTCAAGCGCGATGCCGCAACGCTCGCAGATTTCCTCCGCCGTCGTCGGCCCAATCCCATGGATATAGGTCAGCGCGATCGGCAGACGCTTCTGCGTCGGAATGTTGATACCTGCAATACGTGCCACGCTCCGAACTCCTTGGTGGTTGCGGTGCGGTCAAAACGGCCAAATGTGTTGGTGCCCGAGGACGCGGGATTATAGGATTTTCCGCCTCCGGTCAACAGCTTAGCCCGCCGTAATGATCGCCCCGATTTGCTTCGATACCTCTTCGATGGATTTCATCCCATCGACTTTCTTCAACATGCCCCGTCCCTCGTAATACGGGAGGATCGGTGCGGTTTGCTCGTGATAGACCTCAAGGCGGTGCTTGAGGGTTTCCGCATTGTCGTCGTCGCGGCGTTCCGCTTCGGGCGTCTGCGCGACGCGCGCATTGATCCGGTCGATCAGGATCGTGTCATCGACAGAAATCTCAATGACGTGGTCAAGGGGAAGTCCCTTTTCTTCCAACATCTTATCGAGCGCTTCTGCCTGCGCGGTTGTACGCGGGAAACCGTCCAGGATGAAACCGTTCGCGCAATCCGGCTCGGAAATCCGGTCGGAAATGATCTGCACCATGATCTCGTCAGGCATCAGCTTGCCCGCGTCCATGACGGCCTTGGCTTCCTGGCCGAGCTCGCTGCCCGACGCCACGGCCGCGCGCAGCATGTCACCGGTCGAAAGCTGGACGAGCCCGTGCTCTTCGACCAGAACCTGGGCCTGGGTGCCCTTGCCCGCCCCCGGCGGTCCAAGAAGGATGATGTTCATTGTTCTCTCGCCCCCGAACGTCTAGCCGCGCCGGCCCTTCAGCTTGGCCTTGCGGATAAGGCCTTCGTACTGATGGGCGAGCAGATGGCTCTGAATCTGGGCAACCGTGTCGAGCGACACCACCACGACGATCAGCAGGCTTGTGCCGCCGAAGAAGAACGGAACGGCAAAGCGCGTGATCAGGATTTCCGGCAGCAGCGCAACGGCCACCAGATACAACGTCCCGACCACCGTCAGGCGTGTCAGCACATAGTCGAAGAATTCAGCCGTGTTCTTGCCCGGGCGGATACCGGGGACAAAACCACCATTCTTCTTAAGGTTCTCCGCAGTTTCCTGCGGATTGAACACGATGGCCGTATAGAAAAACGAGAAGAAGATAATCAGCGCGGCGAACAGCACGAAAAACAGCGGTGTTCCACGCCCGATCCACGCCGTGATCAGGCCGATCGTGCCGCTGGCGCTGCCTTCAGAGAAACCTGCAAGCGAGACCGGCGTCAGCAGGATTGACGTCGCAAAAATGATCGGGATCACGCCCGACGTGTTGAGCTTCAGCGGGATATGAGAGGATTCGCCCCCGAACATCCGGTTGCCCACCTGGCGCTTCGGATACTGGACGATAATCCGGCGCTGGGCGCGTTCGAAGAAGACGATGAATGCAACAACTGCAAGTGCAAAGGCCAGGAAGCCGATGATGAACAGCGCCGACAGGGCGCCCGTACGTCCCAGTTCAAGGGTCTGGGCGAACGCCGTCGGCAGGTTCGCAACGATGCCCGCAAAGATGATCAGCGAGATGCCGTTACCCACGCCGCGTGCGGTGATCTGCTCACCCAGCCACATCAGGAACATGGTGCCACCGACGATGGTGATCACCGTGCTGGCGCGGAAGAACATGCCCGGATCGTGCACCGCCGGGCCCTGTGACGTCGAGATGCCCTCGAGCCCCACGGACAGGCCGTAAGCCTGGATCACGGCCAGGAACACCGTCAGATAACGGGTGTACTGGTTGATCTTCTTACGTCCGGACTCGCCTTCCTTCTTCAACTGCTCGATCGACGGCGAAATCGCGGTCATGAGCTGCATGATGATGGAGGCAGAGATATAGGGGATGACGTTGAGCGCAAAAATGCTCATACGCGACAGCGCACCGCCCGCAAACGCATCGAACACCCCGAGGATCCCGCCCGACTGCTGGGTGAAGATGTCCGAGATGATGACCGGGTCGATGCCCGGGATCGGAATGAACGTGCCGAGCCGATAGACGATCAAAGCGCCCAGTGTGAACCACAGGCGCTTCTTGAGTTCGGTGGCTTTGGAGAACGCGCCGAAATTCAGGTTCGACGCGATCTGTTCAGCTGAGCTGGCCATCTATCGTTCCGTTCGCAGCATTCCGGCTACGATCCATTTGGGTGCGACCGGCGTCCGGTCAAGACAAAACCCGCTTACTCGTCGTCCCCGCCCGACGCCGCCTCGGCGGCGAAGCTCGCGGCCCTGTCGTTACGCGGGGTCTTTTCCTTCGGACCCACGGCAACGCTGATGCTGCCGCCCGCGCCTTCGACGGCGGCGACCGCGCCACTGGTCGCGCTGGTGATGTCCAGCGTCACCTTGGACGTGAGCGTGCCCGAGTTCAGCAGACGCACACCGTCATGCTTGCGGCGCACCACACCCGCAGCGACCAGCGCGTCGTCGGTGATGGTCGCACCGGCGTCCAGCTTGCCGGAATCGATCGCGGCCTGGATGCGTCCCAGGGTCACTTCCTGCAGGTTCACGCGGTTCGGCTTGTTGAAACCGCGCTTCGGCAGGCGACGATACAGCGGCATCTGGCCGCCTTCGAAGCCCTTCACCGCCACGCCCGAGCGTGACTTCTGACCCTTCACACCACGGCCGGCCGTCTTGCCGAGGCCGGAACTGTGACCGCGACCCACACGCTTACGCGTCTTGCGGGCCCCACGATTGTCTGACAACTGATTGATATTCATCACGAAATTCCGTTACTCGGCTTCTTCGACCTGAACGAGATGCTTAACCTTCTCGATCATGCCGCGAACGGCCGGCGTATCTTCGAGTTCACGCGTACGATGACGCTTGTTGAGGCCCAGCCCGATCAGCGTTTCACGCTGATCGCGACGGCGGCCGATGGGGCTGCCCGTCTGGGTCACACGAACACGCTTGGTTGCCTCAGCCATTGGCTGCCTCCACCACCTCGGTATCTTCCGCCTCGGCATCGTCACCGGCCGCGGAGTCCTGAACAGCGCGGCGGCCAACGATATCAGCCACCTTCAGGCCACGGCGATTGGCGACGCCACGCGGCGACATCATGTTTTCAAGCGCCTCGAAGGCGGCCTTGATCATGTTGTGCGGGTTCGACGTGCCGATCGACTTCGCGACCACGTCATGAACACCGAGACATTCGAACACAGCGCGCAGCGGACCGCCCGCGATGATGCCCGTACCCGGAGGCGCCGCACGCAGGACAACCCGGCCCGCGCCGAAATGGCCCTTCACGTCATGGTGCAGGGTCCGGCCTTCACGCAGCGGAATGCGCACCATCTGGCGCTTCGCCTGCTCGGTCGCCTTGCGGATCGCCTCGGGAACCTCACGCGCCTTGCCGGAGCCGTGACCCACACGGCCTTTCTGATCGCCGACAACCACGATGGCAGCAAAACCGAAGCGGCGTCCGCCCTTCACGACCTTCGCGACGCGGTTGATGCTGACGAGACGTTCGACGAATTCGCTGTCCTCGCGATCGTCGCCGCGGCGTCCGCCCTCACGCTGATTTCGTGCTGGTGCCTGTGCCATAAGCCAGATTCCCTAGAAGTTCAGGCCGCCTTCGCGCGCGGCCTCCGCCAGGGCTTTGACCCGGCCATGAAAAAGATAGGCGCCACGGTCGAACACGACGTCGGAGACGCCGGCCGCCTTCGCACGCTCGGCAATCAGCTTGCCGACGGCGCTCGCACCCTCGATGTTCCAGCCCTTGCCGTCCTTGAATTCCTTGTCGGCCGAGGACGCAGCCGCCAGCGTGCGGCCTTCCACATCGTCGATGACCTGGGCGTAGATATGCTTGCCGGAGCGGAACACGCTCAGGCGCGGACGCACGGACTTTGCCACGCGGCGCAGCTTCGTGCGCACACGGTTGCGCCGGCGTACCGCAAGATTGCGCGGATTCGACGTCATTTCTTCTTACCTTCCTTACGCAGAATCTGCTCGTCCCGATAACGCACGCCCTTGCCCTTGTACGGCTCGGGCTTACGGAAACCACGGATCTCCGCGGCGACCTGTCCCACCACCTGCTTGTCCGAGCCGGACACGACAACAGTGGTCTGGCCTTCGCAGTTGATCGAGATACCTTCGGGGATCGGATAGTTCACGTCGTGCGAGTAACCAAGCTGCAGGTTCAGGGTGTTGCCCTGCACGGCGGCGCGGTACCCGACGCCCGTGATCTCAAGGGTCTTGGTGAACCCCTCGCTCACGCCCGTGACCAGGTTATTGACCAGGGCCCGCGACGTACCCCAGGCCATGCGCGCGCGCTTGCTGTTGGAGCGCGGCTTGACGACGATGGAGCCGTCTTCCTGCATGACCTCGATATCCGCGGGGATTTCGACCGTCATCTGGCCCAGCTTGCCCTTCGCCGAAACGGTCTGCCCCGAAATCTGGACATCCGTGCCGTCGGGGACACTCACCGGGCTGCTGCCTACTCGTGACATATCAATGTCTCCTCAAACCGTACCGACGCCTAGAAGACGTGGCACAGAACCTCGCCGCCGACATTTTCCACGCGCGCGGTGTTGTCGGACAGAACGCCCTTCGGGGTCGAGAGGATCGCGATACCCAGGCCGCCATAGACCTGGCGAAGATCGCGGATCTTCGAATACACCCGGCGCCCCGGACGCGACACGCGCTGAATTTCGCGGATCACCGGCGTGCCTTCCTGATACTTGAGCTCGATGGTGATCTCCGAGATGCCGGAACGCAGTTCAGTCACGCTGTAACCGCGAATGAAACCTTCCTGCTGCAACACATCGAGAACCCGCTCACGCAGTTTCGAAGCCGGCGACGTCACCGTCGTGAGTCCCGCCTGCTGGCCGTTACGGATGCGCGTCAGCATATCTCCGAGAGGATCGGTCATAGACATGAAAGCGCCCTCCTACCAGCTGGACTTTACGAGGCCTGGAATCAGGCCATTGGAACCAAGTTCACGCAGCGCGAGACGCGACATGCGGAACTTCCGGTAGTAACCGCGCGGACGCCCGGTCACTTCACAACGATTGCGAAGCCGGATCTTGGAAGAATTACGCGGTAGCTTCGCGAGCTTCATGCGCGCCGCGAACCGCTCTTCCGGCTGGCGCGAGGTGTCGCGCGCAATCGCTTTCAACTCGGCACGCTTCGCAGCGTACCGGTTGACCAGCTTCTGCCGGTTCTTGTTCTTCTCAATCGCACTCTTCTTAGCCATGTGCTCTTGTCTCCTGCCGGCGCTATTCGTTGAACGGAAAATCGAAGCCGCGCAGCAACTCGCGCGCCTCGTCGTCCGTTTCCGCCGTCGTGCAAATGATCACATCCATGCCGCGGATGTCGTCCACTTCGTCGTAGTTGATCTCGGGGAAGATGATCTGCTCGCGCAGACCCATCGCGTAGTTGCCCCGTCCGTCGAAGCTGGTCGGACGCAGACCGCGGAAGTCACGCACGCGCGGCAGCGCGATGGTGACCAGGCGGTCCAGGAATTCGTACATGCGCTCACGACGCAAGGTCACCTTGCAACCGATCGGCATGCCTTCACGCAGCTTGAAGTTCGCGATCGAGTTCTTGGCGCGGGTCACCTGCGGCTGCTGACCTGAGATCATCGCCATTTCATTGACCGCGGAATCGATCTTCTTCGAATCCGATGCAGCCTCGCCAAGCCCCATGTTCAGAACGATCTTCTCGATCCGCGGGATTGCAAGGTCATTCGCGTAGCCGAACTGCTCCTTGAGCTTCGGCTTCACCGTGGTTTCGTAATGTTCGCCAAATCGCGTAGCCATCTTACACCTCTTAATCGATGACTTCGCCGGACCGCTTGGCAAAGCGGACCTTGCGGCCGTCGTCGAGGGTCTTGTATCCGACACGGGTCGGCTTCTTGGTATCCGGGTCCACGAGCGCGACGTTGGATGCGTGGAGCATCGCTTCGAACTCGTTGATGCCGCCGGGCGAGGTCTGGGTCGGGCGCTGGTGGCGCTTGACCATGTTGACGCCCTGGACGAGCACGCGGTTGCGCGCACGATCGACGCGCAGAACCTCACCGGTCTTGCCCTTCTCGCGCCCGGTCAGCACGACAACCTGGTCGCCCTGGCGGATACGCATCTTGGTCTTCTCAGTCGTCGTCGCCATCACAGAACCTCCGGCGCCAGCGAGATGATCTTCATGTAGCGGCGCGCGCGCAGCTCACGGGTCACCGGACCGAAGATACGGGTCCCGATCGGCTCGCCGGAGTTGTTGATCAGCACGGCGGCGTTGCTGTCGAAGCGGATCGTACTGCCATCCGGACGGTTGATGTCCTTCTTGGTGCGCACGATCACGGCGCGGTGGATTTCGCCCTTTTTGACGCGGCCGCGCGGAATTGCTTCCTTCACGGACACGACGATGACGTCGCCCACACCGGCGGTCATCCGCTTGGAGCCGCCCAGCACCTTGATGCACTGCACCTGGCGTGCACCGCTGTTGTCAGCGACATCCAGGTTGGTCTGCATCTGAATCATTGTCTTATGCCCTTCAAATACCCGGCGCGCGTGCGCGTCAGGCCTCGACCTTTTCGATCACTTCGAAACGCTTGCTCTTGGAAATCGGGCGGCATTCGCGGATGCGCACCATGTCGCCGATTTCCAGGGCATTGGTTTCGTCATGCGCCGCAATCTTCTTCGACTGCGTCATGAACTTCTTGTAGATGGGGTGAGCGACGCGCCGATCGACCCGAACGGTCACCGACTTGTCCATCTTGTTGCTCACCACCGTGCCGATAAGTACGCGTCGCGGCATACTGATAACTCCCGTTACTGCGCCTGACGGCGTTCGTTGAGGACCGTCTGGACCCGGGCGATGTCGCGACGTACGTCACGCACACGCGCGGTGTTCTCGAGCTGGCCGCTGGCCCGCTGGAAACGCAGGTTGAACGCTTCCTTCTTCAGGTCGCGCAGCTCGTCACGCAGCTGGTCTTCGCTCTTGGCGCGAATGTTTTCCGGTTTCATGACCCTTACCCCAAGTCGCGCGCAACAACGCGCGTCTGCATCGGAAGCTTCGCCGCCGCCAGTTCGAAGGCCTCACGCGCCACGTTTTCCGGCACGCCGTCGATCTCGAACATCACGCGGCCCGGCTTCACACGGACCATCCAGTATTCCGGCGTGCCCTTACCCTTACCCATGCGGACTTCCGCAGGCTTCCGGCTGACGGGAACGTCGGGGAAAATGCGAATCCACACGCGGCCGGCGCGGCGCATATGACGCGTCATCGCACGACGGGCCGCCTCGATCTGGCGGGCCGTCACACGGGCCGGCGTCACAGCCTTCAGGCCGTAGGAGCCGAAGTTCAGCGACGTGCCCGACTGGGCGACGCCGTGCAGCCGACCCTTGTGCTGCTTGCGGTATTTTGTACGTTTCGGACTTAGCATGACCTTACCTCCGGGCGCCTAGCGAGCCGGCATCCCGCCCGATTGCTGCTCTTCGATCCGGCGGTCCTGCGCCATCGGATCGTGTTCCATGATGTCACCGCGATAGATCCACACCTTCACGCCGCAGGCGCCGTAGGTGGTCTGCGCGGTAGCCGTGCCGTACTGGACGTCCGCGCGCAGGGTGTGAAGCGGCACACTGCCTTCATGGTACTGCTCGGTCCGCGCGATTTCCGCGCCACCCAGGCGGCCGGCGCACATCACACGCACACCCAATGCACCCAGGCGCATGGCGTTCTGCACGGCGCGCTTCATCGCACGGCGGAAGCCGACACGACGCTCGAGCTGCTGCGCGATGTTCTCGGCAACCAGGTTCGCGTCGATTTCCGGCTTGCGGACCTCAACGATGTTCAGGCTAACGTCGGAACCGGTCATCTTGGCCACGTCGGAACGCAGCTTCTCGATGTCCGCACCCTTCTTGCCGATCACCACGCCCGGACGCGCCGAGTGGATGGTGATGCGGGCCTTCTTGGCCGGACGCTCGATGATGATGCGGCTGACGCCGGCACCCGCGAGGCGCTTCTCGAGCTCCTTGCGAAGATCCAGGTCTTCCAGCAGCAGCTTGCCGTAGTCGCCGCCGTCGGCGAACCAGCGGGAATCCCAGGTGCGGTTGATGCCGAGACGAAGCCCGATCGGATTGATTTTCTGACCCATGCTTATGCCTCTTCCTGCTCGCGGACGACCAGCGTGATCTGGCTGAACGGCTTGTGGATGCGGGCTACGCGGCCACGCGCGCGTGCGCGCCAGCGCTTCATGACAAAGGCCTTGCCCACGGTGGCCTCGGCGACGACCAGGCGGTCCACGTCGAGCTGGTGGTTGTTTTCCGCGTTCGCGATCGCGCTTTCCAGGCCCGCCTTCACGGCGTTGGAAATGCGGCGGCGCGAGAACTCAAGGTCCATCAGTGCGCGCTGAACCGGCTTGCCGCGGATCTGCTCGGCAACCAGGTTGAGCTTCTGCGGGCTGATGCGAAGGTTACGCACAATCGCGCGCGCTTCCGTATCGGCCAGGCTCCGCTGTGCAGATTTCTTGCCCATAATCAGCCCCGCTTCGACTTGCGGTCAGCGGCGTGGCCGTAATACGTCCGCGTCGGCGAGAACTCGCCGAACTTCTGCCCGACCATGTTCTCGGTCACCAGGACCGGAACGAACTTCTGGCCGTTATAGACACCGAACGTCAGTCCGACGAACTGCGGCAGAATGGTCGAACGCCGCGACCACGTCTTGATCACATCATTGCGTCCCGATGCGCGCGCAGCTTCCGCCTTCTTCAGGAGGTAGCTATCGACAAAGGGACCTTTCCAAACAGAACGCGCCACTGCCGTTCTCCCTTACTTCGTGCGCCGGCGAATGATCAGCGAATCGGTCTTCTTGTTAGACCGGGTCCGCTTACCCTTCGTCGGCTTGCCCCACGGGGTGACCGGATGACGACCGCCCGAGGTACGGCCTTCACCACCACCATGCGGGTGATCGATCGGGTTCATGGCAACACCGCGCACTGCCGGACGCTTGCCCAGCCAGCGCTTGCGGCCCGCCTTACCGAGTTTGATGTTGCTCTGATCGGGGTTCGAGACCGCACCGATCGTCGCCATGCATTCCTGGCGGACCATGCGGACTTCGCCCGAAGCGAGCTTCAGCAGGCCGTAACCGCGGTCGCGGCCGACGAGCTGCACATAGGTGCCCGCCGCGCGCGCCATCTTGCCGCCGGCGCCCGGTTTCAGCTCGACGTTGTGCACGATCGTGCCGATCGGGATCGAGCGCAGCGGCATGGCGTTGCCCGGCTTCACGTCGGCGCGCTCGGCGGCGATGACGACATCGCCGACATTCAGGCGCTGCGGCGCGAGGATGTAGCTCTTTTCACCGTCTTCATAGGCGATCAGCGCGATGAACGCGGTGCGGTTGGGATCGTACTCGATCCGCTCGACCGTCGCGGGGACATCGTACTTCTGACGCTTGAAATCGACCTGGCGATAAAGGCGCTTGTGACCGCCGCCACGACGGCGCGCGGTGATGCGGCCCGTGTTGTTGCGGCCACCCTTCTTCGTCAGGCCCTCGGTGAGCGACTTTTCAGGGCCGCCCTTCCACAGTTCGGACCGGTCCACGAGGACCAGGCCGCGCTGACCCGGGGTGATCGACTTGTACTGTTTAAGTGCCATTACGAACCCCTACACGCCGGTCGTGATGTCGATGGAATCGCCGTCGGCGAGACGAACCACGGCCTTCTTCACGTCGTTGCGACGGCCTGGACGGCCCTTCCAACGCTTGGTCTTGCCCTTCTGCAGGATCGTGTTCACGCCAACGACCTTGACGTTGAACAGACCTTCGACGGCAGCGCGGATCTCCGGCTTGGTCGCATCGACCGGAACCCGGAACACAACCTGGTTGTGCTCGGAGACCATCGTCGCCTTTTCGGTGATCACCGGTGAGCGGACGATGTCGTACATCCGCTCCGCAGACACCGTGATACGGCCGCGCGGTTTGCTGTTGCTGCTCATCGCAGACGCTCCTGAAGCTGCTCGACGGCCTGCTTCGTCAGAACCAGGGTATCGCGGCGCAGAATGTCGAAGACATTGGCGCCCTGCTGCGGCAGGACGTCGATCCCGGCAATGTTGCGCGCGGCGAGTTGGAAGTTGCGGTCGATCTCGGTGCCGTCCACGATCAGCGCGGAGGACAGGCCCATCGCCTTGAGCTGAGCCGCCACGGCCTTGGTCTTCGGCTCGGACGCCGACGCCGCATCGAGAACCACGAGCTTGCCGTCGGCCTGCTTCGCGGACAGCGCTGTCCTCAGAGCCAGCTTGCGAACCCGCTTGGGCAGCTCGGTCGAATGATCGCGCGGAAGCGGGCCGAAGGTGGTCTGACCGCCCCGCCAGTGACCTGCCTTGCGGTCACCGGAACGTGCGCGTCCGGTACCCTTCTGGCGCCACGGCTTGGCGGACGAGCCGCTGATCTCTCCGCGGGTCTTGGTCTTGTGCGTGCCCTGACGGCGCTTGGCGAGCTGATAGTTCACCATCCGCGCGAGCAGGTCCTTGCGGAGCGGCGCACCGAAGACGTTATCGTCGAGATCGATCTCGCCGGCGTCCTTGTTGTCCAGATTGACGACTTTGCACTTCATCGGATCAGTCCTTCGACTCTTCGTCGCCAGCCGCGTCTTCCGCCGGGACTTCATCCACAGGAGCCTCGTCCGCAACAGCCTCTTCAGCCGGTGCGTCCTCGGCGGCCACCTCTTCGACAACCTCTTCCTCGACCGGAGCTTCGGATTCAGCCTGCACGGTCGGGTACGGCGCATCCTCGGGAAGCACCTTCTTCACCGCATCGCGCACCAGGACGTAGCCGCCCTTGGAGCCCGGCACCGCGCCTTCGACCAGAATGAGGCCTTCCTCACCGTCGATGGTTACGACACGCAGGTTCTGCGTGGTCACGCGCTCGGCGCCCATATGGCCGGCCATCTTCTTGCCCTTGAACACCTTGCCCGGGAACTGGCACTGGCCGGTCGAACCGTGGCTGCGGTGGGAAATGGACACACCGTGCGAGGCGCGCAGACCGCCGAAGTTGTGGCGCTTCATGGCGCCGGCGAAACCCTTACCGATCGAGGTGCCCGTCACATCGACGAACTGACCCGAGACGAAATGGTCGGCCGACAGGCGCGTACCAACATCGACGAGCGCGTCGTCGGCCACGCGGAACTCCACGAGCTTACGGCGCGGCTCCACCTTCGCCTTGGCGAAGTGCCCGCGCATGGCCTTGCTCACGCGCTTGGTCTTGGCCGCACCCGCGCCGACCTGCAGCGCGGTGTAACCGTCACGATCCACGGTCCGCTGATCGACGACGTCGCAGCCGTCGAGTTTCAGCACCGTGACCGGCACATGATTGCCCGTGTCGTCGAAGACACGGGTCATGCCCAGCTTTTGTGCAATGACGCCAGTACGCATTTCGGCCCCTTACAGCTTGATTTCCACATCGACACCGGCCGCGAGGTCGAGCTTCATGAGCGCGTCCACCGTCTGCGGCGTAGGGTCGATGATGTCGAGCAAACGCTTGTGCGTGCGAATCTCGAACTGTTCACGCGACTTCTTATCGACGTGCGGCGAACGCAGCACCGTGAACTTCTCGATACGCGTGGGCAGCGGGATAGGTCCGCGCACTTCCGCGCCGGTTCGCTTGGCCGTACCCACGATCTCGCTCGCCGACTGGTCGAGGACGCGATGATCGAAGGCTTTCAGCCGGATCCGGATGTGTTGACTGTCCATTGCGGTATCCCGTCAAGATGATCGGCGGCCCCATGGGGAGCCGCCGAATTCATATCTGCCTTACTCGATGATGGAGGTGACGACGCCGGCGCCGACGGTGCGGCCACCTTCGCGGATGGCGAAGCGCAGGCCCTCATCCATCGCGATCGGCGCAATCAGGTTCACTTCCATCGTGATGTTGTCGCCCGGCATAACCATCTCCGTGCCAGACGGAAGCTCAACCGTCCCCGTCACATCCGTCGTGCGGAAGTAGAACTGCGGACGATAGTTCGTGAAGAACGGCGTATGACGACCGCCCTCTTCCTTCGTCAGGATGTACGCCTCGCAGTTGAACTTCGTGTGCGGCGTGATCGAACCCGGCGCCGCCAGAACCTGGCCGCGCTCAACCTCCTCACGCTTCGTGCCGCGAAGCAGAACACCAACGTTGTCGCCCGCCTCGCCCTGATCCAGCAGCTTGCGGAACATCTCAACGCCCGTGCACGTCGTCTTCTGCGTGTCCTTGATGCCGACGATCTCAATCTCGTCGCCAACGTTCACAATGCCGCGCTCAATACGACCCGTCACAACCGTGCCACGGCCAGAGATCGAGAACACGTCCTCAATCGGCATCAGGAACGGCTGGTCCTTCGGACGCTCCGGCTGCGGAACGTAATCGTCAACCGCCGCCATCAGTTCCATGATCGAGTTCTTCCCGATCTCGTCGTCACGGCCCTCAAGCGCCGCAAGCGCAGAGCCCTTCACGATCGGAATGTCGTCGCCCGGGAAGTCATAGCTCGACAGAAGCTCGCGGACTTCCATCTCAACCAGCTCCAGAAGCTCCTCGTCATCCACCTGATCAACCTTGTTCAGGTAAACAACAAGCGCCGGAACACCAACCTGGCGCGCCAGAAGAATGTGCTCGCGCGTCTGCGGCATCGGGCCGTCCGCCGCGTTCACCACAAGAATCGCGCCGTCCATCTGCGCCGCGCCCGTGATCATGTTCTTCACGTAGTCCGCGTGACCCGGGCAGTCCACATGCGCGTAGTGACGGTTGTCCGTCTCATACTCAACATGCGCCGTCGCAATCGTAATACCGCGCTCGCGCTCCTCAGGGGCCTTGTCAATCTGGTCGAACGCAACTCCCGTGCCGCCGCTCGCCTCGGCCATCACCTTCGTGATCGCCGCCGTCAGCGTCGTCTTCCCATGGTCAACGTGACCAATCGTGCCAACGTTCACATGCGGCTTTGTCCGCTCAAACTTCTCTTTCGACATGACCTGTTCTCCGTCTGGTGCCGGCTTCCAACCAATTGCCGCCGGCAGGTAGTTCCTGGTTCGTTGCGGCGTGCGTTACGCCATCTTCGAGACGACTTCGTCGGCGACCGCCTGCGGGACCTGCTCGTAATGGTCGAAGACCATCGTGAAGGTCGCGCGGCCCTGGCTCATGGAGCGCAGGGTGTTGACGTAACCGAACATGTTGGCGAGCGGGACCATGGCGTTGACGACGCGGGCGTTGCCGCGCGCATCCATGGAACCGACCTGACCGCGGCGGCTGTTGAGGTCGCCGATGATGTCGCCCATGTACTCTTCCGGCGTCACCACCTCGACCTTCATCACCGGCTCCAGCAGGCGCGGCGAGCCCTTCTCGAGCGCCTCGCGGAACGCCGCACGGGCCGCGATTTCGAAGGCCATGACCGAGGAGTCCACGTCATGCGACGCGCCATCGACCAGGGTGGCCTTGAAGTCGATCACCGGGAAGCCGGCGATGCTGCCCGCGTCACGCGCGGAGTCGATGCCCTTCTCGACGCCCGGGATGTATTCCTTCGGAACCGAGCCGCCGAAGATGGCGCTCTCGAACTCGAAACCGGCACCCGCCTCAAGCGGCTCGAAATCGATCTTCACGCGCGCGAACTGGCCCGAACCACCCGTCTGCTTCTTGTGGGTGTAGTCGATCGTGATCGGCTTGGTCATCGCTTCGCGATAGGCCACCTGCGGCGCACCGACATTCGCCTCGACCTTGAACTCACGCTTCATGCGATCGACGAGGATTTCGAGGTGAAGTTCGCCCATGCCCTTAAGGATGGTCTGGCCGCTTTCCTCATCGCTGGACACCCGGAACGACGGGTCTTCCTGCGCGAGACGCTGCAGCGCCTGGCCCATCTTCTCCTGGTCCGCCTTGGTTTTCGGCTCGACCGCGATCTCGATGACCGGATCGGGGAACTCCATACGCTCCAGAACGACCGGCTTGTTCGGGTCGCACAGCGTGTCACCCGTCGTGGTGTTTTTCATGCCCGCCAGTGCGACGATGTCGCCCGCGTGCGCAACCTTGAGATCTTCGCGGTCGTTCGCGTGCATCAGCAGCATGCGGCCGATACGCTCGCGGTTGTCCTTGACCGAGTTGAGAACGGAAGACCCCGTCTCGACCGAGCCCGAATAAATACGGGCGAAGGTCAGCGAGCCCACGAACGGGTCGGTCATGATCTTGAACGCCAGAGCGGCAAACGGCTCGTCGTCCGAGCTGCGGCGCTCGACCGGCTCGTCGGTGCCCGGAAGCACGCCCTTGATCGCCGGCACGTCGGTCGGCGCCGGCAGGTAATCGACGACGGCGTCGAGCAGCGGCTGAACGCCCTTGTTCTTGAACGCCGAGCCGCAAAGGACCGGAACCGCCGTCAGCGACAGGGTCGCCTTACGGATGCAGGCCTTCAGCGTCGCCTCGTCCGGCTCATTGCCTTCGAGATAAGCTTCCATGGCATCGTCGTCGTGCTCGACGGCGGCCTCGATCAGCTTCTCGCGCCATTCGGCGGCGTCATCGGCCATGTCGGCCGGAATATCGACATACTCGAACTCGGCGCCCAGGCTCTCGTCCTTCCAGACGATGCCCTGCATCTTCACCAGATCGACCACTCCGCGCAGCTCGGCTTCCTTGCCGATGGGGAGCTGAAGGACGATCGGGGTTGCGCCGAGACGATCGATGATCATCCGCACGCAGTTGTCAAAGTCCGCGCCGATGCGGTCCATCTTGTTCACGAAGCAGATACGCGGAACGCGATACTTGTCGGCCTGGCGCCAGACCGTCTCGGACTGCGGCTCAACGCCGGCGACCGAGTCAAACACCGCAACCGCGCCGTCGAGCACACGCAGCGCACGCTCGACCTCAATGGTGAAGTCCACATGGCCCGGGGTGTCGATGATGTTCACGCGATGGTCTCGCCAGAACGTGGTGGTCGCGGCGGACGTGATCGTGATGCCGCGCTCCTGCTCCTGCTCCATCCAGTCCATCGTGGCCGCGCCGTCGTGGACCTCGCCGATCTTGTAGGAACGGCCGGTGTAGTACAGCACACGCTCGGTGGTCGTGGTCTTGCCCGCATCGATATGGGCCATAATGCCGATATTGCGGTACTTCTCGATCGGTGTTTCGCGACTGGCCATGACTGGAATCTCTCGTTCGAAACTGCGCTAGCGGACTACCACCGGTAATGGGAGAAGGCCTTGTTTGCCTCCGCCATACGGTGCGTGTCTTCGCGCTTCTTGACTGCGTTGCCGCGGTTCTCGGCGGCATCCATGAGTTCGCGCGACAGGCGCTCTTCCATGGTGTTTTCGGGACGCCCGCGCGCCGCCTGGATCAGCCAGCGGAACGCCAGCGCCTGGGCACGCTCGGAGCGGACCTCGACAGGGACCTGATAGGTCGCACCGCCGACGCGGCGCGAACGGACTTCAAGCTGCGGCTTGATGTTGTCCAGCGCCTCGTGGAACACGCGGACCGGATCTCCGCCGCGCTTGCTCGCGATGTCGTCGAGCGCCGCATAGATGATGCGCTCGGCCACGGACTTCTTGCCGTGGTACATCACGTTGTTGGTGAACTTGCTGACGACCAGATCTCCATACTTGGGATCCGGCAGGACTTCACGTTTTTCTGCGCGCCGACGACGGGCCATCTCTTGTACTCCCCGCTATTTCGGACGCTTGGCGCCGTACTTCGAACGACGCTGGCGACGGTCGGACACG
>Ga0255772_10002532_pt1 | contig 17768 bp, 14 predicted proteins | sample 071ome_34_FD_179970 | JGI IMG/M metagenome (GOLD analysis project Ga0255772, IMG submission 179970) | Coastal salt marsh microbial communities from the Groves Creek Marsh, Skidaway Island, Georgia - 071411BT metaG (version 2) | ecosystem: Environmental > Aquatic > Marine > Intertidal zone >...
GGGGCCAATTGAGTGAGCGCACAAGAACTTTTCAACCATAAGTGTCTCATTTGATTTGTCCAATTTCCAAAAAGCGTGATTTTTGTCACGTTTTAAAAATACCCCCAAAAGAAAACCCGGCCATTGGGGGACCGGGTTTCGCATTCTAAAATGACTAGTTGTTCGTTAACACAATTTAATCGCACACTATCCAGCGGAAGTACTGTAACGTACTGTCGTTCTGAACATCGATCTGACCTTCGAGTCCAGGAACGTTCTTAATAGTCAAAGGGAAAATCATCTCCCCACACCACGGATCATTGTCGCGGGGACAATCGCCGTACCCGTCGTTAGTTGAGGCGCTATGGCCTTTTCCTGTGGGTACCCGATTATTACTATCACGGCCTTTAGGGTCCGTTCCCGGAGTAAAGTCAGTGAAAATATCTGCACAACGTACGTGCAAGTCTTTGTACTGTTCAAACGTGCTTACCTCAAGGGTATCGCCGTCAAAAACAACTTGGATGGGGTAGATGTAGTCAAAACACTCACGAGGTTCCGTACTGCCCGCAACTACGGGTTCTTCCGCAGGAATGTTAGGCTCGCAACGCACGAAAAAGAACAGTCCGGCTAGGGGTAGGAGCCAAAAGAAAAATTTGTTCGTCTTCATTTTTGAGGTGTCTTAGTACCCTTATAACGAAGCCTTTGAAAAATTGTTCTAGCGGCGTTGGTTGAAAATGAGGGCTGAGGTAATGAGGAGAATTGGACCCAAAAGGACACTAGTGTAGAGGTACCAAAACAAGGGGATACAGCACATGCAGGCCAGGGCCACTTGTATAGGAAAAAGCCCCATGGTCAAGGTCATCTTAGAGGCAAGGACAGAGGTAGATATGGAAAGCACCGCGCAGGGCCCGATGTACATCCAAAATAACGCCGACCCAACATATCACGGAAGGTTCACAAGCCAAAGTTCCACCGTCCATAAAACGATGGAGATTGCAACAGCGGCATTAGGATATTTTGGCAATTTTTAGGAGCATAATGCTCAAGGTAACAAAAAACCCCACCTTCTCAGGCGGGGTTTCACAAACAAAACTTCTGTGATATTAGATGTTTGAATAGAATACTTTGGTGTTCTCATCTGCAGGTGCACATCCATCATAGCGCGTAGGTACTGGATTGTAGTTCACCACACCGTCTGCAGCCGCTTCCTCCGATGTGAAGTAGCACAACAAGGTTAAATCCTTGATAGTACGGAAGAAGTGTGCGCCATCTTCGTGTGCCGCCTCGTCGTAATCACGAAGGAAATCCTCGCGCTCCGTCTGAGTGGCTTCTTCAAAAGGACGGCCGATGGCTTTCTTGCCTTCTACCGCGATCTCCTGAATACCGGCATTCAACTTCTCTTGCATATCTGGGTAGTAACAATCGCGAATCATCACATCGATGAAGGCACCAGTGCGTGCATCACGTGCCCCAGCTGTAGCGGTGCGCGGGATGATGGTTTCAGCGATGGCATCCAATAAGGCCAATCGCGCAGGTCCTGCCGTGGTGGTGTCTGGATCAAAGGAGCAGCTCTCCAATAAAACTGTTGGGGCTACCAGCGTTCCTCCGATGGCAAGCGCCATGCGTTGTACCATTTGTCTGCGGGTCAAATCTTTATTTTCCATGGTCAATGCTTTAGAGGTTTCCTTTTTTCAATTCGCTCACGGCGTAGTCTGCAGCACGTGCAGTCATGGCCATGTAAGTCAACGATGGGTTCACACAAGAAGCCGAAGTCATTGCGGCACCGTCCGTCACGAAGACGTTCGGAGCATCCCAAACTTGGTTCCACTTGTTCAACACAGAGTTTGTTGGTGCCGTTCCCATTCGCGCCGTTCCCATCTCATGGATTCCCATTCCGAGGGCGTAGTCGCTCTCGTACGCGTAGACGCCTTTGAAGCCAGCTGCCTCCAACATATCCACAGCATCCTGCTTCATGTCTTCGCGCATCTTCATTTCATTTTCTTTGAGTTCAGCGTCGATGGCCAGTACCGGCAATCCCCATTTATCTGTTCGGGTCTTGTCGAGGCTGATCATGTTATCATGGTAAGGTAGGACTTCCCCGAAAGCGGTCATCCCCATACTCCAAGAACCTGGTTTGCTGATGCTGTCTTTAAAATCTGCACCGATACCCATTTCACGAACGCCGCGCCGCCAGTCGCTACGTGAAGCCGCACCCTGGTAACCAAAGCCACGCAGGTAGTCGCGTTTATCATCGCCCCAGTTACGGAAACGCGGGATGTAGAACCCGGTAGGACGTCCTCCGAAGTAGTATTTATCTTCATCGCCTTCCCAGTTTCCATAAGCTCCCACTCGAAAGTGGTGGTCCATCAAGTTGTGGCCCAGCTCGCCCGAGCTCGATCCCAAACCGCCTTCCCAAACGTCGGTGGCGCTATTCATCAAGATCCAAGTCGAGTTCAACGCCGAAGCATTCAAGAACACGATAGGTGCTGTGTATTCGTAGGTCATGTTCGTCTCGGCATCCAAAACAATCACCCCTTTGGCCTTCTTACCGTCCTTATCGTAGATCAATTCCTTCACGATACTGTGCGGGCGTAAGGTCAAATTCCCGGTGTCCAGAGCTGCTGGAAGAGTAGAGGATTGCGTGCTGAAGTAGCCGCCGTAAGGACAGCCCAGCCAACATTTGTTGCGGTACTGACAACCCGTACGGCCATTGTGCGGCACGGCGATGTTTGAGGTGCGACCAATGATCAATCGGCGCTTTTCATCAAAAGATTTTCGGATGCGCTCCGCAGCAGTTTTCTCCACACAGTTTAGGTCCATTGCATGCAAGTACACGCTGTCCGGCAACACATCCATGTCCTCATGAGACCCGCTCAAACCGGCATGGCGTTCCACGTGCTCGTACCAAGGGGCCATATCGTCGTAACCAATGGGCCACGGCGTGGCAATTCCCTCTTTCTCATTGGCCAAGAAATCCTCACGATTCCAGCGATAACTCTGGCGACCCCACATAAGTGAACGTCCGCCGACGTGGTAGCCTCGGTACCAATCAAAGCGCTTCTTCTCCGTGTACGGACAATCTTGGTCGTCTACCCAGAAGTGCGGGTTGAGTTCGTTCAATGGATAATCACGCTTCAACACCGGGTTGCGGTCTTTCTGCGCGGTGGTGGGCTTACCGCGGTGCGGGAATTCCCATGGATCCATGTTTGTGGTGGTGTAATCCTTGATGTGCTCGACGTTGCGTCCGCGCTCCAACATCAAGACCTTGAGGCCTTTTTCAGTGAGCTCTTTGGCTGCCCAGCCTCCGGAAATACCTGAGCCTACTACGATGGCATCGTAGTGCATTTGATTTTCTGCCATGAGTGAGTTGAGTTAACGATTGTCTAAGTTAGGTGTTTCTGTTGGTATATTCTTCTTTTCTAAAGCCACCATCCTACCGAATAAATTCATCGTAGCTGCGGCGCATACTCTCCTTTAGCGGCTCCTTGAATACGTACTCCAATGCAACATATCCTTCAAAACCGGTGGCGTCAATAGCCTGCATGACCGCCGGGTAGTTGATCTCTTGATCGTTCCACGGTTCATTGCGGCCAGGCACCCCCGCCACGTGGTAGTGCCCGTAATGTTGGTGGTTTTCCTTGATGTTCGCCACCAAGTTTCCCTCCATGATTTGCATGTGGTAGATGTCGTAAAGCAGTTTAAAGGAAGGACTGTCCAATTGCTTGGCGAGCTCCACACCCCATCGGCTGCTGTCGGCCATATAGTCCGGGTGATCGACGATGCTGTTGAACAGCTCCATCTGCAAGACCACCCCCTGCTCCTCGGCCAGCTTGACCATCGGAGTGAGCGACTTCACAGCCTGCTCCATTCCCGCTTCCTCACTTAAGCCTCTGCGGTTTCCACTAAAGCAAATAAGGTTGGTATAGCCGGCTTTCGCCACGCGCGGGATCATTTCACGGTAGCGCTCGTGCAGCACCCCTTCGAATTCGGCATGAATGAACCCATCGACAAGGTTGAGTTCAGCACCGTTGCACATGCTGCTATCCAGTCCGTGCTTTTTTAGATGGTGCCAATTCTCTGGGCCCACCAAATCCACCGCCTCAATACCTTCAGCAGCCAACCAGCCGCACAGTTCCTCCCAATCCAGGTCGGTCACTGTCCAGTGGCTCACACTTCTTTTATAGCCGAAAGCGCGCTCGCTCTTCACGACCGCTCCTTCCGCCTGGGCCGTTCCGGCCCAGAGCGCTCCGGGCGCGGCGGCTGCCGCGCCCAAAGTCATAAGTTTCTTTATGTGATTGCGTCTATTCATTTTTGAGTTTACTACCAACAGTAGTAGAAATGAATAGCGGATAGAAAACAAAAATTAATGCTATCGGTATGTATAAGGTGGTCATAATTATTTCTCGTCCCGCTTCTACATCAGATAATCCCATTTTCAATTCGTCATAGAAGCCACCCATAAACTGCATATAGATACTAACCGCAAACATACCAGCGCCTCCTACAACAGCAAGTCCTACTGCTCCTGTTTTCGGTAAATAGGTGGCGACAAACCCAATCATTGTGGGCCAGAAATAGGTTACCCCAATGCCAAAAATAAAGGCGCTGACAAACAACATACTGCCTTCACTAGTACCCATTAAGTATAGGCCTATGGTTGTAATTAGCGCGCTGAAAAACAATACTCCCGTAGTAGAAAAATGGGCAACAACTGGAGCGGCCATCGCTCGCCCAAAAGTCATAACACCAGCTGTAATAAGAAGGATGAGAATGGCGTTGTCATTGACACTTTTCAGCAATACGTCTACATATTGATTGATGAACAATTCCGAAATAGCCGTTCCAAACATGGCTAGGGTGATGATAATGAAGAGTGGATTTAGCAATTCTTTATACATCGCACCATAACTCACCTGATTAGCCACACGCTCTGTAACAGGAAAGGTAAGGCGTTCCATTTTATACGCATACCAGATGGTCGGAATGAGCATAAAAGCCATCATAAATTGCCATGTGAGTCCAATTTTTCCAAAGCCGAAGGCCACCAACGATCCTATAACGATACCTCCAGGAAACCATAAATGAAAATGATTGAGTTTCGTTGTTTTTTGCTCTGGATAAATCGAGGCTACCAATGGATTACATACTGCTTCCACCATACCATTGGCCAGGCCAATAGACAAGGTACTGATCCACAAGGACCAATAACCACCTGCAAAAATGGTGAGTAGAATTCCAACGAAGTGACCAATGTACGCTAGGCGCATCAAGTTTTTCATGCCAACAGCGTCTACCAACAGGCCACCTACGATCATACTAATGGGAAAGCCCCAGAAAGCCGTGGCTGCGATACTACTAAGTTCAGAACCGGAGAGTTTGAATTCCGCGCCTAGGTCATTTAAAATCCCCGCGCGAATGCCAAAACTCAAACTGGTTACCAATAAACTTGCACAACTAGCAATAAAGAGAGAACGACGGTTGCTTGTAGTTGCAGTCATAGTGTTTCGAATGTTTTGTGTTTAGGAAGTGTCTAAAATACACTTTATCCGCAAACATTGACGAAAATTGAGATGAAGTGGCCAATCATTTCATAAAATCTCACCCCTGGAACAAAGGTCAATTGGACATTTTCCACTACTTTGGGGCTTCAACAAAATCGCTTTTCCATGAGTCAAAAGTTACGTGCTGCCATGATCGGTGGCGGACCAGGTAGTTTTATCGGCGGCGTGCACCGCATCGCGGCGCGTATTGATGGCGACTATGAATTGGTCGCTGGCGCCTTTTCCTCCAAACCCGAAAAATGTTTGGAAACGGCACGCGAACTAGGCATCTCCGAAGACCGCGCCTACGGCAGTTGGCAGGAGCTCATCTTGGCGGAGCTCGAGCGCCCCGCAGACGAGCGTGTCCAGGTCATTATGATCACCACGCCCAACTACGTGCATGCCGCACCCACCATCGCGGCGCTCGAAGCAGGCTACCACGTCGTGCTCGACAAGCCCCTGTGCACCTCCATGGACGAGGCCTATGCCATCGAAGCAGCGGTGAAAAATGCCAAAGGGCTCTTCTGTTTGACCCACACTTACACGGGGTATCCCATGGTCAAAGAGGCCAAGCACCAGATCGCTTCCGGTGCCCTAGGAAAAGTCCGCAAGATCTACGTAGAATACCCACAAGGCTGGCTCTCCACCTTCCTCGAAGGCGAAGGCCAAACCCAAGCCGCTTGGCGTACCGACCCCACAAAATCTGGGAAAGTCGGGGCCATGGGCGACATAGGTACACACGCCTTCAACCTTGCAGAATATGTGAGTGGTGAGCAAATCGCTGAGGTTTTTGCCCAACTCAACATTGTGGTCGACGGCCGCGCTCTCGATGATGACGGTGCTGTGCTGTTCCGCACTTCGTCCGGCGCGACGGGAGTGCTCATGGCCACGCAAATCGCGGCCGGCGAAGAGAACAATCTCAAGATTCGTATCTATGGCGAAAAAGGCGGTTTGTGCTGGGAGCAAAAGGACAACAACACCCTTACCTTGATGCCCCTCGACGCACCAGTGACCTTACTTCGCACCGGCGGCCCGGGCACCTCGGAATTTAGCTTGGCCAACCACCGTGTACCTCCCGGCCACCCGGAAGGCTACCTCGAGGCATTCGCCAACTTATACAAGAACTTCGCTGCCCACGTTCGTGCCCATGAAGCCGGACAAGCGCAGCACCCACATTTAGATTATCCCGGTATTGAAGACGGCGTGCGCGGCATGAAATTCATCGAAGCCATCGTGACCAACAACGCTGGAACTGAAAAGTATACTGCCCTATGAAAACGCTGAAAGGACCTGCCATTTTTGTGGCCCAATTCGCCGACGACGTCGCCCCGTTCAATTCGTGGTCGACCATCTGTAAGTGGGCTGCCGACCTAGGCTACAAAGGCATCCAGATTCCATCTTGGGACGCCCGTTTCATCGACCTTGAAAAGGTCGCAAACAGCCAAGATGCCGCCGACGAACTCAAAGGTATTGCCGCCGAACACGGCATCGCCATTACTGAACTGAGCACGCACCTCCAGGGCCAGCTCGTCGCCGTTCACCCGGCTTTTGACGCACAGTTCGACGCCTTCGCTCCGGCGGAAGTACACGGCAACTCTAAGGCCCGCACTGCATGGGCCGTGAACCAAGTAAAACTCGCCGGTACCGCCTCACAGCGCCTCGGCCTCACCGCACAGCCAACCTTCTCAGGCGCGCTCGCCTGGCCGTATTTCTACCCTTGGCCGCAACGTCCGGCTGGATTGGTGGAGGAGGCCTTTGAAGAATTGGGCCGTAGATGGATGCCCATCCTCAACCACTTCGACGAATGTGGCGTCGACCTCGCCTACGAAATCCACCCGGGAGAAGATCTCCATGACGGTGCTACCTTCGAGCGATTCCTCGATGAAGTAGGCGGTCACAAGCGTGCCAACATGCTCTACGATCCCTCACACCTTGTTCTCCAAGGGATGGACTACCTCGGCTACATCGACCTCTACCACGAGCGCATCAAAGCCTTCCACGTGAAGGATGCAGAATTTAACCCCGATGCCCGCACAGGAGCCTACGGCGGCTACCTGCCTTGGGTAGAACGCGCGGGCCGATTCCGCTCTGTCGGCGACGGTGAAATCAACTTCCCAGCCATCTTCGCAAAACTTGCCCAATACGGCTACGACGGTTGGGCCGTGCTCGAATGGGAATGCTGCCTTAAAGACAGCGCTGCCGGTGCCCGCGAAGGAGCAGAACGCATTGCCGATTGGATCATCCCAGTCGCCTCCCGCGCCTTCGACGACTTTGCCGCCACCGGGGTGGACAAAGCTGCCAACCGTAAAGCATTGGGACTCGATTAACTATAACTACATACAACCTCGAAGGCAACCTTCCTTCGTTAACTCAACTCACTCATGAAAAACCTAATCCTCTCCGCAGCGGCCCTCTTCGCAGTGGCCTGCAACGCACCCGCTGAAGCACCTGTTGAAGAAACCGCAGCTGTTTCAGAAAAATTGCACAACAACATCACCGAAGCCGAAATCATCGATGGCTGGGAACTCATGTTCGACGGCCAATGCACCGGCAACTTCCGTAAGTACGGCGATACTGTCATCGGCAAAGCGTGGGTCATCGACGATGAAGCGCTGCACTTGGATGCGAGCAACAAAGAAGATTGGCAAACCAATGGTGGTGGAGATATCGTCTACATGAGCGTTGATGGTAGCATGCGAGAATTCGACAACTTTCACTTTAAAGGTGAATGGCGAATCGCAGAACGTGGAAACTCAGGAATCATCTACCTCATTCATGAAGATACCGCGCAATACCCATACTGCTGGATGACAGGTCTTGAAATGCAGGTCCTCGATAATGGTACTGACTCGACAGAAGGCCACTCAGATGCAGCCATCCACAAGCACCGCGCAGGCGACCTATATGATATTAATGCCGCCCCAGAGGGCGCTGCCAAGCTCGCTGGCGAGTGGAACCAGTTTGAGATTATCGTCCAAGACGGTCACCTCACGCAAATCCTTAATGGGGTAGTAACCGTGGACCGCAACCTCTTCGACGACCAGTGGCGCACGGATGTAGCAGCCTCTAAATTCCATGAATTCCCCGGTTATGGCACCTTCAATAAAGGCGGCATCGCCCTGCAAGACCATGGAGATAACGTGTGGTACCGCAACTTGAAGATTATGTCGCTTGCATCAGCTGCTGATGAGGCAGCGGAATGAACCTAGTTTGATGCGATTATCTGATCAGAGTTGGATTGATTTTCGATCCCGAAAATTTTCCTAGAAATGCAAAAACCCGAGCCGCAGGCTCGGGTTTTTTGTTGATCCCTTGAACTAGGTTAGGGGCGGGGTACTGTAATAAGACAAGGTCCAAGAGAATTTGTTTAAACCGGATGCAAAAAAGTACTTTTATCCTATGGCAAATTACCACCACAGCAAGGGCATCGTTTTGAGTTCGCTCAAGTATGGTGATAGTAGCCGAATCGTACGTATTTATACGGATGGGTTCGGGCTGCTAAGCTTCTTGGTGAACAGCGTGGGCAGTAAAAGGGGCGTGGTGCGCTCTAGTATGTTGTTGCCGCTGACTTTAGTGGAATTGGTCCACACCCATAAAGGGGAGGGCAAGCTCGAGCGCATTAAGGAGGCGAAGATGGACCTGACCTACACAGCCATTCCCTATGATCCGGTGCGCAATGCGGTAGCGCTGTTTTTAGCCGAGTTGTTTACGAAAAGCCTTCGCGAGGAGGAGGCCAACGAGGCGAAGTTCGAGTTTGTGCGAGGCGCATGTTTGGCCCTGGACACCTTGGACGAATTGCCCGCAGCCTTTCACCTGGTGATATGGGCGAAGTTGACGCAATATTTAGGTTTTGGACCCGAAGTGAAGACGACTGTGGGGGACCAATTCTTCGATCTCCAAGACGGCGCCTTTCTATCTGAGCCATCGCTCTTGCATCCGTATTTAGATGCGGCCACGAGTCAATATCTGCGGGATGCGTTGGCTTGGGATTTCGAGGGCCCGCTCCATATTCCAAAGGCTGGACGCCGGTCGTTATTAGAAGGGTTGGAGCGATTCATGAACATCCATCTCGACGGTTTTGGGACTTTCAAAAGCTTGGAGGTCCTAAGTGAACTGTTTACGTAAGGGTCATAAAAGCGCGAAAAATTGTGATTTTTGGTCCGTTTTTGACTTAAATCGGACGCAAATGGAACAAAATTGGCCCCGAATCAGCCAATAGTGGGAAAATCAGTCATTTTTCATGTCACCTTGTCAAAGCTTTCTACTTGGACCACTTTTTGTTACCTTACTTGTCGTAACTAATAAAAAATTATATGAATCCATCTTTCCCAAAATGGTTGATTCCAACCTTTGGTATTTTATTGCTTGTATTACTGTTCTCTTCTCGATTATTTGTAAAAATCGATGCGGGTGAAGCCGGTGTACAATATGACCTATTTTCTGGTTTAAAAGTAGATAAGGTTTATGATCAAGGTTTGAAGGTAATTGCTCCCTGGAATAGAATGTATGTGTATAGTACCCGTATTCAAGAGGATCGCTCAGAGATGGAAGTATTAAGTGCTAACGGTTTGACCATTCGTGCTGAACTTTCATATCGCTATCGTCCTATCCATGATGATATTGGCTATCTACACAACGAAGTTGGCGAAAATTACCACGAGCGTATTGTGATTCCTGAGATTCGTTCCGCAACCCGTGAAGTTATTGGTAAGTACTTACCTGAAGAATTGTACAGTTCAAAACGTGATAGTATTCAAACTGAAATATTTGATTTGGCTGCAGAACGTATTAAGCAAAAGTACATTGAGCTTGATGCTGTACTCATTAGAGATGTAGGTCTTCCGGATAAGCTTAAGCAAGCGATCGAGCGCAAACTTGAGCAGGAACAAGTGGCCCTTGAATATGAGTTTAGATTAACCCGAGCCGAAAAAGAGGCTGAGCGTCAAAGAATCGAAGCTGAAGGTAAGGCTGCAGCGAATCGTATTCTTAGTCAATCTCTAACAGATAAAGTTTTAAAGGACAAGGGTATAGAGGCTACATTGCGATTGTCTGAGAGCCCAAATTCAAAGGTAATAGTCGTTGGTGGTGACGGTGGGTTACCTATCATTTTAGGGAACAACTAGTCTTAAACGAGACATTAAATTTAGCTAAGGCGGCCTATTTTGGTCGCCTTTTTTTATATTCGGATACCCTAAGCCCTAGTGAACGAACGGATTAACACTATGGAACTACATGTTGCACTATCACCAGATTCTTTGCTCTATTGGTTTGGTTGGGCGGTTTCTTTGTTAATCATGACATTCCCTATCTGGCTTGGGCGAAATTTGAGTATTCAAAGTCGCCGAACCTTTGAGCGAATTTGGGCGATAATCTTGTTACTGTCCTATGTGGGTATGACGACACTATCTGCAAGTCGTGGTGAATTTTCGTGGGGCGGCAGTTTGCCCATTCATATGTGCGGCTTTTCAAGACTTTTATTGATAGGGTATTTCTTTTTTGAAAAGAAATGGATGGGAGAATTGGTCACTTTCACTGGGATCGCAGGAGGGCTACAAAGTCTACTGACGCCAGAATTTACTCATGGTATTAATCCTATGTACGCGTTTGATTATTACATGAATCACGCTTCAATCATTGCGGTAGGACTATATATCATATATGTGCACCAACAACCTCTTCAGAGTGGAGCATGGTTACGCAATTTTGGTCGCGTACAATTGTTAGCGGTCTTTGCCTTAGTCGCCAATTTATTTACTGGAGGGAACTACATGTATCTCATGGAGCCCCCTATCGTAGACAACCCTTTGGTAATAACTAGCGACTCCTTTCCGTACTTACATGTAATTTTCTTCGAGTTATTCGCGGCACTGAACTTCCTTATTATTGAAGTAGTGTTGCGTCGCATTCGCGTGCGCAACTCTATCGGTGTCCGAGTCGTTTAGCATTTTCACACATTGTCAACATTTTAGGCCAATTTAGTCTTATATATTTGGGCTGCCGTTCTCGCATAGCTTTTGAGTGTCGGTTAAACCTTTGACCCAAATACCCGTCTTTAACTCATGACTCACCAAATCTTCAAGGTCTTCTTGGCCTTATTCCTTAGCCTGAGTATCCCCGCCATGGCCCAACAACCGGGCGGTCGCAGTGGATTCGACCCTTCAAAAATGCCAAAGATTGGCAAGATATCAGGTACCCTCGTAGATTCAGAAACCCAGGAACCTTTGGCTTTTGCGGCAATCAAAGTCGTGAGCAAGCTCAGCGAAGATTTGGTCACAGGGGGCATGTCCAACGAGAAGGGGCAGTTCATGGTGGAAGGCATCGCATTAGGACCGAACACGGTCGAATTTGCTTTTGTCGGCTACAAAACCCTAACCCAAGAAATCCGTTTAGGGCGCGACGGCACCGAGCAAGACCTCGGCAATGTTGCCCTAGTATCATCGGGTATAGAACTTGAAGAGGTTACTGTGGAGGCCGAACGCCAGTTCATGACCAATGAAATAGACCGTAAAGTGTATGATCCGTCCAAGCTCATCCTTAGCAAGACCGGATCCGCCACAGATATCTTAGAAAACATACCGTCCGTTGAACTTGATATTGAGGGGAACATCACCCTTCGTGGCTCGAGCGCGGTGCGCATTATGATCGATGGGCGCCCGTCGCGCTTCACCGGGGAAGATTTAAGCGCCTTGTTGGCCGCCTTGCCGGGGAACAGCATCGAGAAAGTAGAAGTGATGACGAATCCCTCCGCGAAGTACGACCCAGATGGTACGGCGGGTATGATCAATATCGTGCTGAAGAAAAGCGCTTTACAAGGATTGAACGGTTCGGTCAATACTTCGTGGTCGGGTGCGGACCGAGTTCGCGCTGGGATGAACCTCAACTACAAAAACGACAACATCAACTACTTCTTCAACGCCGGACACAGCTCTGGGCGTTACCCAAGAACGAATTGGTCCAACCGCATCAGCCAACTCGCCGACGGTACCTATACCACCTATCAAGAGGCCGAGGGTTTCGGCGGACGCAACGGAAATAACATTAAAGCAGGGTTTGATTGGACCCCAAGCACGAAGCATACCTTCACCCTTCAGGGAACCTTGAACCAAGGGCTTCGTCCGCGTTTTGAGGACAAGATCACGGACTGGACCACGCCATTTAGTGCCTATACTATAGGTCAGTACTCTGAGGAAAATGGTACCAGCTGGAACAACAGCGTGGATGCCATCTACGATTGGAAACCTTCTAAAGACGAGTCCTTGAACGTTCGTATGTCCTACACCGACGGTATGCGCGACGACCGCATGGACTTTGAGCAAGATACCCTTGGGGTCAATGGCGGCAAAACGCCTTCAATGCGCTATAATACTCACAGTTACGGTGATCAGTGGGAATTCAATGGATTGGCAGATTATACCAAGAAGTGGGGCGAATCTACCCGATTAGAATCAGGGGTAAAGGTGATTATGCGTGACGACCTCGATGGTTTTGAGCGCTTCAATACAGATATCAATACTGGCGTTACGGCCATTGATCCGCTAAGTGTGAACGAGTTCTTGTACTCTGAAAACATATTTGCCGCGTATTCAAACTACGGATTTAAGAAAGGGAAGTGGGGCTACCAGCTCGGTTTACGTGCGGAGCAAGCGAACATCACCGCGACCCAAATCACTCAAGATTCCACCTTCTACAACAACTACTTCCAGGTGTATCCGAGCGCATTTTTGACCTATGAAATTGCTCGTGGTCGCGAACTGAACTTTAGCTACAGTCGCCGAGTAGAACGTCCGCGCGGTCGCCAGCTCAACCCGTTCATCGATTATAGCGATCCGTTCAACTTGCGCCAAGGAAATCCATACCTCTTGCCGGAATTTACGGGAGCGTATGAAGCGGGCTATACCCACATCATGCAAAAGGGCGGAACGTTCACTTCGAACTTGTATTTCCGCGATAAGAGTAACATGATTAATTGGTTCAATATCGTCGATAGTACGGGCATTAACCTTACTACTTTTCGCAACTTGAACGACGGTGAAGATGCCGGTCTTGAGCTGAACTACCGCGGTAAACTTGGCAATAAGGGCGGTTTTGCCAGTATTGGCGGGAATTACTTCTACAGCCAGGTACGGGGGGAAGTTGACGGCAGAACTTGGAATAACAGCGGTTTTGGCTTCGGATTAAACACCATGATAAGTACACCGTTATGGAAAGATGCCAGTCTTCAGCTCATGGGCAACTACAGAAGTAAGAGGGTAGGAGCACAAGGTATTGGACGGCCGTTTTACTTCGTGGGCGGTGGCTTCAAGCAAGGATTCATGGACGACAGGTTGAACTTCTCGATTAACTGTCGCGACATCTTCAACACCATGGGCTGGAACTACGAGAACGCCGGACCGAACTGGACCCAAGAAGGCCAGTTCCGTTGGATGTCTCGCGTCGTCGAGTTTGGCCTTACCTACAACTTTGGTGAAGTACAGCGCAGACGTCGCGATATGAATCGCGGCGAAGGCGGTGGCATGGATATGGAGATGTACTAAAAGACTCGCCTTTTATCGATTGAGGCTAAAGTTCTTCGTCGAAATCTTCGTTATCTAAGGAATATTCAGGATTTCCTGTAATACAATCTACATCAATTCCCAAGTCTCCTTTTGGTCGTTCGAAAGGTTCTTGACTAATACCTAATTCGGGGTTTGCATAATTTTTCTTCATGTATAGGCCCCAAATTGGTAGAGCAGTAGTAGCTCCTTGCCCGTAATAAGTACCATAACCCCCACCGAAGTGTGCAGCGCGATCTTCACATCCTGTCCAAACTCCGGTTATTAGGTTTGGTACAGCTCCCATAAACCAACCGTCGGATTGATTTTGAGTGGTCCCGGTTTTACCGGCAATTTCGTTTGTAAAACCATAGGGATATCCCGTGACTACATTCTGGCGATAATTTGCTCCTTTATGGCGCAGCCTAATACCGGTACCATCTTCTGTTACACCCATGAGTAGTTTGAGGATGACATATGCGTCTTTGTCGCTCATTACTTGACGGGTTTCAGGGCTGAATTCTTCCAGTACTACTCCATTTTTATCCTCTATCCTGGTAATCATTATAGGTTCTACATAGCGGCCTTTATTTGCAAATGTGGTATAGGAGCCAACCATTTCATAAACGCTCAAATCGACAGTTCCTAGGGCAATGGACGGAACTTCAGGTATGTCACTAGAAATTCCCATCTGGCGTGCCAGGCCTATCACAGGCCTGGGGCCTACTTGTTTCATAAGGAAAGTAGTCACGGTATTCATGGAGTTCGCTAAGGCATCTTTCAAACTTTTTGTACCGCCATATTTATTATCTGAATTTGACGGACACCAATCCTCAATCAATCCATATTCCCCTTTTTCAATACAAATCTTTGCATTCGGTACTTCCAAACAAGGACTATAATTTTTTTCAAGAATGGCAGTAGCATAGACAAAAGGTTTAAAGGTCGATCCTACTTGGCGTTTACCTTGTTTAACATGGTCGTATTTGAAATACTCAAAGTCATTTCCTCCCACCCAGGCTTTTACATATCCTGTCTGGGGCTCGACACTCATTAATCCTACCTGGTAGAGCCCTTTATAGTACATAATACTATCCATGGGACTCATGGTTGTGTCTTTATCTCCTTGCCAAGTAAATATGGTCATGGGAATCTCCGTGTCGAATACGAAACGAATACTGTCCATACTAGCTCCTAGCTTTTTTAATCTGCGGTAGCGCTGGGTATTCTTCATGGCTCGATCCATGAGAGCCTTTACATTGCCGGAGGGGTCATTATCGAAATAGAAAGGACCATATTTCCTATCCTCCTTCACCATGTCGAAGACCCTCTGTAAATTTCCCATATGCTCTTGTACCGCCTCCTCTGCATTGGTCTGCATTTCAGCGTTGATGGTGGTATAGATTTTTAATCCACCACTATAAAGGTCTAGATCTCTACCTGTCTCGGCTTCGTAGTCTTTAATCCAATCTTTCATGTAACCTCTGAGGTATTCTCGGAAGTATGGTGCTAATCCCGCATTATGACTTTGAGGGCGAAAGTTCAGCTGTAACGGAATTTCTTGAAGACTATCTTTTTCTTCCTCCGTAATCATTCCGTTTCTAACCATTTGTACAAATACTTGATCACGTCGAAGTTTTGTCCGCTCAGGATAACGTTTTGGATTGTACAAGGAAGGGTTTTTAGCCATAGCAACGAAGACTGCCGCTTCTTCTATATTGAGGTCTTTTGGGCTTTTGTTGAAATAGGTGCGAGCAGCGGAGTTTATCCCTACAGCTTGATAGAGGAAGTCCAATTGATTTAGATATAGGGCGATGATTTCTTCTTTTGTGTAAATCCTTTCAAGACGCACTGCAATAACCCATTCACCAAATTTTTGCATTATGCGTTCCACGATATTGTTCGCGGGTTCTGAAAATTGCATTTTAGCTAATTGCTGTGTCAATGTAGATCCTCCCCCTTTGGTTCCAAGAAATATAATGGCTCGGCCCAGTGCTTCTGCGTCCACACCACTATGAGAATAAAAGCGTTCATCCTCGGTAGCCACCAAAGCCATTCCCAACCAAGGAGATAAATCTTCATAAGTCGCAGCTGTTCGATTTTCACGGTAGAATGTCCCTAGGATTTGATTGTCTTCAGATATAATCTGTGTGGCTAGTTTGGTATCAGGATTTGCTATTTGCTCGACATCGGGCAATGGATAAAATACTTCTGCAACAGTCAATGTTAGCATTATTGCTAGTCCCCATACAGGACTAGTTAAAGCGACAATAGTCCAAATGACTTGTTTCTTGAAAGTCTTTGGTTTGTTTGGTTCGTTTGCTCCCATAGGATATAAAAATAACGAAATGTGGCACCCGAGATTATCGGACAATAAGAACTTTTCCCATAGCCGTAATCTCGCCTAAATCATCGCTCACGTAGATCAGGTACACGCCGCTGGCCACCTTTTTTCCGTGGTGATTTACTCCGTCCCATCGCATTTGTCCACCTTCGGCGACGGTCTCGTAGACCAGGCCTCCACTCACGTCAGTGATTTTGATCTGTGCATTTTCGGGGCAGCCTTGCGCTAGAATTGGACCCTCGTAACCGGGACGAATAGGATTCGGGTAGACCAGAAGTTCTGGATATAGGCCGAGGTAGCCTGGAGTGGCCGTGCCGCGATAGCCTATGACGCCCAGTTCAGTGGCGATCACCACCTCTCCCGAGGTCGGATCGATGGCGAGGCTCTGAATGTTGTTGGACAGCAAGGGACTATTCTCTGCAGTGAAATGTTGAAGGGTACTTAGGCCGTCCGCGCCGATCAGGAAGAGGCCGGCACCGCGGGTACCGATCCACTTTTGGTTGGCGCCGTCCACCACGATGGCGGTGATGGGTGTTTCCCCGAGGAGCTTTTGAACCACGCCATCTTCTTCAAAAAGTATGGGCCGAGCATCTGCATTGCCGCCGTCAAAGAGGTTACCTGGGCTGTAGAGTACTACTAGTCCTTCGTCCGTTCCTATCCACAATTCCCCGTCGTGGTCTATGGCCATAGAGAGCACGTGGTCGGACGGAAGATCGCCCGAACCTAAACCGGTGGAGAGGTTGCGCTTGGCACCGTCGAAAATTCTGTAGCCGTAAATGCCGTTGGTTCGGCTTTGGATGAAGAGCATCCCGTCGTGATGCACGATATCTTTCAATGCGACCCCATCTGCCCCTGGACTGAGGGAATAGGAGGCCCAATTCCCTTCTGCATCTCTCGAAAACAATGGGGTAGAGACCAAGCTTTGCACTCCCCACAGGTTACCATCATCGTCAAAGGTCATTCCACCGATTCTAAGGTCGGAGGCGTTCCCGTTCACCCCTTTCAAGGCGCCGTCGGTATTGGTGGTGTTGTACAGTGCGATGGTATCCTCGATATAAGTCGGGTCTGCCATTCCTTCGAGGTGGACAATGCCCTTGCCCCAAGAGCTGAGGTAAAGGGTGGACGCACCGGTTCCCAGCATGGTGAAGGCGGCGTCGACGATATCATTGACCCCATAGAGCGCGGTCGTCTCTTTAAATGTCCATTCTTGGTTGGTGTAATAGCTCGGCCCTTCGTTGAGGTAAGCCTTGGTCCAAATTTCATTCAAGGCGCCGGGCAGGAGCATCACGCCGCCGAAGCTAGGTCCGCCATCGCCGCCAGGGTTTGAATACGAACCGTTGCGTCCGTTGCCGTAGGCGCGGAGTTTAAAGGCCG
>Ga0255772_10002537_pt1 | contig 17753 bp, 15 predicted proteins | sample 071ome_34_FD_179970 | JGI IMG/M metagenome (GOLD analysis project Ga0255772, IMG submission 179970) | Coastal salt marsh microbial communities from the Groves Creek Marsh, Skidaway Island, Georgia - 071411BT metaG (version 2) | ecosystem: Environmental > Aquatic > Marine > Intertidal zone >...
CCAGCGGCTTTGGGTAACAACCCGAGAGCCGGTGCTTATTTCCGCCGGGGACTTTGGGTTGGGCGCGGGTGTTACGGCACTGCAGGAGTTGGCTGGACTCTCCGCGATTGCGAGCACAGTGCCGGTGACCATCGACATCCGCTTTCAGGCAAAATAACGGCGCTAGCGCGAACTTAAGGTTCGAGAAAGCGCTTGCAGTTGCGCTTGGTAGCGACCTTCTTCGGCGCGATTTCCCAGCTCGCCGTGATAGCTAATCAGCGCGTAGAGTAACTGGGGCTGACCCGGAAACTCGGTGTTAAGACGCTCCAGGAGTTGAACTGCCTCGGTCGGTGATCCGGTGTCATGGAGTGCTACGGCGTAGACGTATCGATGACGGGTTGATTCTGACTCCATTGCGGCAGCGCGAGCGAGCAGGGGCAGGGCCTGCTCCGTGTTGCCCTCACGAATTTCCAGTAGTCCCAGTGCATGAAGTAGTGTGCCCGGGTTCAGGATACTTTCAATACCGCGCGTGAGCAGCTCTTTTGCCTCTTTGTCCCGCTGGGTCGCTCTCAGTAAATCAGCAAGATTTATGTAGGCGGCTTCCATCTGGTTATTGAGCACCAGCGCCTCGCGCAGGGCCTTCTCGGCCTGCGGGAAATCGCCTCGCAGTCGCCAGTAATTTCCCAGTTGAAGCTGCACCGACGGCATATCCAGATGCTGTGATTGAACCCGCTCATACTCGTCGAACAAGGGCGCCAGCCCCGCAATATCCTGGGGCCTGAGCTCCTCAAAAGGCGTGTCGGCAAGCTGTTCTGCAACCGCCATCCTGACCGCCAGAATGGGGTCGTCAATGAGAGCCCTCAGCATTAAATACCGCTGCTGGGGCCCCAAGGGCGCTAATGCTCTTACCGCCGAGGCCCGTATCAAGCTGTCTTTAGCACCCAAAAGGACGGCTACAGATTGGGCGAGATCGGGGCTCCCAAGCTGACCAAACTGATTGAGTGCTGACGCTCGCAGGATGGCCGGTTCGCCCGTTTCTGCCATGATTTTTTTAAGGGAGGGAATGCTTCTCATATCTCCCCGCTGGCTGGTATGGAGTGCCATCGCCGGGTGATTGCGGAGAGAGGCGAACTTAACCCCCCAGTCGCGGACGCGATCTAGAGCCCATGTTTGTGCCTTGTCGGTATGGCACTGGGTGCACGCGCTGGGCGCGCCAAGCTGAAGAGACAGATCGGGCCTGGGGATGCGCATGCTGTGATCCCGTCGTGCATCCACACCCATATAGACCTGCTCAGGCATATGACAGTTCACACACTGCGCACCCGCTGAGTCCGCCGGGTGGTGGTGATGGGCCGTCGTATCAAACACCGTGGGTTGGTGACATTTCGCACACAGCGCGTTTCCTTCGGCGACCAGCTTGTTGCTATGGGGATTGTGGCAATTCGTGCACACCACCCCCGCCTGGTGCATTTTGCTCTGTATGAACGACCCATACACGTAGACCTCATCCCTTATCTGCCCATCGGCCCAGTAAAGCGGATTTTCGATCAGCGCAAGACGGTGGGTGTCCAGCAGATCAGCACCATAGTGATAATCGCCCAGCGTGCTGCGCCGGGCATGGCATCGCGCGCAGTTGTCTATCTGATGATTTGAGGTGCTTTGGGCGGCGGGGGTCGCTATTGCCGCACCCTCAGACCACGCCCAGGTCGTCGTATTCTTAAGAGACATTTCAAAACCGGCAAGCGGCGCCATTATTTTTCCCTGTTGGGCAAGCGACACATGTTGCCCTCCCGGTCCGTGGCAAGCCTCGCAGCCAACATCGATTTGATCGAACTCAGTGCTGAAGGTTCGATCGGTGGCCGAGTAGTTCTTGCGTAGGTTGGTGCTGTGGCACTCGGCACAGCGCGTATTCCAGTTCTGATAGGGGCCGGTCCAGTGCAGCGGGTCCCCCGCTTCGACGACTTCATCCGGATAGAGATGGTACCAGCGCTGTCCGCCCTCGGAGGCTGGGCGGGCATCCCATGCTATTGTCAATGCTTGAAGGCGACCACCCGCGAGAGGTAGCAAGTACTGTTGTAAGGGATAAACCCCAAAGACGTAAGCGACTTCGTATCGCTCCAGCGCGCCTTTCTCGTTATCTGTGCTAATCCAGTATTTGCCGTCTTCACGATAAAAGGTCGATGTGATATTGCCGTAGGTGAAGGTGGCATTATCAAAGTCACCAAGCACGGTCTTTTCGCTGACATCTTGCATCGCAAGATCGTGATGGGATCCCAGCCAGTCCGCGGCCTCTTGTTGGTGGCAACCGACACAGGCTGCATTTCCCACGTAGTTATTTTCTTCTTGGCTTAGTGAGAGCGAGGAGGCTATTAAAATCGGGATTGCCAAAAACGATTTAAAAATACATGTAAGCACCGGGTGCATAGAGTCATCCCAAATGTTGCGCACGGGTCTATTCTCAAAGGCAAGCGAGCTTGCTGCCAGATGAACCCGTTTGGTATTTGGCTGACTGCCGTCAGCGCGGCAACCCTAAACAAGGGTTATGCCCGTCCGACAGTAGCACAATCAAGGAATGCTCGGCCAAAAGTCGTAGGTTCGCTTCTGGCGTAATGGGCCGTAAGCCGTCCTTGGTCAGACGTGTAAATCCGATCTCAATTGTCCCCAAACGGGTAGGTTACATTTCGCTGTGGGGGCGTAAAATAAAGCCATGACGCGGGGACTGCTATGAAAATTGGTATCTTAAAAACAGACACAGTGCGTCCTGAGTGGGTGGGCGAATTCGGTGAATACCCCGATATGTTTGAGCGTCTATTACTGGCCGAGGATCCCTCCCTCGAGTTTCAAACTTGGGATGCCGAGAGCGGGGAGCTACCCACTGATCTAGATGCGGCGGATGGATTTATTATTACCGGATCAAAAAGTAGCGCTTATGACCAAAAAGAGTGGATTCGAGCCCTCGAAAATTTTATTCAGCGCATCCATGCGAGTCGTCGCAAGCTAATTGGCATTTGTTTTGGCCATCAAGTTATCGCTAAGGCACTTGGAGCCATCGTGGATAAATCCCCCAAGGGGTGGGGCTGTGGTATTCAGACGTATCAGCTCAAAGATGCTGAATTAGCTGCCGACGGGATTGGCGAGGACCTGCGGCTGATTGCCTCCCATCAAGATCAGGTCATAACCGTACCGGCAGGGGCGGTAATCATTGCCGCCAGCGATCATTGCAATATTGCGGGCTTCAGAATAGACGATCATATTCTTACATTTCAGGGGCACCCGGAATTTATCCCCGCCTATTCGCGAGAAATTATGCATTTCCGAAGAGAGATGATTGGTGAGTCCCGGGTCGCGACGGGCTTGGCATCCCTCGATTCAGAACAACATCAGGGGGCTCGGGTGGCTCGCTGGATGCTCGATTTTCTCTCGAGCGACGAGGATTAGCGCCGCCTCTCAGCGGCCAGTGCTACCAAACCCCAGTATTTTCCATCGACGCCCAGGGCTCCTTGGGTTCTAGAGCCTGCCCGGCTTGCAGTAACTCGACAGAAATACCGTCAGGTGAACGGACAAACGCCATTCGGCCATCCCTTGGCGGCCGGTTGATGGTCACTCCCGCGTTCATCAGACGTTCGCAGAGGGCGTAAATATCGTCTACACGATAGGCGAGGTGGCCAAAGTTGCGACCCCCGTCGTACTCCTCGGGGTCCCAGTTGTGGGTAATTTCAACCAGCGGCGCCTGGTGTTCAGCAGCGCTCTCCAAATCCTTGGGTGCCGCCAAAAAAACCAAGGTGAAACGACCCTGCTCGCTGTCATAGCGATTGACTTCAACCAGTCCCAGGTGGTCGCAAAAGAAGGAGAGGGTATCAGCCAGATTGGCCGCCCGAATCATGGTATGAAGAAACTGCATGGGTTCACTCCAATAGCGTCTGGCGTCAGTGTACGTTTTTTATCATCAGCTTCCAAAACTACCCGCTATCCGTTGGCGCAAGGTACACTTGCCTCCTCAGAAAAGCCCACCCATGAGTGGCGCTCCTGTAACGTCAGTGACCGAGTGTTGTGCAGATTCCCCGAGCGGCTGCCTCGCCTTCTAAAGCTTCAAACGAGAGTGACTACTATGTGGTTTAAAAATGTCCGTCCTTACCGACTCTCTGATCGACTGGGTTTGGATGCCGATGCCCTAGCGCAACGTCTAGCGTCTCGCCCCTTTGTTCCCTGTCGTCCAGCACAGCCGCAAAGCACTGGATGGGTGCCGGCGTTGGCTGATTCGGCCGAGGCGCTGGTGCATGCGGCGAGCGCTTTTTGGATGGTAAGACTGAAACGAGAAGATCGCTTGTTACCCGCTACAGTGGTCCGCGAGGAGGTCGCTAATCGGGTCAATCAGATTCAGGCCGCGGAATCGAGGAAGGTTTACCGCAAGGAAAAGTTACAAATTACGGACGAGGTAACCCAGGATCTGCTACCCCGGGCTTTCACCCGAAGTCAGGGCATTGAGGCGCTCCTGATGGAGCGTGATGGCTGGTTGTGGGTTAACCATGCAAGCCCAGCAAAGGGCGAGGAGTTGCTTTCGTTTTTGCGGGAAGCCATCGGTGGACTGCCAGCAGCCCTGCCTATAACCCGTAAAAATCCAGCTGTTGTTATGAGCGATTGGTTGCTGCATAACGCGCTTCCGAAAGGGTTTGAATTTGGCACCGAGGCAGATCTTGCCGAGCCTGGGGAAGAGGGCGGTGTTGTTCGCTTGAGGAGCATGATGATTGATTGTGACGAAGTGCGTGCTCATCTCGAGTCGGGAAAACAGGTGCAGCGCATGGCTCTGGAGTGGCAGGGTAGACTGAGTTTCGTGCTGGGTGCTGATCTAGTACTCAGACGCCTGCGCTTTGCTGACGAGCTCGTCAATTCTCATGAGGACCTCAAGGAAGACGCCCTTGCCCGCCGGGATGCGGACTTTTTGTTGATGTCTGAGACCCTTGCCGAGCTTTGGCCGGAGCTCCTCAGTGCGTTCGGGGGTTTGGAGGAATAGCGATGTTACCGTTGGGCCTTTATCGCCACTATAAAGGGGGTGAGTACCGCGTGATGGGAGTCGCGCGCCATTCGGAGACCGAAGAGCTACTGGTGGTATATCAGCCCCAATACGGCGAGCGTGACTGGTGGGTCAGGCCCCTCAGTATGTTTACCGAGCAAGTAGAGATTGAAGGAAGACTCATTCCCCGGTTTCAACACATTGAGGAATCAACATAGGAAAAAAGACGGGTTAGCCCGTTAACTTCGCCAGCGTTGCATGCACCATCAGCTCATTACGAAACCTGTCGATGGTGGCATCAATCCGTTTCAGCTGAGCCTCCAGCGCGACTTTTTCTCGACTGATGAGAACAAACTGGGTTGATTCTCCCTCTTTGAACCTAATCTGCTCTTGAGCTAGGAGCTCGAGAGCAAGCACCTCCTGCTCTTGGCTGCTGACCAGAATGTTTTGGTTGAAAGCCAGCGCGGTGAGGGATACCTGTAAGTCACGAAACAACTGCGCGGCAAGCGCTTGGTGTTGATACTCCACCTCCCGTGTGGCCGCTGCTGCCATCGCCGCTCTACCCTTCGCTGCACGAACCCCGAGAGGAACCTCAAAGGTGAGTGCAATAATCGATTCAGTGCCATCGAGGGCTTCCGGCCCCGTACCAAAATCCTGGGCAACCTTCATTTCCAGATCAAGCTCTGGGAGCAGTTCATTACGGGCGATACGCTCATCGACGTTGAGTTGCTTAGCCTTGGCCGTTAGCGCTTGCAGTGCTGGATGGCGCTCAATGTCTGCAGACCATTCTTCTTGGGTTTGGTTGGTAACGACCCGAAAGGGCCAGGCAATATCAGCTGGCACCGTCAGCTTGCCGGTATCAGCTGACGCCGGTTCGTTTGTCGGCGTCAAAAAGTACTTCAGCTGCTCCTGTGCCTGAACCTCAATGCGTTCAGCTTCCTGGGCGAGAATTTGTCGTTGCGTTAAGGTGGTTCGATACTCTGTGAGGGTAATAGCCGCCAGATCACCGCTTTCCACGCGTTGCTGAATAGCTGCGAGGCGGTCTTGGGTGAGTAACAGTAAACTGGTGACCACCTCCCGCTTGAGTGCGCTCTGGTACCAGTCGAGCCAGGCACTGACGCCACGATAGAGCAGTTTGTTGACGTCTAATAGCTGGCTGGAAGCTGCTTCCTGATAGCGCCAGGCCGCGTTTTCGAGTGCCAGACGGCGTGGGTCAGTATCCCTGTTTTGTAGCAGAGAAAGCTTTACGCCAAGACTTACTTCACCGGAATCTAGGGTTTGCAGCTCCTGCTCATAGACCGGAAAGGTGCCGTCAGACAATCGATAACCGCCGAAAACCTCGGCATTGAAAGGCTTAAGCGGCTGCACAAGCCGTTGATCTGCAACCCGGCCATCGTAATAGCCAGAGGGACGAATATCCGTGGACTGGGTGACCCGCAAATCAAAAGCAGCGTCCGCGACTTGCTTCCGGCCAAGGGCGTGATCGGTTCTTGACTGCGCGGCGAGCGCTTCAGGATGGCGCGCGGCCAACTGGGCAACCAGCACGTCGACACTTGGTGCAGACGACCCCCAAGCCGACTGCGCACAGGTAGCCAGAAGCGCACAGAGAAGCACAAATCTCATGGCGTCGCGTTGGGCCTTTGCTGTGGCGGGAAGTTATTGAGCTGCCGCCACAGTTCATAACCCAGACGAACCTCTTCTAACAAAATCCATCCTTTCACGCGGCTGCCGAGCCGAGCATATTTTGACTCTGGCCACGGGTTGTCCTCGGGATCAGGCTTGACCCAGACATTGAAGCGCCCCTGAGCATTTGCGGCGGGTTCTATGAAGTCGACAACGCCACCAAAGGTGCCGATACCGTTGTCCGGCCAGCCGCTAAACTGAAATACCGGCCAACCCTCGAACTGCAGCCGAACGCGGCGCCCGGGATAAACGAGCGGGGCGTCTAAACCAGACACGGCCAGCACGACACTGCGGGCTTTACCCTCGGGAATAAAAGAGGCAAGCACGTCGCCGGGTGTCACGTAAGTGGCGTTGCCTGAAGGCTTAAGGCGCAAGATGGTGCCATCCGAAGGTGCGACTTTGGTTTGTAACGACTGTCTCGCCTTTTCTACACCGAGCCGATTGATTTCCGCTTCGATTTTGGCGGCCTCTGCGCGCAGCTTCTGAATGTCCAATTGCGCCGTCTCAATATCCCGCTGTGACTTGAGGCCTTGCTCCTGCAGGCGCTGTTGGCGCTTGAGATTCTGCTCTTCGGTGGTTGTCGCTTGCTGAATAGCAGCCATTTGCTGGTTGGCTGCGGCGAGCTGGTTTTCCAACCGCTGAATGAGCTCGGGATCGCTGTCGACCAGCGTGACAATCGGATCGCCTTCTTTGACCGCTTGCCCCTCAGTCACATGCCAGGTCTGTATTTGACCGGGCACCAGAGCAGAAATGGCCTGGATGCGCTCGGCGGGGAGGGGCGTATTGACCTCGCCGTCACCGAAAGCGGTTTGTGTCCAAGGAATAAACCAAAGGAGAGCCATGAGGAGGCAGATGCCCGCTATCAGGATGGCGCTAAAAACCCGGTGCCACTTTGGTAAGGGCACTTCATCAAGCGCATTGATCTGGCTTAGATAGCGCTGGCGCAGGTCACTCATCGCCGGCTCCCTCAGATGCGGTAAGCACTTTCTGCTCTGTAAAAGCTGGGTGCGGCGGTTGACTGCTGAAGTAAAGAACGGTCATCGGTTGTTCCGAAAGCATCTCCAGAACCCCATCCCGGACTGAGGGGAGTAGCTGATCGAAGAGCTGGTTTAACACCAGTACCGAGGGCTTGCCCAGCAGAGCACCCGCCAGCTTTAGTAGCAGCATCTCGGCGCCCTGAAGGGGCGATCCTGTCGCTGACAGTTGGGTATTCAGTCCTTCAGGAAATGATTCGATAAGTGGCCACAGGTACACCTTTTGGAGCACCGTGATGAGCGTCTCGGTATCCGCTTCTGCACTGTGTAAGGCCAGAAAATCCCGGATGCTACATTCAAGAATGAGAGAGCGGTCAACACCCAGAATCGCCTGCCTCAGTTCAAGGAGGTCAAAATCTTCTAGATTGATGTTGCCTAAATTGATACGTCCGCCGTTGACTGGACGGTGTGCACGCAGTACGGAGAGCACAGCCGGTTGAATCCAGGCTTCTTCCGTCCTGACGCACACTTTAGCGCCCGCGGGTATCGACCACGCTAGCTGGCACTGTCGATTGTCGCGACGGATTTTGGTGTCGATAAAATCAAGGCTGGCAGCTGCCGGGGCACTCGCCACTCCGCGCGGGTTTTCCTCCGGTAACGACAGCACCTCGCTGAGCTTATCCGCAGACCCATAGAGCTCGTAGTAATATTTTAAATAGCTTGAGAAGCGAGAGAGGCCCAAGAAAATGGCGGCCATTACAAGCTCTGCGGCTACCAACTGCCCGATAGAGAGCTCGCCAAGTGTCACCAGCCATCCGCCTAACGCTAACAGGGCTGCGCTACCCACGGCGTAGAGCAATAAAAAGCTAATGGTTTGACTAAAGGTTTGACCAAACAGGCGCTTATGCTCATCAAGGTAAGCGGTTGTGAGATCGTTAGTTTTACTCGCGGCAAGCGTGAGGTGCCGCTTCGATTTAAAGAAGTCATGGGCGACCTCCATATCGGACAGCCACCGTGCCATCGCATATTTTTGTTTGGAAAGCGCGACTGCCGCCCGTCGTGCGCCGGGGGACCATAATGTCCAAATGAGCATGACGATCAGCAAGGTGAGAGCGTTGAAGAGAAAAAGCCAGGGGTGGTAAAAAGACACCAACGTAAAGCCCACCGCGGTTTGCAAAATAAGCGCAAAACCATCGGCAAAAAGCCGGGGTACATTTTTCTGCAGAATCATGATGTCGAAATAACGGTGGGTCATGCCGGTATTCCGCCGCCCCTCAAACACCCAGTGTGGCGCCCGAACCACGCTGTAGCTAATTTCTGCGGATAAGCGGGCAAAGATTCGCCGTCGGTATATTTCCACAACCCAGACGCGGGCTGCGCTCAACGCGCCATAACTGAGCAGGATGATCAATAGGGTGAGGGCCAAAGAGTAGACGGCGCGCAAGGAGCCGATATTTGCGATGCTGTTGATCAGGGTTTGCACGGCGATTGGCACCGCTAGGGTCATGACGCTAATGGCCGCGCCATAGATGACGATAACCCATAAAAAATTGGATTCAGGTGCCAAAAGCGCCCATAGCTGGCGGCGCAGTGCGGCTAAATCAATGGGGGTAGGAGTGCTTGCCATGAGCTTTTATGTCACCAACATCCTTGTTGACCCGGGTTTCAATGTTGTCTCGTAATGATTACGTTTGGGCCACAGAAAAGGATTACGGTAATCTCTACGCAGACCGTCAGTTCAAAGGTTGCTAATGAAAGCTCTCAGGGAGCAAAATTCGGCCCTCGGGGACAGCAAACAGGGCGGTCAGAGCCTTCTCAGGGGGCTTGCCTTGCCCCTGACGCTGAGCCTGTTGGTGGGCTGCGCCAGCGCCCCCCAGGTCATGGAAAAATCGCCAAGTTATGTCGCGGACAGGGCCCCTGTGGGGTCACCCCTCGAGCTTCTTTTACCGCCGTCGGATGCGTCAAACTCCGGTGTGCTGCTGCTGGCGGACCCCTTTGATGCCTTGCAGGCGCGGCTTCACCTTGTGGAGACGGCGAGTAGCAGCCTCGACCTACAGTATTACTTATGGCAAGGAGACATGGTTGGACGAGCGCTGACGGAAGCTTTTCTGCGCGCTGCGGACCGCGGGGTCAGGGTGAGGTTGCTGTTAGACGATATCTACCACTCCGGGCGTGACCAGATCTATCAAACTCTCGATAGCCACCCCAATATCCAGCTTCGGCTTTTTAATCCCATGGGCAATCGGGGCGCAGCGAAAACAGCTAACTACGCCCTGCTTAAGGCCCAATTCAATCACCGAATGCACAACAAGATTTTTCTGGCTGATGGCCTTGCCGCCGTCATGGGAGGCAGGAATATTGGTGACGAGTATTTTGGTTTGGATGAGAGTTTTAACTTTCAAGATCTCGACGTGCTGGTCACCGGAGGTGGCGCCGAGGAAGCTGGCGAGGCCTTTGACCTGTTCTGGAACGCTAGTCGGTCTGTTCCAATAGACAGTTTGTACCCCGATACCAATCGCCCCGACAGCCTATCGGCTCGCGAAGAACTTATTGTCGCTGCCGACACGCTTCGGACGGTCTTGGCCAAATCAGACGCAGATGCTCTAAATACCCGGGCCTGGCTTGAAAGCACAAGGTCATCGCTAACATGGGCGGGTACCCGGGTCATCGTTGATAACCCGGATCGGGGACCAGAAAATCTCGATACCGCGTTTGCGATTTTTGCCACTGACCCCCGCCTGCGGCCAGATCGGGAGGTCATAATTCAGACCGCCTATCTAATCCCCAACGGGCCCACGATGGATACGTTGGGGGGACTTGCGGCGCGTGGCGTCACCATCAGTATTTTGACCAATTCGGCCGCTTCGAATAATCACGGCACCGTGCATGCTTACTACATGCCCTACCGCACTGCTCTGCTTCAGGCGGGAATAAACCTGTATGAATTGCAAGCCACTGGTGATTTGAGTGATTACCTCAGCAGAACGGGAGAAATCGCCCGTGCAGGGCTTCATACCAAAGCCATGGTCATCGACGATGATGTCAGCGTGATTGGTTCCTACAACATGGATCCGCGCTCACGAGTCTGGAATACCGAGATAGCTTTGCTGGTATTTGGTGACGCGATTGCAGAAGCCGTCCGTGAAGAAATGTCGCGGGATTTTGATCCGGCGGCTGCGTGGCAGGTGACACTGGACGAAAAAGATCGGTTGATTTGGAGGGGAAAAAGTGAGGGGGAGATTGTAAGCCTGGAAAAAGAGCCCGGCATTGGCTGGTGGCAACGGTTTTTATGGTCGCTGCTGCGCCTGCTGCCCCTGGAAAACGAGATGTGACGCTTGACTAGCGAACCGCGTGGGCTCTGATTCAGCGCCTGTTCTCTCGCTTTTTAACAAGAATGCCACTTTCTGAAATGGCCGATCTCAATTGCTCTAGCGTAGGGGGGCGATGAATTGTGGCACTGATGTTTGCGTTAGTAGGGGGCGCGCTACTCATGTTGATGGGGTGCATGGCAATAAAATAACAATCTTCGAGATCAGCTGAAATCGTGGCAGTAAATTGGTCTATCCCGACGAGAATATTGGAGCTATCAAAGATCACCAAGTCGATTGCCCGGCCCGATAGCTTCTGAAGCCTAAGCGCATCACGCATTGGTGCCATTTCTACCGCTTCGCAGCCGCCATTTACCAACATTGCTTGCACCATTCTCGCCACTAACGGATCGTCATCGACAATGGCGACGCGAAGGCCTGAAAATGGGGGTGAGCCTTGTGATCGCGACCCCGTAGAGGAATCGAGGTCAGCTGGTTGCGCCGACAACATTAGCTCATACGCCGACGTCACATCACCCACACCCGGCGAGTAGTGAATTGTGCCTCCCATTCGCTGCATAAGCGTTGCTATCAATGTGAAGGGATAAGGATCGTTATTGATTGCATCCAGCTCCCGAGTTGTGGGGGCTTTACAAAATCCGGACTCAAAGTATTTACTGGCGATGGCCTCTGGGAGGTTGCCATTAAACTCTAGGGAAAACCGAATGTTGTGGCGATCATCAGTGGCTTGTTGAGAACTGACTGAGAGGGCTATTTTGGACGACCCCGCATAGAGTGCCTCATGTTGGATGAGCGACATCAGCGCTCTCCGCACCTGCCTGATATCAAGCATGTATTCATCGGTTAGGAGCTGACGTCGGTCTACTTCAAAGACAATGCCCCTGTTCGCAAGTGAGTTCTGCACCCGGCGCCTGATATTGCTGGCGAAAGTCCTGATATTTGCCGACCGGTAGTGAAGGATTAGGTCTTCCTTTTTAATGTGCAAATCACTACGCAGATCGTATAAAACGTCTCCAATTAATTGACTGGCTTCGCGTGCCTGTTCAGTTAATGCAAGATGACTTATCTGGGCCTGACCAGATAGCTGCTCGAGTGCAGCTAGCGGCAGCGCGAGTTCTGCTTTTGTTTTCTTGATCAGTTCATTGCGGGTATTAACCCTTGTGGCAAGGCGTGTTTGAGCTAACCGCAACCGCTGGCTATCTCGCTCGCGGGTTTGGAGTGCGGCCGCGACAAATCCCATGGTCATCAAGGGAAACGGAAAGACTCCAATCGCAACGGCAATAATAGCTATCGGCTTGAGCGCGGACACTGTCAATGCAAGAGTCGTCCAGGCGACGCAGTAAACAAGATGGGCCGCAAAAGCAAATAGCGTCCCCCGCAGCATCAGAATCAGCATTGTGGCGGGGATGGCGGTGATAAATGAAATCGCAGGCCATGTTGGGTTTCGAGCTTGAATGGCGAGAGCTGAGACCAGCATCATGATGGCAATAGTCGAGATTTGCAGCTGAGGACTAATACGATAATCGCCTCGGCCAAACCAGTGTGCCATGGTGAGCAGCACGGCGAAAAACGTATTTGCCGAGACTAAAATTCCCTGGGGCGTCGGCTCAACAATAATGTTTCGGTAGCCGATTAGTAGTGCGACAACAATAAAATAGATCCTAAACCCCAGCATGAGGGGTTCATGGGCAAGCCGTATGTCCTTTTCGGACACGCCTTTAAACGCCTTGATCAGCGCCCAACCCGAGGTACGCTCAGAGCGACTGTCAGAATCAAGCGTCGAGTCGGTCTCCTGATCCTTCATCATAGTTCCCCGATGTGTTTAGGTGGCATAGCAGCGACGATACGGCGTCCGCTTTAGCTCAGCAGCTTTAATTCGCAGCTCATTAGAGCAACGGTAAGGCCTTGTGCTGGCGGAGTAAAGTGGCTTGGTGAAACTGGCTTCTAGCACGCCCTATGTGGCTAGAGGAACTATGGGTCAGTGCCTTAACCAGCCACTTCTTTATGGGCCTGAGCAAAGGCGGCCACCGCGCGATCGAGGTCGTCACGTGTATGCCCAGCAGAAATCTGCACGCGAATCCGGGCCTTACCTTTTGGCACAACCGGATAAAAAAACCCGACTGCGTAGATACCAAGCTCGAGCAGTCGCTCCGACATGCGCTGTGCGACCCCGGCATCGCCGAGCATGACGGGTACAATAGGGTGGTCGCCCTCGGGAATTGAAAATCCCTGTGCCAGCATGCTTGCGCGAAAGTAGGCAGTGTTCTCGTGGAGTTTGTCCCGGAGCGAGGTTGAAGTTTCGAGCATATCAAGCACTCGGAGCGACGCCGCGCAGATCGCGGGGGCAAGGGTATTTGAGAATAGATACGGACGCGATCGCTGGCGCAGGATATCGATGATTTCTTGACGGCCAGCGGTAAAGCCGCCGGATCCTCCGCCAAGCGCTTTCCCGAAAGTGCCCGTAATAATATCTACCCGGTCCATAACGTCGCAGTGCTCATGAACACCCCGTCCTCGAGCACCCATAAACCCGGTAGCGTGGCAATCATCGTGGTGGACCATCGCGCCGTACTGATCGGCCAAATCGCAGATCTTGTCGAGCTGGGCAATGGTGCCATCCATAGAAAAGACCCCATCGGTGGTGATGAGTATGCGTCTTGCCCCAGCACTTTTTGCCTTCTCAAGTTGCGCCGCCAAATCGGCCATATTGTTATTTTGGTAACGATAGCGCGCCGCTTTACATAGCCGAATACCGTCAATGATCGACGCATGGTTCAGCTCATCAGAGATGACGGCATCCTCAGGGCCCAGTATTGTTTCGAATAATCCAGCGTTGGCATCGAAGCACGCGGCATAAAGAATGGTGTCCTCGGTTTCCAAAAACTGACTGACACGATGCTCCAGGGTTTTATGAATACCCTGGGTTCCACAGATAAAGCGCACGGAGGCTGCACCGAAACCCCACTGGTCCAGGCTGTCGCTTGCTGCTTTTGCCACCTCGGGGTGATTGGCCAAGCCAAGATAATTGTTTGCACACATGTTGACGACGTGGGTGCCATCTTCGAGACGAATCGCATTTTTTTGGTCCGAATCAATCACCCGTTCGGTCTTCCAGAGACCCGCGGCCTTGATCTCCTCAATGTCGGCAACAAAAGACGCTTTGGCGGTTAGGTAGCTCATGTCAATCTTTCCAGTTCAGGATCACTTTGCCCGATTGGCCCGATCGCATGATGTCGAAGCCTTCTTGAAAATCCGTGTAATGAAAGCGGTGGGTAATGATGCGCTCAATAGGCAGCCCGCTCTGCACCATCATGACCATCTTGTACCAGGTTTCATACATCTCGCGGCCGTAGATACCCTTGATATTGAGGCCTTTGAAGACTACGTCGGTCCATGCGATACCGGTGTCATCTGGCATCAAACCCAGCATAGCAATACTGCCGCCGTTGATCATTTTGCTTAATACATCTCGAAAAGCTACCGGTGAGCCAGACATTTCTAGGCAGACATCAAAACCCTCGAGAATGCCAAGGCTCTCCATAAACTCTTTGGTGATTTGCTGCTTTGCCACGTTGATGGGCTGAACTCGCGGCACGATGCGCTTGGCCAAATCAAGCCGGTATTCATTGACATCCGTCAGTATCACATTGCGGGCGCCACAGTGTCCCGCGACCATTGCCGCCATAATGCCAATAGGGCCAGCCCCTGTAATGATGACGTCCTCGCCCACCATGTTGAAGGATAGGGCGGTGTGAACGGCATTGCCGTAAGGATCAAAAATGCTGAGCAGATCTGTGGGGATATAAACGTTGGGTCTGAATACGTTGGTGGCCGGTATTGCAATGTATTCGGCGAAAGCACCGTCCCGATTAACCCCGACCCCCAGCGTATTGGGGCAAAGGTGTAGGCGCCCGGCGAGGCAGTTTCGGCAGCGGCCGCAGACCACGTGGCCTTCACCGGAAACGATGTCACCGATCTGAAGGCCCGTTACATTTCTGCCTATTTCTACAATCTCTCCCGCAAATTCATGCCCGCTTGTCATCGGCACCGGGATGGTTTTTTGAGCCCATTCATCCCAGTTGTAGATATGGACGTCGGTGCCACAGATTGCGGTTTTGTGAACCTTGATCAGCACATCATTGCCGCCTACCTCGGGCTCGGGCACGTCTTCCAGCCACAGCCCTTCCTCGGCGTATTTTTTAACCAGCGCTTTCATGCTAGCAACCACCTCACTTGGTGAAAATATTGTATTCGACCTCTGTCGCAGTCTCGCAGTGGGCGCAGTAACGCCACCCAGTAAGCGAATGAGGTAATAGCGGCCCGTAGGACTTTTACGAGTGTTTGGGCGGATTAGCCCACTCAACAACTGACGGCTGAGCAGCTATTGAGCGCAAGCGCTCTCGCGGGCGGGTCACCCAATGTCGCGGGAGGGCTGGATTATCCCTCGCGCTTGATTTGCTGAGCTTGTCTCATGGGCTGTCGCTTGGCGCTGATAAAGGCGCCCAACAAAATGAGGCCAGCGCCCAGTAGCGTCGTTATCTTGGGAATTTCGCCAAAAAATAACCAGCCCAATCCGGCGGCAAAGACGATCTGCAGATAGCTGAGACTGGTGGTTCTGCTAGCGGAATCAAACTGCATGGCCCGAGTGAGCGAGAGCTGGCCGAGCTGTGTGAACACCCCAACTCCCAGCAAGACCAGCCATCCCTGAGGGGTTGGCCAGACAAAGTCATTGACGCCCAGCAAGAGTGTCCCGGGAATACAAACCATGGGAAAGTACAGCACGATCACTGAGGGGTGTTCTGTTGCCACCAGTTTTCGAACCAAGGTGTAAGCAATGCCGCTACCCAGCGCGCCGCCCAGTCCTGCAAAGACCGCGGCGATTGGGAAATCGCCGACAGAGGTAAGCCCTGGCCCGGCGTAAAAGTAAGGTGAGACCATGAGGCCTAGCCCAAGCAGGCTCAACACAATACAAACTAGGGTTGCGCTCGTGGGTCGCTCTGCTAAGAACCAGAACGCGAGCAAAGCGGTGAAAACCGGGTGGAGGTATTGAAGAACCGTGGCCTGCGCATAGGGGAGGTGCAAGATCGCATAAAAAACCCCGGTAAGGGCTAAGAATCCCGAGAGACCTCTTCCCAAAAGAAGGACTCGCCGGTTGCCCATGGGGTGAACCCGTGCCCGCGCAATGTCGACAAGTGACAGCACGACGGATACCAGTGCGCGCACAAAAATGATTTGAAGCAGCGGGATGTGCCAGGTGCCGGCCAGTTTTACCAGACTTCCCATGGCCGCGAACGCGGCTGCACTGAGAAGCATGTAACGGGTGCCAGTCATGCTTTAAAAAAGACCTCACACCCGATTGGCCACAATCTTGGAGCGTTATCTAGCAACTTTTCGTTGTCAGTCACCAGATAGCAAACTGCATATCTCCGCCTCCAACGGAGACCAATCAATCGCTTGACAATAATTGGCTGCGAACCGCTTTGAAACGGCCCACAGACCCATCGTCAACATCATCCTCATCAATGATCGTAAAAGTCGAAAGCATCATTTCTGCTCTCTGTCCCCTACCCGACAGGCTAAATTGGACTTCCATAGCGTAATCGTAACCAGATCTGCCGTTAACCTTTGATATCGTAATGCTAGCCGTGCCGACGCACTCTTCAGCAACTGCATAGCTACCTTTATTTTCTGCTTGAACCAAATCTACCTGTGGTTGATTGTTGCTATCTTCGTAATATGCCACGGTCAGCGACGGCAGACTCCACCCCCCCCGGCCATCAAAAACCAGCATTCCTGTGAGGGGTTCGGGCGCGTCAGCGCTGCTGGTATCAGAGCTGTAGATAAGCTCACCGTTGAGAGCGTAGTGACCATTAAGTATTGAGTTGTCGCAGGCTGCCTGCGTTAGCTGGGCGGCAAACGACAGAAAAAAGGTCAAACTAGTTATCGGCTTGCGCATCTTTGACTCCGAACGATGTCATCAGTTTTGAAATACTGGGGGGCTAGCTTGGTATTATCCTAAATCTATGGGGGACGCGGCTACATCCTAGTCCAGTAGCCAGACTTTATGGAATTCAACTCTAGCGAAGCTCTCTGAATCATCCGAATAAGACTTGACGATGGCTGATCCAAAAAGTTTTGGGTCGTCAAAGCTGCCGCCTAAAACAAGCTGTAAAGTTATCTTTGATGCTCTTGCGTCACTCTCTCGATCAATAAGATCTCCCGCACCCCACATGGCGCAGTCTTCAGTGACGCCATACGCGCCATCCTTGCTATACGCTTTTTTTAATTCAACTCGATCCGCTTTGCTGTCATCCAGTTGAACTATTCTGATTTTGTCAAAAAAAGCACCGCCCTTGCCGTCAAATTCAGCGACGCCAGTAACAAACGCAGAGCCCCCATTTGGAAACCAGGCCTCAAAACTATACAGGCCACGTACACTGCTATTGCCACAAGCTGCGATAGATGCCGGCGCGAATATAGAGCAACCAAGTGCGATGGCCGCCACGAAATAAAAAATTAGCCTGGAAGTCATTGTTGGCCCACTGTATTTTGCCGCTTTTAACCAAGAACGTTCAAAGCAAACCCGTTCGGCTAGAAATGTAAAGCCTTTAAGGTCCGTTTTTATCTATCTACGTAGCAGCCAGAACATTAGATTAGATGGTGCCCAGGGACGGAATCGAACCGCCGACACGGGGATTTTCAATCCCCTGCTCTACCGACTGAGCTACCTGGGCGTGGCTTTCTTCAGCGAGGGGCTTTGCACACCCTCGGAGGCCG
>Ga0255772_10002538_pt1 | contig 17750 bp, 10 predicted proteins | sample 071ome_34_FD_179970 | JGI IMG/M metagenome (GOLD analysis project Ga0255772, IMG submission 179970) | Coastal salt marsh microbial communities from the Groves Creek Marsh, Skidaway Island, Georgia - 071411BT metaG (version 2) | ecosystem: Environmental > Aquatic > Marine > Intertidal zone >...
GACGACGCGAAAGACCGACGACGCGAAAGACCGACGACGAGTCCTGACCCTCGGGTATCGGAGTCGTATCTCCCTCTCGCGTTCTTCGAGTCCCGCGCGTTTTCGAGGTTCGAGATCGGCCCGCCCCGGTCCGTCGATTTTAGATTTTCGTCCATTTTCTTCGGGGTCCACACACCCGCGTGTGGCGAGGGCTTTTTTTGTGTGCGCGCGTCGAGGATTGATTGATTGGTTGGCTGACGTATTCGCGCGTCGTCGTCGCCGTCGGTCGGGAGAAGGACGCGCGCGTCGACGACGAGGAGCGACCGGACGATCGGGCGTGATTGTAAGGCGTCGACGCGATGGGTTTCGTGCGCCGGGCGACGCGGAGTGCGTTGCGATGGAACGGCGGACCGGGGACGTGGTTGGACGGTTACCGCGGTCGATTGGGCTCGACGCCGGTGACGACGAGCGTCGGGGAACTCGGGGCGTCGGGTAACGGATGCGGCGCGGTGCGGCGCGTGAGCGCGACGGGATTTAACGCGCGAGCGGCGAGTGGGAGCGACGAGGACGACCGGTCGGGGCTCAAGGCGTTGCTTCGGGAGAGGATTCCGGCGGCGAACGCCAGGTTGAGAGCCATCAAGCAGGCGCACGGGGAGAAGTCTTTGGGGGAGGTGACGGTGAACATGGCGATGGGTGGCATGCGAGGGATCACGGGGATGCTGTATGAGACGTCTCTGCTCGATGCGGAGGAGGGTATTCGGTTCAGAGGATACTCGATTCCAGAGTTGCAAAAGGCGTTGCCCAAGGCGCCGGGAGGAGGGGAGCCGCTTCCAGAGGGCATCATGTGGCTGATGCTCACCGGGGACGTACCAAGTGAAGCGCAGGTTAAGGTTTTGAGCGATGAGCTCGCGAGGCGCGCCGATGTGCCGCAGGCTGTCTACGATGTCCTCGACGCCTTGCCCGAGGGTACGCACCCGATGACGCAGTTGAGCTGTGCCCTCATGGCGATGCAGCCCGGAAGCAAGTTCGCCAGGGCGTACCAAAACGGCGTTCACAAGTCGACGTTTTGGGAGTACGCTTTCGAAGACTCGATGGACATCATCGCCAGATTACCGGCTGTGTGCGCCGCTATTTACAGAAGAACGTTCAAGGATGGCAAGCTCATCTCCGCGGACAGGAGCTTGGATTGGGCGGGTAACTTTGCGCACATGATGGGTCACGAAAAGGAAGCAGTCAAAGAACTTATGCGTCTTTACATGACGATTCACGTTGACCATGAAGGTGGCAACGTGTCGGCGCACACGACTCACTTGGTCGGCAGCGCGTTGAGTGACCCGTATCTTTCGCTCGTCGCCGGCTTGAACGGATTGGCCGGTCCACTTCACGGCTTGGCGAACCAAGAGGTGCTTAAGTGGCTCAACGAAACGCGAATCAAGGTTGGTGACGACGCCACCAAGGAGGAACTTATCGCGTTCGTGTGGGATACTCTGAAGAGCGGACGCGTCGTGCCCGGTTACGGCCACGGCGTGCTGCGCAAGACCGATCCGAGATACACCTGCCAACGTGAGTTTGCCTTGAAGCACTTGCCAGATGACCCGATGTTCAAACTCGTCGGTAAACTCTTCGAAGTTGTCCCGGGCGTTCTCACCGAAACTGGCAAGGTTAAGAATCCTTGGCCGAATGTCGACGCCCACTCTGGCGTGTTGTTGCAGTACTACGGTATCACCGAGGAAAACTTTTACACCGTCTTGTTCGGCGCATCGCGCGCAATCGGTGTATTGAGCCAGCTCATTTTATCGCGTGCGTCGGGATATCCCATCGAACGCCCGAAATCGGTCACTTCTCAGTGGATCGAAGAAAAGTTTGGCAAGGTGGACGTGCCGCCTTGAACGAGCGAGACCAAGTAGACAAGACCTGTTGACTTCTTTTAATCACATGAGTTTCCCCCGAGTAAAACGTACACCAATCAATGCCAATTTTGTTTTACAAGTATGCTATTTAAACGGGTTTACATCTGCGGCTTGCGCGCGCCTAATGTCTGCTTCTCGAGGAGAATTTCGTCGCACGTTGTCGCTGACCAACTCTTCGTGTACTGAATCATCCTTACGTCCGCCGCCCGGTCCTTCCAGCACATCCATTTCCGCGTACAAACGTGCGGCAACCTCTTCTTCTTGCATCATCACCATCTTTTGCGCCTCCCACTCGCGTTCCGCCTGTTCCTTCGTTAATTCCGCGCGCTCCTTACGGAACGCTTCGAACCCCTCCGCCCATTCTGGCTTCACCTTTGGCACCTTTTTCCTCCCGCACTGCGTTTTTTTACACGCACCAAACATGTCGACGCGCGCGTTCGTGCGTGCCCGTCGCTCCTTCTTCCGAATCCCACGCCCGGCGTCGACGCCGCGATCGGTCGAGGTGTGCCGTTGTTCGTTCGCATTTGTGGCGCAAGGCACTCTTTTTTTATTTTCGTGCCGCACTGGTTGGCGCCCAGTCACCTGGTCACGGACTAGATGCGCGCACACGTCACGCGCGGCGATCTCGCGCTGTCGACGTCGTCGTATCCGATGCCAAATGCACTCGTTCTCGCGCGCGGACGACGAGGCGCGCGACGGGGTACGCGTGGGCGTCCGCGCGCCGCGCCGAGCGAGAAACTCCAACTGTTTTGTCTGGATCGAGACGGCGTGATAAACCGCGACGTCGGCGCGCCCGGGGTGACGAACGTGGATGATTTCGAGTTGGTACACGGAGCTGCGCGCGCGATTCGTGCGCTGAACGAAGCGCGCATGCGCGTGTGCGTCGTGACGAATCAGACGGCGGTCGGGAAAGGTTTGTTGGACGAAGAGTACTTGGACTCTGTTATTCACGCGGAGATGCGTCGAAAGCTCATGGAAGAGGACGGTGCGCGCGTAGACGATATTTATTACGCGACGAAGATCAAGGCGGAACCGTGTGAACGGCGGAAACCATCACCGGGTATGATTTTGGAAGCACAGCGCGACCACGGCGCGACACCGTCGACTACCGTAATGGTCGGCGATACGGTGACGGATATGCAAGCCGCGGCGCGCGCGGGCTGTCGCAGGGCACTCGTGTGCACGGGGTACGGCGAGCTCATGGGCGCAAAGCTGCATCACTTGAATGTAACTTTGCCGACGACGCTGTGGATGAAAGCGGACGATCCGACGCTGAGCTTTCCCGAGGAGTGCTTCCCATTTGAAGTGTACAAAGATTTGGAGCACTGTGTGGACAGCATATTAAACGAGAACGAGTAGATTTGCGATTCATTTTAGACACGTATAGTTAGCTAGCTAAACTTAAGCCGCTGCGGAGCCAAGACTGTACATGTTTGAGTATAGATTCAAGAGTGAGCGAATGACAACCTGAGCGGCTCGTTTCTTCTCCCCGTCCTCTTGCATCAGAACGTCAAACATGTCGTTTTGCACGCGTGTAATGTCACGCAAGTGACACGTATGCGTGTTGTTCTCCGTGTTCACCTTGTACGCGGACTGCGCCGAGTAATATCTCAGCGTATTCCTCAGCACAAACAAGCCCTCTTCGCTTTCGTTGGCCAACTGGTCTGGAGATACTCGACGACGTATGCCGCTTTTGTGAATATCCATGTCGAGCACTTCTAGAGCCGTTCGCATCGCTTTTGCTTTCCTCACATTCTCGGCGAGGACGCCTTTCTCTCGAACGAATGCTACCGATGCACTCAGTATCTTCTCCCGCATCTTCGGATCGCACCCTGCGCGGCGTAGAGCGACTTCAAGTATCTCGAGCGCCAACGACCCAAATTCATTCCTTGGTCGTTTTCGAGTCGATGCTGCCCTCTCGCAAAACATGATCTGATACTTCACGCGACTGATTGCCGCATCAAGTATATCATGCCGTGCGTTACTTGCCTCTGGTGACCTCACGGGCGTCGTTCTCCCCAGCCGGGACGGTCTCGGTGTCTTGAACACAGAATCAGGCACCAGGCGCTGCCCGCACTGAACAGAGCTGAATGTGAGCCTTCTCGAATCCTGATCGTTCGGGGTGTCGTTCTCATCATCCGTGGGCGTCGAGCTCACCCCGTTGATACCGATATTCATACGCTTGAGCTGTGATCTGCTTTCTGTAGCTTTTTCTCGCTGCAGGCGAATCAGGTCAACTCTCTTCGAGTGCAGCACTCGAGCGCAGGAGGTCATCTCCATCGATATGCTCACCGCATCGATCGGATCGAACGATTCGATCGGTTTTAATGACATTTCAGTCCGTATGTGATCACGATCGACGCGAAGCGCGCCGCATCGCTTACAGCACGTCGCGGGCCGTCGAATCGACGAGTGTTGCAGAAGAGAGTCACTCTTTCTCTCGTCCCCTTCGTCACGACAGGATACGTCTGGAAACTCCATCAGCGCGTCGCACACGTCACAGGGCGCAACTTGTGCGTGGCATAGTGGACAACGAAGCTTAACGCGCGTTTGGCACAGCGTCGCGACCTCAACGACTGCTTTACGGACGCACGGGAGAGGTTCGTTAGTCGAAGTTGGCACCCACCTCGCGGACGCGATTAGAAAAACAATTCTTTCGCGTTGCGCACAGCGACAATAGACGTACGGGGATCCGAGGAGACGTGATCGCAGTGAAGAACATCCGCGGAACTAATGTTCGCGTTCTCGGGCATACGTTTTCGCGCGAGAGTCGGTGAGTGTCGTCGAAGGGAGTGACAAACGACAAACAAATCTCTGCTTGTATGACAACAATCACTATAACCAACCTAGTCAAAATTCAAAAAGATGGTAAAATATATTCAAAACTTCAAGAAAGTGCTCGAAACTGGAACTGAGGATGCGTTTACGCACCCTTCACGCCGGCGAGACCACGAGCGAGTTGCTTCACGTTCTTGACACCAGCACGCGTGTACTGGTCGTTCTCCCAGGCGGCACCGCCGGCGCGGCATCCACCTTCCCAAACGTGAACAAACTTGTCCATACCGTGGTAATGTTTTTCAAAAATACGTCTATAGTACATCTCCTCCTTACTTTGAGGAGGATTGATGGGATAGGTAGCTTCAGCCGTGGCGAAATCTTCGTCAGAGACTTGCTCCTCGCAGAACTTTTGGAGGTCTTCGACCCAGTTCAAGCCGACGCCTTCGCACTGCATCGCCTTGGTGCGCCAAAGCACTGGATCAGGGATTTCACCATCGAAAAGGGCGCGCAACGCGTGTTTCTCTGGCTTCTCTTCGCCTTCGATCGTCTTGTACGACGGATCAACTTCCATAACTGCGTCGATGACACGCGGATCCAAGAAGGGCACTCGAGCTTCCAAACCGTGCGCCATGGTCATGCGATCGGCACGCTGGCAGTTGACGTTGTGCAAGTGACCGAAAATACGGCGAAGTTCATTGTGCACGTGCTTGGAGCTCGGGGCATCGCGGAAATAGAGGTAACCAGCGAAAAGTTCATCGGAACCTTCACCCGTCAATACAACCTTGACGTGTTGAGAGGTGAGCTTCGCGAGGAAGTAGTTCGGGATTGCCGAACGGATCAGCTCTGGCTCATACGTTTCGAGGTGGTAAATCACGTTCTCGATGTTCGCGCACGCTTCTTCAGAAGTGAACAAGTACTCGTGGTGCTTCGTTCCGAGGAATTCAGACATCATACGAGCGGCGGTGACATCAGGAGAACCTTCTTGGCCAACGGTGAAAGATAAATATTCCTGACCGCTCTTCTCGAGCATCGGCTTGAGCACGGTCGAGACAACGGCAGAATCAAGGCCACCAGAGAGGAGAAGCCCGATCGGTACATCAGCCATGGTCTGGTCGATGATAGCCTCTTCAAGGATCGCGCGCACGTGGGATGTGTCCTTGGTGCCGACGGCGTCGTCATGATCCCAGGCTGGGTTGTACCACTTGACAAACCCATCCTTCGGCGTCCAGTAATGGCCCGCGGGGAACTCTTCGATTCTCTCGCAATCTTGGTCGCAGATAGCCTTGAGCTCGGAAGCAAACCACATGACGCCGTTCTTACCGTAGCCAATGTACAGCGGCTTGATACCGGCGTGATCACGAGCGGCAATCATGTGATCACCGTCGTCACCGACGACAACGAAACCGAAAATGCCATTGAGCTCTTTCACGAAGTCCACGCCGAGGTGTTTGTACAACTGCAACAAGACTTCAGAGTCGCTTCCAGTCTTGGCAGCCGTCAAGCCATACTTTTGTTGCAACTTGCGAAAGTTGTAGATTTCGCCGTTCGCGCAGACGGCATATGTTTTATCGCCGTCTTCATACACGATCGGTTGCTTACCGCCTTCAGGATCCATGATGGCCAGGCGCTCGTGAGCGAGGCCGTAGCGCTTGGCGCCGTAGTAGCCTGAACCATCCGGACCTCGGGTCACCATTCTCGCGCTAAGCTCGCGCATGAGCTCCTCGCGACCATCTTCCATGGCGGCGTTCGGGTCGTACATGGCGAGAACGGAGCACATCTGAGTGCCGTACGCGTTCGTAGCCTGTTATGTGCGTGATGAAGCATCGGTGCGTTTGTTGTTAGTCTCTCGAAAATTGGTGACACGAGGTTGTGCTCCAGATCTGGTACGAGGTTGTGCTCCAGATCCACTCAAAAGAGCGTTGGCGCGCGCGCAAGGTTCACACATACCTTAGGCGTCGGCTTCGCCACGTCTGCGATGAGCGCGGCGTTGGACACGCTGTTCCGAGACCCGCGAACGGTGAGTTTACGGCCCAGCAAGGCGCTCTTCAAGCCTGGGCGAGCGGGCGGCTGGGAACGAGCCGCCGAAACGCCGCGAGATTTCGGTTGTCCGACGTGAACGCGACGCGCCCCAACGGACGCAACGGAAGAACTGACGAAAGAAAACATCACGGTTGAGATGCCCAATGGGGAAAAGGCTCGCGCGCGTAAGCGCGACGGGCTCTGACGAGTCTGGCGAATTCGAGGGCTCTGCTCGGCACCGGCGTACGTATTATATGGGCATTTAGTATACATGCCTGCAATGGTGGGGCTCTACATAACAACTCCTAGAAATTCTTGACTCAGCGGTCCGCTCAAGACTGGTCTTGGAAGAAGCCCGCGTCTGCTGCAGGCTGCTCCGAGTTCGCTGGCGTGGGTGCGACGACTGAAGGTGGCGCCACCGGGGCTTCAGCGCCAATCAGCTTGAGAATATTCATCGCCCGCTTTTGAGCCTCGATGCGCTCCTGAGCCAACCGTTCAAGCTTTTCAAGCTGTGGCTTCCACTCATCCCCTCCTTCCTTCGCTCTCGCCATTTCGAGATCAAACGACATTTCCTGCACTTGCAAGTTTTTAATAAAGTCTCGCAGGCACTCGGCGATGTCGTAGCTATCGACGCCGTCGTTGTAAGCCTCTTCGACTCGATCGACGAGCTTTCGCTCTTCAGAAATCGGTATGGACATTAAATCATCCATACATCGCTGCGCTGGACTCGCCTTGAGCGTCAGCACAGCCTGGGTGATGACTTGAATGATGTTTTGCATCACTCCGAGCGTCGCCTCGTTTTCGCCGCGCTTTTTGCTCTCAGAAAACACCAAATACGCCGCCCCGAGCGTGCCGGTCCCGAGCTCCCCAGAGTTCGCGCTCGCCTTGACGTTCTCCACGATGCCTTCCCACGACGTCGCCTGGATTATTTTATTGAAAATCTGCACATCCTCATCCGTCGGTTCGGTGGAGATTCCGTACAACGACCCACCGTCGTCGTTCCCAGCGGCGGCTTCAGCCTGTACCCTCGTTCGCCCCGCCGCGTTCTTCGCTTTCATCGTTCGCTTCGCCTGGGCGCGCCTCGCCGATCGGTTCATCGCCGCGAGTGTCACTGGTGCTCTCGTTGTCGCCGTCGTCTTCACCGCTCTCACTTCCATCGGACGCACGCGTCGTCGGATAAAGTCAACCGGCACGAGTCGACTCGAGAGGGCAACGCCGACACGTGGACGCCGACAGACGCAGATACACAAACACGTGGAGCGACAACCAGATCTCCAAGATCTCTTCAATGAGTTGTAGAGATCAAAATAGATAGTATCAAAGCCACTACAGTACGTGTCTACGCGACGACACACGTGTCGATAAAGCGCTCTCGCGAACGACGCGACGCATCGTTCATCGACCGCGCTTTATCGACGCGCGATAGACGCCGGCGCCGCGTCGAACGGTACACCGAACCGAGCGAAACCGACGCGTGACGGACGCGTGACGGACCGCCGTCTCGTTACGCGCCGCGAGGACACCGCCGCGGCCGCGTGAGACGGACGGACGCGCGGGCGGTGACGAGGAACGAAACTAGCGGTTCTCGTCGCTCGAAAAGCGGTTAGGCGACATGCGCGGACGAAAACGCACGGCGGACGACGCGGACGTTGCCGGTGGGCGCCGGGAGGGTGGATGTGACCGGGATGCGCGCGTGCGACGAAGTGATGGGGCTGGTGGGTCGGAAGCGCGCGCGATGGATGCGGAAGAAGACGTGTTAAAGGTACGATTCGAAGAGGAAGCGGGTGCGAGGGCGGTTTTTAGCGCGTGCTTTTCGAGGTTTTGGTATTTTTTGGTCTGATACGGAGGTCTTTCGGGCGCGGATGGCGACCGGGATGGGGTGGATCAAAGGCATTATTTGTGGTTTTTGATTTCGGTGACTGACGGTGATTGCGTGATCGCGCGCGCGGTGCAGAGACTTCGGACTTTGCCGGTGGAAGAGCGTGAAAACGTCTTGAGTAAATTGTTTCTGCTTTACGGAGGGTCTCCTAGTAAATCGTCAAAGGAAGCGATCTCGCGCGGAAGCGCGGAGGATGGCGCGGTTGATGAGCGAGTTCTGGGTGATGAGGCGTCACGGTCTTGGGATTGGAGGCGAGACTCGACGGAGTGGCAGCTCAAGTCTTTGACGGCTGCGCTCGGGCTGTCGAGCACGGGTTCGCGGGAGGAGCTCGTGGCGACGGTTCAAAAGCAATTGTCAGACCTCGCTGAGCCGGCTGAGCAGCTGAGTGTGTCTTTAGAAAAGTTATCCCGTATCATAGCTGGATTGGATCGCACCCATCCGATCACATTAGCCAAGGGAGACTCGGTCAACGGCGTCAAGTCGAGTCTCGATTCTTTGCAACACCGCGCCAAGTTACAAGCAAAGAGAGTCTTAGAAGTCGATCCGTTTCAGGTCATGCAAAACAAAGATCAGGGTCCGTGCGTACTAGACTTGGCTTACTTGTACATGGACTTTGTTGCGGATGCCTTTGATTCTATGCTGCCTCTCCTTCGAGCAGAAGCTGAGGCGTACTTGCAGCCGGGCACTATCATCACACAGCAACTCAACCGCTGCATGTTTCTCATCTTCAAGGTTATCGGAACGTCGACAAATGAAGGGAACTTATACGACCCTAGACGTGCTGGTAGGTTTCTGATTGAGTTGGGCAAGCTCCGCCGCGCTTGGCGCGTCAATTGCGGTTCAGTAAAGAAGATGAACATGCACCTCGATGAAATGATTCGCAAGTTGGACAATTCCTACGAAGGATCTTCCGCGACTGAGGAAGAAGCGTTCGATCCCGCGAACATCATTCAATTGACGCCCTACGCGCTTACTGAGCTCCATGAATCGTACCACGGCCCCCCCAGTCACACGCCAACGGCGAATCGCGACGAGGCATCGAGTGATTCTCCGAAATCGTGGTCCGCTGTGTGGCAACCGGTAAGCGGCTCGGCTTCACCGCTCGCGTCAGGCGAGCGGCCGACGGTTGTAGCCAGCGTGCAAGAAGACCAGACGAGAGAGCCGTCTTCGTCCGATAACCCAAATGGAGGACACGTAGATCACGCCTTGCCTTTCGGGGATGCGATTGAAGGATTGCAGTTACCAAGTACAATCAGAGATCGCCGCCGCGACAATACTTCATCCAACTTTGCGGCACGGGCGATGCGTTTTGAGGCACCCGATCGACTGGGAGCCGCTATGGAGGCGACTCAGGAAAATGATCAAGTTGTCGATTTAAACGAGCTGCGCGGGGTGAATGGTCAGCCTGTCGCCCGTGGCGACGGCGAAGACGATCAGACCTTCTTGGATTGGGTTCAGGGCCACGCAAATGCGTTTCACCAACTTCGGACTGAAAACGCCCATAATGAATCGCCAGGTACGGCTGATCCTGAGGCTAGGTTGCACGCGACACGACTAGCGAGTAGTACGAGAGTACACGCCCGCCTAGCGTTTACCGAGCGTGGACAAGCCGTACGAGTACCGACACAGCAACCGGTGAGCCAGAGTCGAATGCGCGACGCGACGAGCATCACCAGGTTGGTCACAACCCTTTCGACGCGTCTTCGTGCCGTGTCAACGCCGCTCCTTGACACTGGGAAGAACAAGACAAGGTCGCCTAACACTGTTAAGCTTCTCGAGCACATTGCGCGGTGGGAGTTGCTCGGTTATAGCCGCCCCGATGAGCTGAAGTTTATCGGCTTGGGCAAGTCTGGTTTGATTACTGAGCGTCTCGCTGATTTGACAGCGAAAGACGGTCGATGGAGCGCAGTTCTTGGTCGAGCGTTGACGGTGCACTGTATGCCGATGCAAATTTGTATCATGAATGGGCTCATCAGCGAAGCTTCTGGTGAATTCGATGGCGTTGCGCCGGCATCGATGTTTTGCACCGCCGTAACCGTCGTCATCAGAATGATTTTCAAAGCCTACCTTGAAGCCGGAGAGGTTCCCAAAGTGCGGGTGGCGAGCTGGTGGAAGACGATCGCGCATTTATCAGATGTTTTGGTGTGTTGGAGCTGCGGGTCGAACGGTATTTCGACTACGTATCCAAACACTGGGCTTCCGGGACAAAGCGAGACGAGCGAGGTGACTGCGAGAGCGATTCTCATCGGTCTCTCGTGTGAGGGCGGAGACGAAAAGTACACGTGGGGGAAACTCTTCGTTATGGTTGCCCCAAAGCTTCTCTACGACTTGGCCGAAGCCGATGTTCCTGGAAGCGTTGTAGACTCGGTGAGTGGCCTGTGTTACCTCTTTGCGAGAATCATAGGTGACGCGGCTAAATCGGAACCAAAGTGGAACGATGCGTTGGAACTCGCAACGTTAACCATACCAGTACAGCTCCGTTCCTGCCTCGACTCAGCCGCTGCATGGGCTAAACAAGCCAAGACCACCGCGGAACTGGCAGGCCCTGCTTGTGAAAGATACCTGAACAAGGACAGTTTCACTATGAACGAGGAACCCAAAATCGATGGTTTCTCTTTCCATGATCGTTCCAACTCCCGAAAGGGCATCAAACTTGGTATCTTGTTAGGCTTGGCCGCTTCATTGTCGCATAGCTCTCGGTCGCGTATCAAAGCTCGATCGAGCGTCAGTATTCCACGCGATGATGATGCCGAACATCGCGATGAAGTTGCGGAAGCAAAGGAAGTGGCGAAACGCGGAACTCGATCGGATGTCACACTTGACCTCGATCCAGTTGTCGCTGCTTTGAACGACTGCGTCAGTGCTCTTGCGTGTATAGGAGCACCATTAGCGATGCTTGGATGGGCGCTAGACGGTGGACACAAGGGTATTCGCGGCGGTCTTTCGCTGCTCGGCAATTCTCGCTGGCTCGGAGATAATCAGGGTGAGTTCCCGGTGTACAGCCCCATACAGCAGATCGTGGACATGACTCAGTTGTTGCTACACACGTTTGCTGAACTGCGCCCGGCGGGCACGTCGGCGCCGAATGCGGTTAATGCGCTTCTCTCGGACTCGAAGTGGCACAAAACGTTTTCGATGCTTCAAGCCGTCTCGCCAAACATGTTTTACTTCGGAAGCTCGCTCGATTTGATTGGAGCGTCAGCTGATGTTTTCCCTCATTCGTTCAAGATATCGAGACTCCGAAAGGACTTGAAACGGCACGCAGCGGAGTTCCAGAACGGTACGTCCATTTCGCTCGTTCTCGATAGAGCGTCTCCATGCCATTCGGCATGGCGCGCGATCAATTCTTTGTGCAGACGAGCACTCGTCGGACGCTCGCTCAACGCGTCTTTCGAAGGAGAAGACGGTCTGGGCGATGGTGTCAACCGTGAAGCGATGCAAATCCTCGTCGATACTTTGGCACAAGGAACGGATAAACGGCCAGAAGAAGCTATTTTATGTCCTTTCGCTTCGGATAACACGACGAGTGCCGCTTATTTGACGCTGCGGCCTGACGCTCCGCACGCCGCTGCCGTGTTCTTTGGCAAGGTTCTCGGACTCATCATTTCAAGCAACGTGACCGTCAACCTACCCCTCGCTCCGTGGCTCTGGAGCTTCCTCTTGGGACGCAAAGGTACCTTGTCCCAACTCTCCGCCGTTGATGAAGAATTTGGACGGACACTGATGACTTTGCACACGCATCCGTTGTCTCACGAATCCAACGCCTGGGTTGAGATGTCTGATATGGCATTTTCTCGTTCTGTGGATCTTCCGAACGGCCAAGTGGCGGAGATTGAGCTCATTCCGGGAGGACGCGATGTGCTCGTCACAGATGCGAATCGGAAACGTTTCGTTCAGGCGTACGCGTGGCACTCGATGGAATTCGTCCGCGGAGGAAGCATCGCCGACGTTGCTCGCGCCGCTCGCAAGGGTCTCTGCGATGTCATTCCCGCTGAACTGTTGTCTTCTTTATCCGCTGTCGATCTGGAGCGTCTCGTGTGCGGACTTCCAAAGATTAGCGTCGAGGCTTGGCGCGAAGCCACCATTTACGAACCAAAGGCTTCGTCACCCGAAGAGGAACGACGAGTGGAATGGTTCTGGAATGCGGTGAACAGCTTTACGAGCGCCGATCAAGCGCTTTTACTCCACTTCTGGGCTGCGTATACCCACTTACCCCACAGTGGATTTGAGGGTTTACACTTTAAAATTCGTTTCGACGAAAAGCTTTCGACAGACCATCTTCCCATGGCTCAAACTTGTTTTCTCACTTTGCGCATTCCTCGATACATGAGCGCCGAACAGTGCACGACGAGACTTTTGCACGCCATTCGCACCGGCAACACTGGTTTCGGATTTGCGTAGAGATCAAAACAAAAGACACGGGAATTGAGCAATCTTTTCTGTATTTTGTATCAACAAGCGATAGTCATTTGAATCATTTTGTGATAACATTGTTTTTAAAATTCTCTTTCAACCCTTTGCTTCGGTTTGCAATGAACAGTTTGAAAAACGACAGCTGACAAACACTTCACACACCCGCGCGCGGTCGACGCGCCTCCTTCACCGCGCGGGCGGAGAACAAAGGATCACGCAATGACGGCGAGGACGACAACGACGACGACGGGTGCCCCATCCACGTCCGCGCCGGCGCCGGCGGTTGCGGAACGCTTCGAGCGCTATCTCATCGATGAGCACCGCGAAGAGCTCGTGCGCATCCTCACGGCGAACGACCCGCGCGCGCCTTATGTGATACACGTCGATGCCCTCCGATTGTGCTCGATGATCCCAGTGCTTGGAAACGCGATGCTTCACCGACCGTTGGCGCTGCTTCCAGCCATGGATGACGCGGTGCGGTCAGCACAAGGGGCGGTTTACAGCGAAACGAGGCGCGCACTCGAAGCGGGCGACGCCTCTGCGGGTGAGATGCTGAAAACCATGTCAGTCAAGGAGATCGTTCGCGCGCGACCGGATGTGCACAGATTGTGTGAGACGTATCCAGAGCTGTCGCCGGAGATTGGAGGGATACGGTCGATGCATGTGAATAGAATGTGGTGCGTCTCGGGCGTCGCCGTGCGCGTGGGCAGCGTTAAATCTTTAGAGGCGGAACACGTCTTTGAGTGCACAAAGTGTGGACATCAGTTCTTGCTGCCAGTGAATATCGAAGAAGGAAGCGATGGCGAGCCGCCGCCGGCTTGCCCGCGGACGAAGCCGTGCAAGGGGAAGTCATTTAGAGCCGTGCCGTCGTCGAAGCGTATGGTGCGAGATTACCAAGAGATAAGAATACAGGAGCCTGTCGGTGGGCATGCCGGAGGGAGCGCGCGGGCGGCGCCGAGAGCGCTTCTCGTCGTACTCGACGATGACTTGGTGGATAAGGTCCAAGCCGGTGACGACGTTCAGATGGCTGTGGTCGTGCGGCGGCGATGGTACAAGTGCGCAAAGGAGCAGAGGTGCGAAGTCGAGCTCGTCGGCCACTGCGTGAGTCTATGCGTCGCACAAAAGCAAAAGCGGGTGGAGAACGTCTCGAACTTGGAAGACAAGACGCAGTTCTCCGAGTTTTGGGGCGATAACGAGGCGTCGCCGTTCCGGGCGAGAGATATGCTTCTACGCGCAATGTGTCCGCAACTGTACGGAATGGCGGTGCCAAAACTCGCGCTCATGCTTGCGCTAATCGGCGGCGTCGCTCGACGTGACTCCACCGGCGGGCGCGTGAGAGGTGAGTCACATATCCTTCTCGTCGGGGATCCGGGGATGGGAAAGTCTCAGCTTCTCAAGTACGCGGCTGAGGTTGCCCCGAGGGCGGTGTCGACGACTGGCATGGGATCGAGCGCTGCTGGTCTCACCGTGGCGGCTACGAAAGAGTCTGGAGAGTGGGCGCTGGAAGCTGGGGCTCTCGTCTTGGCCGATGGAGGCGTTTGTTGCATTGATGAATTCGATTCCATCCGCGAAGCCGAACGCGCGACGATTCACGAAGCGATGGAGCAACAAACACTCAGCGTTGCGAAAGCAGGCATGGTGACAACTTTGCGCACCAGGACCACGGTGATCGGGGCAACAAATCCCAAAGGAGGGCAGTTTGATATGAGTTCTAGTCTTTCCGTGAACACGGGCCTCGCGCCTCCATTATTAAGCCGATTCGACTGCATCATCGTACTGAGAGACGATCGAAAGCCGTCATGGGATCGAGCGGTGAGCGCGCACATTCTAGAGACGCATGCCCGTTTAGGAGCCTTGGACGCAAACGATGAATCCACAACTCAATCACAAGCAATCAGGGGATCGTTATCGTCACTTTCCAACCCAGGAAGTTCTCAATTATCGGACGGCGCACGTTGGGGACGTGCCTTGGCTAGATGGACTGCCGAGCCCGAGGCAGTGGTGGACAAGGCGGCGCCTGAGAACGAGATGAACGTTTCCTCGACGGATTCTCAACGAGCGCTTCAGGAAGAGAGCGAGGCAATGTGGCCCTTCGAACGCCTCCGGCGTTACATCGCGCACGTAAAAGCGAACATCCATCCACATCTCACTGAAGACGCTGAGCGCCTACTCACAGCGTACTACCAAGCGCAAAGACGATTGGAAGGACGCAGCGTGGCGCGAACGACAATTCGCATGCTCGAATCACTCATCCGTTTGACTCAAGCGCACGCTCGATTAATGTTCCGCGAAGTCGCGGGACGACTGGACGCCACGGTCGCGATATGCCTAGTCGAGGCGTCCATATTGTCTCTCACTCCGTTCATCGCGTTGCCGCCGAGTAACGCAGGATTTGCTGAAGATCCAGACGTTGCTGTTCGCAAAGTCGAAGCGAATCTCATGAAACGTCTTGACGAAGAACTTGGAACAGATTGGCGCGTTGAAGTGAGCAAACGAGTTCGACGCGAAAATACTGACAGAGACTACGACGAGGAGGAGGAAGAAAATGATTTTAGAAGAGGAAACGTGCCGAGACGATGAAATATAGCAACAGTAGAGTCGCTCGGGACGACCTGTGTAATAGTGAACAATTAGTATTGTACCGAACTTGTAGTATTTCAAAAAGACCAACACCTCCACTCTACGTTTCAATACATTTCAGGCGACAACGAGGATCATCATCTCTTGTGCTTTGGGTTCTTCTTCGGGTCCTTCTTAGCCGTCGTCACCTTTGGCTGCGGCTTTTTCGTTTCCGGTGACATGGCTTCGGCGAGCGCGGCGAACGCGCTCTTTTGCTCCACCACTTCCCACGGACGCTTCAACGCCGCGTTCGTGCTCTCATCGCGACCAAACATGTGAACCTGGAACAAGTTACCCTCCACAAGGTTCAACGGCATCATAATGGACTGCAACAACAGCGGAGGTACAACCTTAAAGTACATGTGCAACATGGAAACCATCGCCGCCCCCATCAGGTTACTCTGCAAGAGCTTTTTGTACTCGCGCACGTCGTGCTCGTACAAGCTCACCTTTTCGTGCTTTGTCGCACCGGTCGCCAAATCCTTCACCTTCACCTCCACTTGGTCCTCCTCGAGCTTCTTCTTTTTCGACGCCAACCGCGTCCACAACGTCGCGAACGCCAACGCCAAGACAGTCATAGCGCACACAAAGCACAGACGAATCTTGTGAATGTGCTCTGGATCCTTGTAATCGATCCCGAGTCTCTTCCCACCCATGAGCAGAATCGGCGAGATGAACATCTTCGGCTTCAGTTGCGGTCCCTCCGGCTTTCCCACGTCGGCGTTCGTCGTCGTCGTCGCGTTCATCGTCGTCGTCGTCGTCGTCGTCGTCGTCGTCGTCGTTCCGTTCACATCAGCGGCATTCTTCCCCTTTCCCGCGTTGGTCGTCTTCCCACCCTCGTTCGACGTCGCCCCCGCGCCCTCATCCCTCGCCGTGATCTCTTCAATCTTTGCCATCGCTCCCTTCGTCCGTCCGCTCCGTCGCGGGTCCGCCGTCTATCCTCCGCCGTCTGTCGTCGTCGTCGTCGCCACTCGCGACTCGAAATCTCACTCATCACGAAGTCTTCTCTAAACCCGTTCGATCGACCCGGCGAGACCTGCGCGGGGGACGCGATTGGAAATCCCGAAATCCCGGGGGTGGTGCGTGCGTGGGCGCCGCGCTCGGGGTGTGTTTTCTCGCCTTTTTTTTCCGCGGGACGACGCGACGCGCACGTCACACACACTGAATGGTCATACCGGTAGAAAGAGAGAGAAAAAAGCGACGAAATATCCCAAGGATGTTTTCCCGCGAAAAGGAAAAAAATCGGACGGACGACCGCTTTATGATGGCGACGCCCCGCTCTGGACGATGGCGTACCCGATGGTGTGTGATACTGAATACACATATAAAAAAAGAACGCACGCGGGCGACTCGCTTTTTTTTTTGCTCGCGCGTGCGTGCGCTGGTCCCCCCGCTTTTCCCTCTCGTTTTTGAGACCCGAGAACGACGACGATGCCGACGCGGCACTGCGCGACGAAGAGAGCGAGCGAGAGCACGGACGACGGACGGACGACGGACGACGCGCGGAAGAAGCACAGACTCTGACTGAGAGAGAGAGCAAAAAAACATCAGTCGTATCGGTACCGACGACGCGCGGTGTGTAGCGAACGGAATCGCGATCGATCGTTCGTCTCGCGAAAAACACGCCGGTTCGTTCGGTAATCCGCGTCGGCATTCGCGTCGGCCGACCGAGGGGGAATTCGGACCGCGGACGCGCGCGGCGACGACGATCGAGGGGCGATCGCGCGGGAACTATCGCGACGAAAAAGTTTTCGTTTCGTTTCCGTGAAGTTTGCGCGTGAACCGCGGGGACGGGGCTCGAGCGCGGGGTGGAGGAATCGCGAGACGCGTCGGGAGTCTAGACGAACGCGGGGAGCGATGGCGCCGGGTGTTGGTGGCGAGGGAAAAGAAGGAGGAGGAGGAGGAGGAGTCGCGAGGGCGATGGAACCGCGACGCCCGTGGGATCGCGAGAATCGTGATGATGAGAATGAAATGGTGGATGCGCTCGTCGGTGCGAAGGGTGGCGGCGACGCGGATGTGCGACGACAAAGCAGAGATTCCGGCTCGGCGAGAGGGCCGCTTGAGCTGGGAGTGTTGGTAAGCGGAACGTCGAGCGGGGCGGGGGATGTGGACGCGAGCGTGGATATGATGCCGATGGAAAACGCGAGGGACCT
>Ga0255772_10002540_pt1 | contig 17739 bp, 20 predicted proteins | sample 071ome_34_FD_179970 | JGI IMG/M metagenome (GOLD analysis project Ga0255772, IMG submission 179970) | Coastal salt marsh microbial communities from the Groves Creek Marsh, Skidaway Island, Georgia - 071411BT metaG (version 2) | ecosystem: Environmental > Aquatic > Marine > Intertidal zone >...
CGTGAAAGTAAAATCACCATCACCACTAACAGGCTTCTGCGAGTAGACCTTTCCTGTTTTAGTTCCGCTTGGTATAAGTACCAAACTTGATTTGTCGTATATACTCATCTTATAAAGTTGTTAAGGCTGCTAATTCAGTATTCGTTAATCGTGTAGGGAATAGCACGGCTTGTTTGAATGGTGAATTACCCGAGCCTCCCAAAGTACCTCCTGCCGCATTTAATGCGAAAAGAGCATTAGTTAATGTTGGTACACTTGCACTTGTATCCGTTCCTATTTGTGTCCCGTTTAAATACCATACATAATCATTATTAGCATATGCTACGGCAAACTTAAAAGAACCGCTTGATGGTAACGCTATATTTGTTACAGATACTTGAGCCACTCCGCTTGTTGCGACATAAAGACCTAAATTGTCTTCGCTAAATTGATAGATGTCTATTCGGTTGTTAAAACCTCCATCGCTTAATAAGAAATACCTTGCTTGATTAACCAATGCTTTGTTTGTACATTCAAAAAACAAAGTCCCCTCCGTTTGCCCTATCAAATCACTTACCGAAGTAGCAAGACACGAATCAGCAGACCTCGTTACACTTGAACCATATGTTGGTATATATGAGGTAGGGTAAGAGGCTCTTTGTAAATCGCCTCCGTATAAATATGCAGTTTCCGATGGAACGCCTACAAAAGATTGTCTACCCCAAGATGAGTTTAACGAACCATCCACATCATTAACTAAAGACACGAATACATAAAAATTACCACCAGCATAAGGCGTTGCCGTAATACTACATTTATACCAATCATCTCCGTATGGCTCAATAGTTGCCGTACATACTGATTGTGAGCCTCTTTGTTGAGGTGTTTTTGCAACACCATTTGTAAGGTCAAAGATACAACCAGTCCAGTTGGTAGAACTACCCGCAAATGTTATAGTAATATCATTACCATTGTTTTTTGCAAAGATTGAGAATGTGTTTGTTACATTACCAAAGTCAATCAATGCATTAAGTGTATGGTCTCCGTTGTCTGTTGTTGGTACAAGTTCCGATGCGTTTACTACTCCTTCGGGTGATGTAGTTGCATTAGATGTAATTGAACCTCTGTTCACCGCATAAGATGCAAGGTATTCCGAATGTGGGAAATAATTCGTCCTACTCGGTTCAAGTAAAAGAGAAGGACACGAAGCACCACCCGAATAGTCAAGGCGAGGCATATCCTCCAAGATACCTGCTTGTGCAGTAGATGCTCCTGTTTCAATGTAGTCAGTTGCTACCAAGCCTTGCTCAAACTGAAAATCTTGAATGTAGATATTTCCTTGTGCGCTATTTAAATCGCCATCACCTACCGCAGGATATATTCTTTGAGTTGCACTTGTGCCGTTCAAAGTGGCACTACAACGATACCAACCGCTACCTATACTCTCAATGTTAGCAGTAACTACATTCGCACCTAAAGAACCGAGTGTTCCTGTTGTTAAATCAAAATATGATTCGTCACTACTGATTCCCGAATTTTCAAAAGATAACCAACCAAGCGTTCCTGCTTTAGCGTAAACGCTAATAGTGTATAATCCCGTATGGCTTATAGTTCTTTCTATTCTTGAGTATGTTGCTGCGCCACTTGTAAGTAACCAAGCATCCGATGTGCCATCGTATCCTGCTTGACCGCTTGTAACACTACCTCCACTTTGAGCCGTCCAACTTGAGAAAGTGTTAGAATATAGAGATAGATTCTCTCTGCCCTTCTCAATATAGCCCGATGAGGCTACCCTAGTAGCAGTCGTACCCCTACTAAAGGTAAAATCCCCACTACCATCCGTAGGGCGTACACTATACAGCTTACCATCCTTATAGGCGGTAGGTATCATTGCTAAAGTTGAATCTTTATATAAACTCATCGTAGTAAACTTATTTCTTTAATAGTACAGATTCTTGCCTCCGTAGCTCCGCTATCGGCAACTACCCTAACATTATAAGCATTAAACAACGCCTCTGCTGAATCCTTCTCACCCATTGTACGGATAGCCTCACTCGCACAACCGAAGCCCTCCATAATAGCCCCATCCGTCAAGGCTCTCGTCTTGAGTTGGTCTACCGCATAGATGTAGTAGCTTATGTCGTTAAAGTCGATGGTGTTCTGCGAACCCCACCAAGTCTCCCCGTATATACTTCCCCAACTCATTTCTTATTCTTCTTTAGATACACCTTTAACTTCTTGATATTCTCTGCCTTTGGCTTGTACACCTTCTTCACTACAAAACCCATCCGTTGAAGTTTTGATTCTTACTAGGGTACATATCATCGTTACTGGATGTGTTGTACTCTGGATAGCGGCTGCTGTAGAACGCCATATGGTCTACGAATCTACGAGAGTAATGCTCTGCGATGTCTCGCTCCTTTTGTACTAGGTAGTCCAGATCCTGCTTACTGATCGTAGTACCATTCTCTGCACTCTTAGTATAGATACCTCCATTAGCCACCTTGTAGTGAATATAGGGTAGTATTTCAATAGCCGCCCAGTGGATGACCATATCCTGTATATAGTCGGTGAAGAGCGTAAGGTAGTTACCTGATAGGCTGTCTGCCTCGATATCACTTGCTATCTTCTTGAAGAGCTTAGTGCCTAGTATGTTCTGGATGTGGATGTCCTGAGCGATCTTGATGAATTGAATCATCTGGTCTCTGTCCACATTCCCGTTGATTCCCGTTCTTTTTATAACATCAGCTGGGCTGACAAATAGTATCTGCGCCATTATATACCTCCTTGTATGTCTTTCTTACTTGGAGGGTTTACATACCCTCTATTCTTCATATCGCTAGGTGCAACAGCTACCTTGTCATTATTAGCTTGTGGACGGAAGCCTTTGCTCCTAGCCTTCGTTGTGCTGATGGTTTGAGCATTCGGGCTACCTACATCTGGACGGATGCCGTCTCTACTCATATAGGTTTGGCGTATCCACTTGTGCTTACATCTTGCGCCTCCTTTATATAGCCATATAGAGTAGGTGTCTGATCCGTTTACACCGAATCCTGCATTAACCGCCTTATTGTCCATAGCGATAATGTCCTCCTTGCGGTACACCTTGTTAGCACTCATCATCTTACGGCAGAACTCTCGCTGTGGTGAGGTACTACCTTGATACTTATAACGCACTAGGAAGAGTGTGCCTTCTGCGTTCTCTCCATCTTGTGAGCTGTTAGCGTTGGGTCTTGCTGTACCTGTAGAGGCAAACTTCAGCGTAGCATCTAATGCTTCCTCTTGCTCGTAGTCCACATCTCGCTCGTCTACCAGATTCCAGACCTCCGTGTCTACATCCTCACCCATAGCGATCAGCTCGTCTACAGCACTATCGTACTCCTCTGGCATCTCCATCTTGCTCAACTTGATACCTGTCTCTTCTTCTATTACTTTCGTGTTCTGAGCGTTCTCTAAGTCCGTGAACTCGATAGGAGTAAGGGTCTTAAAGTACAAGTCTAGAGAGATGTTGTTGTAGGATAGTATCTCGTCAAGTGCTGCGATGACTTGCTCCTGCTTTGGCTTGATAACCGTGTTATCGAATAGCTGGAATGCTGTCTTGATCTCGTCTGCGTTGTTACCTAGTCCTGTTTGGTCCTTCACACCGAAGAGCATAGGGCTAGTGATGCGGTGACCTACTAGCACCTTCTGCTGTGCCTCTCGTGAGAGGAACTCGTATTGGTTATGGGCATCACTTAACTGCACAGGCTCAATCGTAGCAGCACTCTCCGCACTCTCATTGAATGATAGGATAAAACGCCCTGCATTGGATGTGCCACCCCACTTGTAACGGATCTGAGACTCTATGATGTCTCGCTCCTCCTCTGGAGGTACACCATTGTTCATATTCACAATCATAGAAGGCGCTAGGCCGTTCTTGATGTTGTTGATGTGGTAGTTAGCTACCTCGCCCTCTAGTTCTGCGTATGGTAGCGCACCTTGATAGTCTACAGGAGAATAGTAATAGCTTCCTGATCGGTAAGGACGGAAGTATAGTATCTCGATTTTGTCAGCAGGAGTACCAAATCCAAAAGCAGGGATACGCTCTGCACCCTTCTTAGACTTCACCTCGCTCCAATCGTAGGCGTAGTAGTAAGCCTCAATATCTCCCTCCTCGTTACACTTCTCAGCTCGTAGGCACTCTACAGGCATATGGTATACCTCAGCGATCTTGCTCTTGTCCTGATTGTAGATGACTTGGAATGCTCCGTTACCTAGTAGGTAGTAGTCATTGATGACCTTCTTGAGTTCATCGTTTTTGATGAGCTGACGGCATTGGAGGTAGCTCTCCGTGTTTCTACCCGAGTCTAAGGCATCCAAGCCTTGTCCGAAGATTTGGTCGATGATACCCGAGATGACTGCGTTATTAGTCGGTGAGCCATTGTATCTGTCAATCAGATACTGAAAGTAGTTGTTGTCATCACCATACTCAACCCACCCTAGTCGGCTGTTCTCCGATATAGCAGGGGATGTGTAGCTAGATAGCTGGATGAAGTTTACATTATTCGCCATAAATCTTAAACTCGTTGTTCATTGTTTTCTCTGTGGTCGCTAGTTTTGGTTGGTAGGTACTAACACTAGAACCAGAAGGTATGATATACATCCTGTCCTGTGATAGCAGTTTAACCTTAGAGGCTTCCCATATCTTGACCACATAGAAGCTCTCGCTCGACAGCGCAGAGACATCGTATGTAAAGGTAAGCACCTTTGCAAAGTCATCCCAAGTACCAGAGATCGCAGTATCTACCACTTCCTTCCTTTGGTCTTCGGAGACTATCTCTATCTCGAAGCTCTCCGTAGTAAAGTCACGGAGGTACATCTTGATAGTAGCCGTTGTATTTTCTTCTACAATAATCATCTAATTATAAAACCCAAAAGGAAAGATGTGGTATATTTGCATACTCATCTCTCTAGGTAGCGATGCTACCAAAAAGAAAAGCCCTTCCATACAGGAGGGGCTTTCTTAATTCTAGACTATTCAGCTATTAGATATCGTCAATCTCTGAAGCATCCGCTGTGATAGTTGCGTCTACGAAGTTAGCAGGGATCTTCTCCTGTGCGTTGAAGGTCAAAGTGTAGCCACTCATATCACCCATCGCAGCACCTGTAGCGATAGTACCACCTGTTACCTCAGCACCGTACTCTAAGCCCATCATAAACTTGTTGCCGTTGTTATCCTCTACGATGACGTGAGGACGAGCGTAAGCCAATAACTTAACCTCATTGTGAGTCTGCTTAGATAGCTTCTTGAAGTTCAATGTTAGAGTCTGATCGAAGAAGGTCGTACCATTATCACGGCTAGATGTGATAGTCTGCTCGAAAGTAGATGTACCCTTTACTTCAAACTTGAACCAAGTAGGTGTACCCCCGAATGAGTCAATAACATCTGTATCAGTAGCATCGTAGGTAATAGCTCCTAGCGTATCGAAGTCTGCAAAGTACACAGCGGTAATACCACCTACTACATCCTTACAGGGTTCGTTTCTTCCTTTTGTTAATGTACAAGCCATTGTTTTATTGTATTAAAAAAGGGCAGACAAGCACTAGCCTACCTGCCCTTCTATGGTTATTAACTAACTACTTCTTAGGTGTAGTATACGATGTCTGAACCGATACCGATTTGAACACCTGCTGCGAAGCGCATAACTACACGCACATTGTCAGATCCGTCCAAGTCAGCCATATCAAGAAGCTTTACAACTTGCCAGTCTTCCAACAAGGAAGTACCAAAGAACAAGTTAGACTTCTGTGCAGCTACCATATCGTTATCTGGCATACCAGAAGCAACGAACAACTTAACGCCATCAAAAGCCAAATCGCCTCCGTTGTACCAAGTAGTACCCTGATTGTTCACACCATTGCCACCTAGTCCGTTAGCACCGAATCCACCCAAAGCACGAACATAAGCACGAGCGATGTTCTGAGATACATAGATGTACAAGTCCTCTTTGCCGTATACTGAAGAAGGGATAGCATCTACTACCTTGCCCAATTCGTCAATAACATTAGCAGCAGTTACTGTAGTACCTGTTACATCAATAACATCAGAGTCAGCAGCCAACAAAGCAGTAAAGCCGTCAAACTCGCCCTCAGATGCGTCAGCACCTTGCCAGATGTTCTGTTCGTTCTTCTCTGCAACCTTACCAGCTACATAGCCGATCAAGTAGTCTGAGAAGTTAGCAGGTAGGCTATCGAAGGCAGAGTAGCCCATTTCGATTGCTTCCCAGTCGCTGCGGAAGTCGTTCTTACACAACTCAAGGTTTACCTGTAATTGTTTTGGCGTAAGGATTTTCTCAGCCAATGTCAATGTAGAAGTATCAGAGAAGTCACAAGTGCTGTCCTTAGTGATAGCATCAAGGTTTACAGTCTTAAGAACTTCTTTGTACTTTACATTCGGTTTGATAGTGATACCACCGCCTTCGATGGTGTCTGCGCTCAAAAGAGCAGCGCTTACATACTTACCTGCAAATTCACCTGCGTAGGTAGTAGTGATTGAAGTGGTTGTAGCCATTTTTCTTCTTTATTAAAATTATGATAATTTACTAAATACACGCCCCAAAGTATTTTGAGGTGCTTTCGTTCCGTAGCGTTGCATCGCTACCTTCTTCTCTTTAGGAGCAGCCTTTAAGCGTTTAGCAGCGGCAGACATATCTACCTTGTCTTCTTCTTCCTCTTTCTTAGCAATCTCCTCAAAGCGGCGCTTCATCTCTTCGACTTGCTCCTTTACCTCTTCGATAGCAGGGGCAACAGCTTCCACTACAGCCTCTACGATTTGCTCTAGTTCAGGTGCTGCTTCTTCTGGTACTTCTACTGAGATCTCCTCGTCAGCCAATTCCGTAGCCGTTGGTGTAGCTTCAGGAGCAGCAGCAGGACGCATCTCTGCAATGATACCTTCCTCTACGATTACCAAAGTGCGACCATCCTCTAGCAAGTGTTCACCTACAGGAGCAGGAATTTTCTCGCCATCTTCGCCTACTAGGAAAACATTGTTACCTGCTTCGAAGGCTTCAGCCTCTAGCATAACACCATTAGCAAGGCGCATACTAGCACCTTGTACTTCTTGGATCTCCTCCTCGTTAGGAGCGAGAGCCATCTCGATTCTTTTAAATACTTCGTTTAGATTCATCTTCTTAAACTTTGTTAATTAAACAACTATATATTGGTTTTTTGGGTTACTTTCTACAGCTGATCAAGCTCCTTGAGTTTGCTCTCAGCCCAATTCTTGGCACTCTTACCTCCCCATAGTAGGTAGGAGATGTACCCACAGCTAGTGGTATCTCCCTCATCATAGTACTCCTCCGCTCGGGATAGGTAGCTGTGCATACGCTTGATGGTCTCAAGTGATAGGGGTTGCTTCTTCGCTAACTGCTGCGCTCTGATCTTACCCACTTGAGTAGCGCACTTGTTGCCTTGCTTCTCGTTGAGTTCGATGCCTCTCTTGGCATTGTTAGATGCTGAGTCAGGGTAGTCGCTGTACGACTCCATCTGCAACTTTTTGCCGTTCTTGTATCTCTTGTCATTCTTGAGTACTCCCTTAGTGATTCCAAGTAGGTACAATGCTAGTAGGTGTTCTCCTTCTTCCTTCTCGATTGCTGATAGCTCAGTCTCTACCTCTATGGCAGTCTCACGCTGCATAAACCAGCCCTCTATAGAAAAGCCCTTCACTACTCCAGACTTGATGTAGTTGTCCCAGATGTCATCGTTGTTTACCTTCATCGTGACCATCCAAGTACCTACAGGGTACTCTAAGCCGTAGGCTCTGGACTTGTCCTTTTGTGAGTCCTCTATGATCCACGACTCGACCACCGAGAGGCCGTCTATGCGGTTCTCGTGTTCGTAGGTAGCGTTGTTCTGTTTGCCGTTCATAAGGTACAGCTCACTCGCTCTGCGGATGGTTTCCTTCGTAAAAAATACATAGTACTCCTCCTCACCATCTACTCGGTAGATAGGCTTGTCAGGGATCATCGCTGCACCCATCAAGATGCGCTTTTCGTTGCTCACCTCTTTGAACTCAAACTTATGCTCCTTGCTCATAGTGATGAAGTCCTCCTCTATAGCAGGGTGTTCTACGATGCTGATTGCATCTATGCCGTGTAGGAACTTCTCCTCGTCTAGTACTAGTTCGTAAAATTTCATTATCCGATTGTTGCTGTTTCTCTTATCTTTCTGTTCATCTTCGCCTGTGTCTGTACCTCCTGACTTACTACATAGGCTTTAATAGGGCTACCAGATAGGCTCTCTGCGATTTGGTTACCTAAGTTAGGGGTTTGATCCAGACCGATGCCGCTATTCAGCCCTTGCATCCCAAAGTTAAGGGAAGGTCTAAAGGCTGATGGTCTTGGTACGGATGCTGCGCCACCACCACCACCTGCGCTAGGCTCGAACTGCTGTCTGCTGATGGCGATGACCTGTGCCAACCCTTGCGCCCCTGCTAGAGCTGCGTTAGCAAAGCGGAGGCTCTGCGTAGGAGTAGGATCAGTAGTCTGTGCTAGGGCAGCGGTAACCGCTTGGCTTGTACTCATTATAGCTTGGCTAAGGCTTAAGGCCTTGTTGATACGGAAGGCTAGTCTAGCTCTCTTGTCGTTGCCTTCTAGGGCTGCTTGGGCTATAGCATTGAGTGCGCCTACGCCATCAAGGGCTAACTTCTGCTTGGCAGTCTCTAGTTCCTTGTCAGCTTGGAGCTGCTCTGCTCTATACTTGTCTTGGATAGCCTGTAGGTCTTTCTGCTTCTGCTCCTCTATGGTTTTCATAGCCTCTGCATCGTCCTTATAGAACTCCTCTAATTGGAAGTACTTGTCGGCTACAGCGTTCAGCTCCTGCTCTTGCGCTGTGAGTTGCTCTTGGTATAGGTCATCCAATGCTTGAGACATCAGCTCCATATGGGCAGCCTCTTCTGCCTCTTGTGCTTGGCGTATTGCTAACATCTTCGCAGCGTGTGCTTTTGCATCGGCTTGTTCCTTATCATAAGCCGCCTGTCTATCCGCTGCTGCCTTATCTGCTGCGGCTTGGTCTTCTCTTTGCGTAGCTAATAAATATCCGTCCCTAGTGTTCTTGAGTTTAGCTAGTGCTGCCTTTGTCTCGTCAAGGGTAGCATCTGCTTCGGCTGCAACGCCTTCGGGGTCAAAGCCAAAGAACTTAGCAGTCTCTTCGGTAGCCTTAGCCATACGCTCCTCGTCATATAGATGAGTTGCTTCATCAATTAAGCCTAGTGCTTCTAGTCCGTATGTAAGGGCATCTATTGAGGAGAATAGTAGCTTCATAGGTATATTCAGGAACTCCATAATACCTACCGCTATCTTCTTGTTACGCTCGGCTGCTGCTATTTGTGAATCCTTCAATAGCCTTTGCTGTTCTAGCTGTAGCTCCGTAGCAGCGATGACCTCGTTAGTTTGCTGTATCTTCAAGTCTCTAATCTCACGCTCAGACATACCCTGTAGTCTTAGTGAGTTCTCAGTCGCTTGAGTAGCCTCTAACTGCTCCTCCGCTAGGCGGACCGACTCTTTAGCATCCTCTACTAGTTTCTTTTGCTCTTCCGATGCACCGCTTATAAAGCCAACTATATCATCCCAATAGGCTACTAATAGACCTACGGCAACGACTAAAGCACCAATCCCTGTAGAGATAAGTGCCTTCTTCAATGCTCCTGCTCCTGCTGTCGATGCTCTAAAGGCTGTAACGGCAGACTTGCCGAAGGACTGAATACCACCGATGACACCTTTAACGCTTGAGGCTAGACCTCCTGTCGCTTGGTCTAGTATACCAAAGGCTGCATCTCCTGCACTCTCTACCCCTTCTAGGGCTTCTGACATACCGCCAATAGCTTCTGCTGCGCCATCTACCGCAGTCTTAGCTCCTTCGGCATTGATGCCTATCTCTATCTCCGTTTTAACAGCCATTTGATATGTTGTTTAGCTTCTTTCCAATTAGTAACCATCTTGTGCTTACCCTTCGCTATTAGCACATCTTCGGTGATGTGATCCGCATACGGCAGCTGCTCTATGATGAATTTTAAGTCCATTGTCTTACTATTATATAACCCTAGCCCCTAGCCTTGAGGTCGTTTATACATCATTCAATAGCTCTAGGTTCGCCTCCCTAGTGCGTAGGTTCATCTGAATTTGATTGATGACAAAGCGGTAGCCGTTCCAGACTAGCTTATCGTTCATCTTCAATTGGCATATAATATCCAGAGGGAGGATAGCCCTAAAGGTATATAGCCTCCTGCTGACAGAGTATAGGTCTGTGATGTAGTTCTCCCAATAGCCACTATAGAGCGTTGTGTTAAATGCCTGATTGTGGTAGGGGTCTATGTTCAGACCGAAGGTCAGCATCCTAGTCACGCTTGTGATGGTGTCGCTATTGACATTCGCTACGAAGTTAATCTGGTCTACCCTTCCGTGTGTACCGCTCCCCGTATCTCCTGCCTCATCTATGAAACCGATAGGATAGCTACTGATGTCCTTAGTATTGGACGAGTAGAAGATCATAGGTGCGCCTATGTAGGGCTTCAGCTCCTTATCTATAGACGAGCCTATGAGGAAGTCTACATTGGTCACAGGACTAGCCCCTGTGTCTACTAGCTTCTCAAACTTGAGCAGCTCAAAGGTGGTCTGGTTGAGTAGCTCCCCTCCATCGAAGGAGAAGTCAGCTCGTAGATCACCATAGGCTACGCCTCCATTGGTCAGCCTGTGGGCATTCATCAGTTCACTATCTGCTAGTTGATGCTCTAGCTTTATCCTTCTATATAGCTCTGGCTTCGATACCTTGCGTGTAGTGATGTCTGTGTATTTGGTGATATCAAACTGACCGCCATCAGCATACCAATCGTCTAGAGGCTCTATGGTGAAGGCAGTAGTGCTTGTAGGCTCAAGGCTGAGGTTAAACATCTTGATAAGCCCTATGATAAAGTCGCTCACCTTCTGCTCTGGCATCTGGTCTGCGATGATCACCTCCTGAGTCACAGTCTGCCCTGTCGAAGTGGAGGCAGTCCAATACACATTAGTAGGATTAGTAAACTCCCTACCCGATGCACTTACCGAAGTGATAGAGGTATTGGTAGTAGCAGGTAGGTAGCGCATCTGGATACGATCCCCTGTGCTTAGGCTGTTGAAGTATATCTCCTCATCCGTTACATTGCCACTATGACTTACTGCCGTAAAGAACACATCGTTGATGTAGAAGTGGAATTGGTAGTCATCCGCACAGGTTGCGCTGTATCTCCAGATGAACCTGTCGTAGGTAGAGGGTATGGTTAGCTCGTCTGTGGTCGTATCAAATCCTGATCCTGTAGCAGAGGTAAAGTCTACCGCTTGTGCTTGTTCAAAGCCTGTGGCTTGACCCTCAAACATATACCCCTCCCTGCGGTGACACCACATATACAAGTCTGTGAACTCTGCACTAGCGAAGAAGTCGCTGTTGAAGGTTATGCTGTATTTTCTCTCTATGGCATCTATGATACGAGCCAACCTGATGGCTGGTTTAAGCTCATAGTACCAGATGCCGTGAGTATCATTGGTCGTATGGTATGCGATGTTGTAGTCATCGTGAGATGAGCTACTGCTATCGTAGAACCATTCCTCCTTTGGAGAGATGAGGGGGTAGATGATATTGCGACTGCTCAAGCCGCTCTCTAGCCCTGTCTTGATGTTTGCCCCTGTGTAGTCGTGGTCATATGTTGATAGGTCGAGGTCTGTTAGCTGATCCTCCCCGAATAGGTCAAGCAGATTCACCCCTGCCGAGTAAAACACTATCTCATAGCTGCTAGATCTATCCCCCTGCATATTGACAGCTACAAGCTCAATGCTCCCTACCCTAAAGGTCTCCTTATTGAGCAATATCGTAGCAGACTGCCGTAGGGCAGCTGAGAAGCCACCGCTCACATCAGCGTTATAGTAATGCTTGAATACTGCGTTATTGGCTTTTGATGCTGGTACGCTGAAGCTCTGCGTATAGTCCGTATACACCTTGCTGATGTCCTGTATGTTCTGGACATTGAGCGTAATGTTTACATCCTCATCATTGAAGGTATCTAGCTTCTCCGAGCCTATGTATATCTCTATCATAGCATCGCATTCTGAGTAGTGGCAAATTCTACCTCTATAGTATAGTTGATAGTCTTCTCGTTGATATGCTTCTGTAGCACTAGGCTATTGTTATTAATGGTGATAGCCCTCTGTGACTGATCAATGTCGTAGGTCGTGCCTGAGCGTTGCGTGGTGCGGTTGATGACCATAAGCACATACTCGCTCATAAGGAGCTGCTCCATCACCTCACGATAGTCCTCACTAACGAAGCCCGTATTTAATATCATACGCTCCCTAGCCTCGTGGTTGTAGGTACGCATCCCTCTAGCCTGATCTCCCCAAGTGTACCCAGAGGCAGAGGCAGAGCCTATAGTACTGCGGTACTTCTCTTTATTGACAGATAGCGTAGAGTCGCTACGCTTAAAGAAGGTGATGTTATCCCACGCTCCATAGCGATTCACGAAGTACAAGCTCACAGGATCAAACTTAGCCTCGCACTCATTATACACACGCATAGACTCTATGACATCGCCAAAGCCATCTAGTAGCTGTATGTCGTAGTACTTGGCGTTGTAGGGTGCTGTGCCTAGCAGTCCGTTTCCTGCTTTCCAATTAGACAGGTTGGCAATACCAGCAGGGAACAGAAGCACACGCTCCTCTACTGCCGTGCCATATACATCAGACTCCGTTACTGCATATTGGTAGCTCGTGCCGTCATCGTTCAGCACCTTGATAGTAGCTAACCCAATGTTGCAACAGCTCAAGGATTCCACCGTGCCACCATCTGCCTCTACTCTGTCCCTGTATCCGTAGATGATATCTAGCCCCTCTCCGTGTAGCCCTAAGAATATAGGCATCATAAAGGCATCTGTATCGTAGGCATAACGCTCGTACTTCTGGAGGATAGGTTTTGTGATGTTGGCGTTAGCCCCCTCTACGAACTTGCCGTAGCCATAGGTAGCAATGAATACATCCGTAGACCCTGTGTCGTTTACTACAAATGGGTCATCTAAATACTCAATGTCATAGTCTACCTGTACCCATAGCTGTGAGTCTGGTGAGTTGATGACTAACGACTCCTGCGTGAGCTTAGAGATGCGGTTGTTAAACTCGTTCTCTAATAGTGGTGCAATATCAGCAGTAGGGTATGAGTCTACGAATCCAGATTGCCTATCTATGGTGTAGATAGGGGTAGCAGGTTTAGCGGTCTCCTCTCCTGTCCACGCATATACCTCTAGGTTGAAGTATCGTATGTCACTTGCTGCTACGCCTGTGCCGTCCCAAGTGATGAAGATAGGGCTGCGTACTCCTACTAGTCCTGTTGGGCTATTTACTGCCATCTTTGTATTTCTTGTTTAGTTCGTTTATGCTATGCTCTAGGAAGTCCTCTACATCTAGTGCATAGGCTTGGGTTACCTCTCGTGGTAGTCTATTGAATCCGAGCTTAAAGGGTCTGCTGTAGAAGTTACTAGCAGGGATGCCTCGCTTCTTGATGCTCTTGGCTATCGTCCACGCTGTGCTGTTGTAGCTCTCAAACCTACCCCTGTTGTCCCTAAATTGGATCTTCCGTTGGCTGACCCATTTCTCTATTGCAGATACGGGAGGCATAGTACCTGCCTTACGGCCCTTGTCTACCCACTCCCCGTATTCCTCCATTAGGAAGTCGAACTTGATGCTATTGGGCATCACCTGAAGCTTGTAGTCTATAGACTTGTATAGCTCCTTGCTTACATTCTTCTTCTTGCGTGTGAGGTTCTTTCTAGACTCTCGGACCAAGTACTTACCGAACTTGTCCATAGCCTTCTTGAGGTTGTCCTTCTTGACCTCTTGCATACTTGGAGTCTTCTGCTCGGCCATTAGCAGATGTTGTTAGGGTTGATCGCCTCTATCTGGAGGGTAGTCATCCACCCACATACATTAGCCTCGTAGTCCTCATCAAAGGGCTGGGCTAGTGGGTCGTTCACCAATCTAAAATAAGCATCGTACTCCGTACCTCTCCTGAAGGTAGCTAGGATCTCAGAGAGGGTAGCGAGTGTTCTATGGTAGATGTCTTGCTTCATCATTCCCCCCTCGTATATGTCCTTTACCTCCTTGCTGTAGTCTACCACATCCATAAGCAATATGTCAAACTCATAGGTAATGGTGCGCTCGTTGAGTGTAGCGTTGCCTGTGATGATATGCGCCAGAGGGTACATATCCATCTTGCGGAAGTCTAGGTCAAAGATGTTGCCCCAGCTCACTTGGTTGATGTGGTCGTTGGATTCGGCTGCTGATTTAAGTGCCTCAGTTATTTGGTAGTATCCTTTCTTCATACAATTAAAAAACCCCATCCGCTAAAGATGGGATAAAAAAAGAGAGAGCCGTAGCCCTCTCTCAACCAAACCTATCTAGCAAGTAACTAGATTCCCAAATGTATCTCCTCTTCTTCGTCCTCTTCTTCGCAGTCACACTTCCAATCGTCATCGCTATACTCACCGCAGATACCGCAGTAGCGTTCTTGGTAGTCTTGGTAGGCTGCTAGTTCCCAATCTAAGTAGCTCATATCACACTAGGCTAAAGAGGTTAGACAATGAGAACGGCTCGTAAGGGAAGAAGATGCTGTGTAAGTCCATCGCTTCCTTAATGGTCAGCCCTAGCATTGTGCTGTTATGCTCGAGGGCGTACTTCAGTAGCTTCCCTGTAGTAGGGTACTTGTCTGCCTCCTCTTGGAGCTGCGCTCTATGAGGCTCTGTTAGTTGTTGGTACAAGGTCATCTCTCTTGTGTTTTGATTAGTATATAGCAATAATACACAAAAGATTCTTAATAACCTATATTTTTTTTGAGTTGCTCATCGACTTTTCCACATCGGCCTTATCCATCACGAACTCTAGGTAGGTGAGACAGGTACGCATAGGGAGGTCGGTTACCTCGTCAAACTTCGTGAGATCCCCTCGAGCAATCTGATGGACTGCGCTATACCAACCCCACTTTCTGCCGAATTGGGTTGCTCTGTCGAAGGTTGGCTCATCTCCTGATCCTTCTGTGAAGATCGTAGGAAAGTTATCAGCAAGGCGATTTCTAAACGATAAAAAAAAACCAAGCAACCTAGTAGGATGTTTGTACCAAGCTCACCGAAGCCTTCGCCTGTATGCTTATCAGGGTCGTAGTTCTCTATGAGGTACTTGCCGTACTTGGTAGAAGAGATAGGACGGTAGAGGATACCTAGCACCTTCTCTGCGTTCTTGTATGGCTCTTTGAGTAGTATGTCTAGATCTACATACTCCCCCATACTGATGTCCTCTATCTTGGGATGGAAGCCGTAGGTGACTCCCTTATGCTTGAAGGTTTGGACCAACTTAGGTATCTCCTGTAGGACTACGCCTAGCTGATTGCGTAGGCTGTTCTTGTCTGCTACCTTCATCCTCTCCTGTTGATCAGGAGTAAGACCGCAGAAGTGATAGAGGGCTTGTTCATCACCGTTCTCCTCATTCGCCATAGCGATGAACTTCTTGTACTTGCTGATAGGGATGTCTGCAAGGGATTCGGGGATTGTGATCTTAACGGATTGCGTAGCGTCCATAGTTAGGTTTGCTTAGTTTGTTGTATACTCCATATCTTGCGGCATCAATAAGGTGATTCCACTTATCCTCTGGCTTGTTGAGGAGGTTGCCGTTCTTATCCTCCATCCATCTATAGTTCTCCATCTCCTTCATAAGGTTAGCCCCTACGATGTGGAGCTTGTAACGCTTGAGCATATCTATACCAGCGTTCACGCTATCTACTCCCTTAGCGGTAGGCTTGATGTTCCACCCCATACGGTGCAGCTCCTCTATACTCTTAGGCTCTGCCGAGTCTGCGAATATCTCCTCGTATCTACCTACCCCTACATCATAGAAGCGAGTAGACAAGTCTTGGTTGGTAAGGTTGGTGCTGTATAACATCTCCTCGAAGTAGAGGCTGTTCCCGTCTTGGTAACACCTCACCAGAGCAGAGGGGTCGTTGGTGAATCCAAAGTCAAGACCATAGGATAGGAACTTAGCTGTGCTAGGCACTTGCTGTATGGTTGTGAATTGGAATACCTGCGCTCTGTTAGTGCCTCGCTCTCCTAGTCCATAGACTCTCCAATAATGCTCGTCCGTCTCCTTGAGTCTCTCAATCTCGTCCTTTATCGTCTCGTCTAGGAAAGGATTGTCTAGGTAGGTAGTCTGGTAAAAGTCCACATCCTCACGAGGGATGACCCTGTCATAGATCCAATGGTAAGTATCAGAGGGGTTGTAGTCGAGTATGATTCTGCCGTTGGTACGGAACACTATCTGCTGCCAATCCTCAAAGCTCAACTCGTTAGCCTCGTTCAGGAAGGCTAAGTCTCTCTTGCGCCCTCGTATCTTTTGTGGTTGGTCTAGCGACACGAACTCTACTAGGTTGCCGTTGAGTATGTACTCGCTGTTGGACTTGTTGTGGTTGTCCTCCCTATATAGGTCGTACTGCTTGAGGATGTCTAGGAAGTCTCTCATCACAGATGATCGTACTGCTGGGAAGGTCTTACGAGCAATGGTAATTGTCTTGCCTGTGTTCTTGGTGCAGTAGTAGAAGATAATCCAGAGTATGATGTTGTAGGTCTTACCACTACGAGTACCTCCCTGTTCTACGACTATCTTCTTCTTTGACCTCTTGAGATGAGTGTATACTTTATTGACCGCTATCTTCCCCATCTAGTTCCTCAATGGTGAATGTCTGGATACCCTCGTGTGATATCTCTTGGCGTTCTATGTAGCCTCGTTTCTTGCCCTTTGTCTTTAGGTAGAAGATAATTGCTGTAGGGTTCTCCTTTGTGATTTGATTGTGCAGCTTTCCTTCTGCGTAGTCGAGGGCTACATTCTCAAGTTCATCGACAGCCTTCTTGTAGTCCTTGTCATCCTTGATCCAGTTGTAGTGTGTCTGTCTTGAGATGCCTACAACTCTACAGGATTCAGTAACTATACCCAGATTCTTCTCTAATGCCTTGAGCATTGCTGCCTTATGTTCTTGAGTCTTGTCCATTTTTATATGTCAAATTTAGTCAATCTCCTAACTATAAAACCCTATTTTTTTAGATTGCGTTTGCGCTCCTCTCTGATGATGTCGTTTATCACCTTCTGGTTCAGCCTACGCTGTGACCTGTTAGGCTGTTGAGGTGCAGGAGGTAGGTCTACAAACTTGGCTAGGAAGGCAGACTCATCTGCTGACAGCTGACCTCGTAGGTGTACTTGGGTTAGGATGCTTATAAACATCTCTAGGTTCTTCCTATTGACTAGGATCTGTTGGCTCTTGCTCATTACATTCTTATTAGTCTCAGTCTCCTCTGGTACTTGCGTATGAGGTGGGCTGAGTTGGTTAGTTGGTTCTGTATCTCCTCTGTCCATCCGAACCTACTAGCCTGTATGGATAAGTTGATGTTATCCATCATTAGCATCTCTAGGTATGCTTGGGTTGTTTTTATATGCCGCCTCTTGCGAAGGTAGGCTTTAGTCATTCTCAATACCATAAGTCTCTCTGTCTCTATTGCACAAGTCTATGATGCTTGGCGTGTTATCTTCTTTCATCTCTCTTTTGTGTTAAAGGTTTCGTATTTCTGCGCTACTTCATTCCAAACTTGTAATAAGGCTTGTTGTACACTTGCACTTTCGGGGTAAGCAGTCTTGTTTTGTATTTCTTTAATTCTTTCTGTTGTCATTTCTC
>Ga0255772_10002547_pt1 | contig 17713 bp, 16 predicted proteins | sample 071ome_34_FD_179970 | JGI IMG/M metagenome (GOLD analysis project Ga0255772, IMG submission 179970) | Coastal salt marsh microbial communities from the Groves Creek Marsh, Skidaway Island, Georgia - 071411BT metaG (version 2) | ecosystem: Environmental > Aquatic > Marine > Intertidal zone >...
ATACCGGTACTCCAGAGCACGGCAGTGAGTCCACGGGGGATGAGCTTCGTTGGACGAAAGGGAAACAGCCCAGACCATCAGCTAAGGCCCCAAATTCTGAACTAAGTGGAAAACGATGTGGGATTGCTTAGACAGCCAGGAGGTTGGCTTAGAAGCAGCCACCCTTGAAAGAGTGCGTAATAGCTCACTGGTCGAGTGATCCTGCGCGGACAATGTAACGGGGCTCAAGTTCAGAGCCGAAGCTATGGGTTCATACGTAAGTATGAGCGGTAGAGGAGCGTTGATGCAGCAGTGAAGCGGGTGTGTAAACAGTCGTGGAGCGGCATCAAGTGAGAATGCAGGCATGAGTAGCGAGAGAGGGGTGAGAAACCCCTCCGCCGAAAGCCCAAGGGTTCCTGGGGAAGGCTATTCCCCCCAGGGTTAGTCGGGAGCTAAGGCGAGGCCGAAAGGCGTAGTCGATGCACAACTGGTGAATATTCCAGTACCACCGTGTTCGCGTCAGGTCCAATGGTCGCAACGTCGGGGCTGTTTCCTTCGGGAAGCGAGCCGACCGAGTGTCCGGCGGATAGCTGAAGGGGGACGCAGGAGGGTAGGTGAACCGGGGCGATGGTAGTCCCCGGGTAAGCGTGTAGGTGGGTTCCGATGAGAGTTGGAGCCTTAACACTGAGACGTGATGCCGAGCCGTTAAGGCGAAGTCACTGATCCCATGCTGCCAAGAAAATCCCAGCAGTGAGTTGACACGGTGCCCGTACCCCAAACCGACACAGGTGGGCGGGTAGAGAATACCAAGGCGATCGGGAGAACTATGGTTAAGGAACTCGGCAAATTACCTCCGTAACTTCGGGAGAAGGAGGACCCCTGTTGGTGACGATCTTCGCGATCCGAGCTGATGGGGGTGGCACAGACCAGGGGGTAGCGACTGTTTACCAAAAACACAGCAGCGTGCGAAGCCGCAAGGCGCTGTATACGCTGTGACGCCTGCCCAATGCTGGAAGGTCACGGGGAACGGTTAGCTCTTCGGAGCGAAGCTGTGAACCTAAGCCCCAGTGAATGGCGGCCGTAACTATAACGGTCCTAAGGTAGCGAAATTCCTTGTCGGGTAAGTTCCGACCTGCACGAATGGCGTAACGACTTCCCCACTGTCTCAACCATAGACCCGGCGAAATTGAAGTACGAGTAAAGATGCTCGTTAGCTGCGGAAGGACGAAAAGACCCCGTGGACCTTTACTATAACTTGGTGTTGAGTCTTGAATGTCGTTGTGTAGGATAGGTGGGAGACTTGGAAGCATTGGCGCTAGCCAGTGTGGAGTCAATGTTGAAATACCACCCTGCGTCATTTGGGGCCCTAACCTCGATCCGTTATCCGGATCAGGGACAGCGCCAGGCGGGTAGTTTGACTGGGGCGGTCGCCTCCTAAAATGTAACGGAGGCGCCCAAAGGTTCCCTCAGGCTGGTTGGCAATCAGCCGTCGAGTGCAATGACACAAGGGAGCTTGACTGCGAGACCTACAAGTCAAGCAGGTACGAAAGTAGGGCATAGTGACCCGGCCATCACGTGTGGAAGTGTGGTCGCTCAACGGATAAAAGGTACCCCGGGGATAACAGGCTAATCTTCCCCAAGAGTCCATATCGACGGGAAGGTTTGGCACCTCGATGTCGGCTCATCGCATCCTGGGGCTGAAGCAGGTCCCAAGGGTTGGGCTGTTCGCCCATTAAAGCGGTACGCGAGCTGGGTTCAGAACGTCGTGAGACAGTTCGGTCTCTATCCTCCGCAGCCGAAGGAACATTGACGAAGGCTGTCCCTAGTACGAGAGGACCGGGACGGACGGAGCTCTGGTGTGTCTGTTGTCCTGCCAAGGGCACGGCAGATTAGCCACCTCCGGAAGGGATAACCGCTGAAAGCATCTAAGTGGGAAACCCGTTCGAAGATGAGTGTTCCCATGCGGTTAACGCAGTAAGGCCCGTGGCAAGACCACCACGTTGATAGGCCGGAAGTGTACGCACAGTAATGTGTTTAGCTGACCGGTACTAATCGGCCGAGGGCTTGGATCTCTTACGCTCGTGCTTGCTCTGGAGTCCTTGGGTGCAAACCCATTGACAATAAGTTTCGGTGACCATGGCGACAGGGTCACACCCGTTCCCATCCCGAACACGGAAGTTAAGCCTGTCAGCGCCGATGGTACTTGGGGAGAGATCCCCTGGGAGAGTAGGACGTCGCCGGATTTCTTAATCAAGAGGCGCTGGGCATATTGCCCGGCGCCTCTTGTTGTTTTCATCGTCGATGAGGTGGTGCAGCCACGATTCGGGCATAGCCTCGTTCAAATGCCTGCACCACAACCACGTCGTAATTCGTCTGGACGTTCATCGTCTGGTGGTGCTCGCAAGGGGCCACCTCGAGCTAATGGCGGTCGCTCGAGTAGCGGCGGGGCAAGCCGTCGTGATGGTCGCAGTGGTGATAGCCGAGGTGAGTCCCGCGGGGGACGTGGCGACCGTCCGTCAAGTGGTACCCGCGGTGGCCAACGTGGCCAAAGTGGTGGCTCTCGTGGGGGCGGTGACCCCCGCAAACGCTGGTCGGACTCTGGTGGGCGTTCAGACTCACGAAGTGATGGCGATGGGAGGCCGGGAGAACGCTCGGGTAGTGGTTCATCGGCAACGCGTCGACCTTCTGGCCCAGGTGTTCGTCGGGGTGGCCCTGGTCGGCCCGGTGCAGCTGGTAACAGTTCGGGTCGCTCTGGTCCGTCGAGATCAGGCGGATCGCGTGGACTGGCTCGAGGTCAGGGTCGCAGCGGGGATCGGCCGTTCAGCAGAAGTGAACGTAGCGATGACGACCGTAGGACATACCGTCGTGATGACGACGGCGGAACACGAGGTGGCGATCGTCGGTCGGATGATCGCCGTCCGGGTGCCCGCAACTTCCGGCGGAGTGATTCCGATGGGCGCGGCGGTGGCTATCGAAACCCTCGCGATTCCGGTGGCCGCGGTGGCAGAAGGCCAGACCGTCCGGAGTGGCAGGAACGTTCACGAGATGGTCGACGCGAGAGCTGGGAAGAGCGCGAGGCTCGGGAACCGCGAAATGAGGCGGAGCGCCGCGCTGCGCAGGTGCGTTCACGCGGTGGCGGTACAGCGCGGCTCGGTCAGTACCCAGCAGAGCGCGAAGAGCATATTGATCAGTGGATCGACGAGGGTCCAGTTCGTGAGGAGGTCGAGCAGGCCGTGCAGCGAGCTCGACCGGTTCGCGACAATAACTTCGAGCTTTCCAGCGAGGTTCGAGATCGGGTCAATGCAGCAGTTCCGTCGCCGCAGCGTGCGGCGAAGTTGCGCGAACGACTGCTCGGGGCCTTCGTTTCCTTAGAACGGGAGCGCTATACCGAAGCTCGGCGCATCGGCAATCAACTTGCTCGTGAGATGAGTGGCGTCGCAGCAGTTCATGAACTGATTGGGCTATCGAACTACCGCTTAGGGGAATGGCGTAAAGCCGCTGCTGCGCTCGAGCGGGCTCAGACATTGCACCCAGATCCTGACACGATGCCAATTCTGATGGACTCGCTTCGTGCTCTTGGTCGCCACAAAGATGTCGCTGCGGTGTGGAAAGAGCTTCGTCAAGCATCTCCTGCACACGAAACAATGGCCGAAGGTCGGATCATCATGGCAGGGTCATTTGCAGACCAGGGTGAATTCGCCGAGGCGATCAAGGAAATGCAGCCTGCTCGCTCAAAACCAAAGCGCGTTCGTGAGCATCATCTCCGCCAGTGGTACATGCTTGCCGATCTGCTTGATCGCGCCGGTGACACCGTTGGAGCGGTTCGCTTCTTTGAACAGATTGCAAAGGCCGATTCTGATTATTTCGACGTTCGTCAGCGTCTACGGGCACTTGGCCGCTGACAAATAGGTTTCATTCGCTAGGTACGATCAGGGTTGTGGCAGCAACGTTTCGTGCCGGAGTAATCATTGTCGTAGAGCACCCTGACGGTCGTGTGCTCGCCTGTGAACGTAGCGATGTCGCCGGAGCATGGCAGTTCCCGCAGGGTGGAATCGACGATGGGGAATCACCAGTGGACGCCGCATGGCGCGAACTTGAAGAAGAGACCGGACTAACCGCTGACGAGGTTGAACTCCGCTCCAAGTCAGTGGGCTGGACCGTTTATGAATTCCCTGACGGGCATAGGCGTTTGCGCCGTCACCTCGGACAGGTGCACCGTTGGTTCCGATTTATGGCGAGGGATTCAGCGATTGAGCCGGTTCTCGACAATGTTGAATTTGTCAGTTGGTCGTGGATGACATCATCAGAATTGCTTGAGGTGGTGGTCGACTTCAGGAAGCCCGGCTACGAAGAGATGCTGCTGAGCGCCGAGGCTTGGCAAGATGTCTGACCTCTTCTCGGCAGCAGCAGACGAGCATCTAAAGAGTCGTGCTCCGTTGGCGGCGCGGCTGAGGCCTCGCTCAATCAACGAGGTCGTCGGTCAACAGCACCTCGTCGGGTCCGGCGCTCCACTTCGGTTGCTTGTCGAAGGCGACCGGCTGACATCAGCATTGTTTTGGGGGCCTCCAGGAACTGGGAAAACCAGTCTTGCTCTTGCAGTTGCAGGTTCAACGAAACGCGCCTTTGTGCAACTCTCTGCGGTTACCGCTGGTGTTGCCGATGTGAGAGGAGTCATTCAGCAAGCACGTCAGCGACTAGGAGAGCACCAGCAGGGAACGATTTTGTTTCTCGACGAGATTCATCGCTTCTCGAAATCTCAACAAGACGCACTCCTTCCGGCGGTTGAAGACGGCACGATCACTCTCATTGGTGCGACAACAGAAAATCCGTTCTTTGAGGTGAATGCACCGCTTCGCAGTCGTTCAACGCTGTTCCGGCTCGAACCGTTGAACCGTGATGACATTGCAGAGTTGGTGAAGCGAGGTCTTCGTGCCGAAGGTATGACATCTGATGAAGATGCGATCAATTTGTTGATTGAACGTGCCGGTGGAGACGGTCGTCAGGTGTTGACTGCTCTAGAGGTCGGATGTGCTCTTGCATCGCAGACCTCACATGTCACCCTCAGTCACGTTGAAGCAGCGCTGGGGACGAGTGCCTTGCGATACGGTCGAGACGACCATTACGACGTTGTGAGTGCATTCATCAAGTCGATGCGCGGCTCCGACCCGAATGCGGCGGTGTACTGGCTTGCTCGAATGCTGTCGGCAGGTGAAGATGTCAGGTTTGTTGCTCGTCGAATGGTGATTTTTGCAAGTGAAGATATTGGAATGGCCGATCCTCAGGCGTTGACCGTTGCGGTGTCAGCAGCTTCTGCAGTCGATGTAGTCGGAATGCCAGAGGCACAACTCAACCTTGCCGAAGCAGCGATTTATTTGGCGAGTGCACCCAAGGGACATTCTGTCGCTCGGGCTATCTGGTCGGCTATGGCCGATGTGCAAGCCGGAGTCGTTGGCGAGGTTCCAGCACATCTTCGTGATGCTCATTACTCGGGAGCGGCTGAAATCGGTCATGGGGCCGGGTACGTGTCACCACATGATGATCCGTCCCTCCAACTTGAGTATCTGCCTGACACGCTTTCGGATCGACGGTGGTACCGTCCAGATCAAGATTTCGGAGGAAATAGAGATGCAAACAGCTGACATTGTGCTCATCGCGGCAGTGGTGTTGTGCGCGATCGGTTTTGCTGCGCTCTCGATCGTGTTGCTTCGAGTGTTCGATGCTCTGCGAGCGCTCCGGCGCGAGGTTCGCGAGATGCGTGAGCAAACCTTGCCGCTCATTGCAGACCTCCGATCGACAACTGATTATGCGAAGTCGGCAATGGATGGCGCCAGAGCCGACCTCGAGCGTTTTGATCGGGTTCTCGGCTCTGCAGAAGCGATTTCTGAAGCGGTAGAGACTTCAGGGCGAGCCGCCCGAAGGTTGTTTGCAGCACCTGTGATTAAGGCTGTCGGCACCGTAACCGGTGTAAAACGTGCCGTCGGGAGATTGAAGTCGCCTGGCTCAAAAGTTGAAGTGGTCTCACACGAAAAGAGGAGAGCGTGATGCGTCGTCTCGGATGGTTCATCGCAGGTGCAACTGCAGGCGCCGGAGCGATGCGCATGGCACGTCGTCGGGTTCGATCAGCAGCTCGACAACTTTCACCTCGACACGTACGTGATCGAGTGGAACAGCGTGTTCGGTCGAAGGTGGATGAAGTTGGCGATGCGATCCGCGAAGGTCGGGCTGCCAAGGCGAACCGGGAGCGTCAGTTGCGTGCTGTAATCGATCACCGTGCTGAATCGATGACCGATCATGTCGGCCCCGGCGACACCGTTCTTGTCGATGGTGAGCCAGTTGACGCCGGTCGGGTCATCTTGCTGCGTGACCGTGCTGACTCGTCGAACAGTGTCTGATCAAAACGTCGGCGCTCCTTTCGTAGCGCGACCGGTTACCGATCGAGTTGCAGCGAGCCACCGCGCCAATGAATGCGCTCGCACGCTTGGGCTGGGGGAACTTGACATCATCCGTGAGTCGATGTGCTCGACATTTAGGTCTGGTGATGTCGTGCTCCGTGTCGGTCATTTCACGAGTTCGCCAAACAACGCAGCGGCACTTGCTCAAATGCTGCACAGCCATGAGATTGCTGTGCCACAGGTCATCGAAACCTTTGAGTGCGATGACTCAGATCTTGGTGTCATCGCATACGACTACATTCCCGAGTCGAACCGTCACATCGACTGGTTTGACGTCGGGCAGATGTTGCGGCGACTTCATTCGAACGTGACCATCGAATCAGTACCCGATGGGTACCCGATTGCTCATCCAACCGGTCTTCCATGGTGGAACTTTCCAGAAATGATGTCTCGCATCGACGCAGCGGGCACCATCGATGCGGATGCACTCAAAATACTTCGTTCGGTTGCAGATGCCGGAGAGCGCTGGGCCGACATCGTGTCGACAACGCCAACGGTTATTACCCACGGTGACATCCACCCAGGCAATGTCATCATGGGACCTGATGGTCCTGTTTTGATCGACTGGGACTTACTGTCAATCGGCTCCTCAATCTGGGACCACATTGCTCTACGCGCCTGGTCGACACCACCATGGCAAGGGAGTGAGCGGGCATATTCCGAATTTGCTGCCGGATACGGCGATGTCGAGTGGGACGTCGCTGACCTTGATTCCCTTGTCAGACTTCGTAACCTTGCGGCAACCATGTTGAAACTCATGGCGACAACTGATGGTGTGATCACTGAAGAAGCGCAGAGACGCATCCTGTATTGGCTAACACCAGAAACAGCCGCCCCATGGACATGGGGTTGAGAATCTAAGATTGGCGTATGACGGCTGGCGACGGGATTTCAACTGCAGACCAAGCACAGGCGGCAACGATCGCAGAGCGGCTGCGAGATATTGGTGAACAACTTGATGACTTAGCGCTATCAGTCTTGCGGGAGGCCGCAGAAGCGGGAGCAGAGCGGCCGGTTGCTGATAAACGATTAACGCAGGCTCGGCGATCGGTCGAAAAAGCAGCACACGTGCTTGAAGCCCTTGCTGGCGACTGAACCATCTGCGCCCGGAACGGCGCTGTCAGCTGGCTTTGTCGCGAAGAGCAGCAATTACTTCATCAAAACTTGCTTCAAACGAAGCGAGACCCTCACGCTCCAATTGTTCTGAAACATCACCGAGGTCAATGCCCGCCTGGGACAGCGCACTCAGCGTGCGCACTGTTGCCTCATGGTCGGTATCAACTGTTCGGTTGACCACCCCATGGTCGAGATAGGCATCAAGTGTTGCCTCCGGAACAGTATTCACGGTGTCCGGCCCGATGAGTTCATCGACATAGAGCACATCTGAATAGGCGGGGTTCTTCGTTCCCGTTGACGCCCACAGCGGTCGCTGAACCCGTGCCCCGCGGGCGGCAAGAGCATCCCAGCGAGGTCCCGAGAACGTCTCAAGAAAATTGTTGTAGGCCAGTCGACCCTGAGCAATGGCAGCGGTGCCACAGAGTTCATGATCAGGGCTTCCGAGTCGTTGATCGACTTCGGTATCGACACGACTGATAAAAAAACTCGCAACACTTGCCACCCGAGAGAGATCCTCGGACGGGTCGGATGCCAGTTCTTCGAGCCCTGAGATGTAGGCCTCCATCACTTGCTGATGGCGCTCTGGGCTGAAGATCAGCGTCACGTTCACGCTTCGGCCCTCGGCGATCATCGATTGAATCGCCGGAAGTCCCTCAGTCGTTGCCGGGATCTTGATCATGACATTGCGACGATTGACCCGATTGTGAAGGTCCTGCGCCGCAGCCAACGTTCCGCTGGTGTCTCGAGAAAGGTCTGGTGCTACCTCAACCGAGACATACCCGTCGATCGCATCTGATGACTCGTAGAGGGGAGCGAACGCATCACAAGCATCTTGAATGTCGTCGATCACCATGTGCCAATAGGCGTCAACAGGTGTTACGCCGCCCGAAATGAGACCGTTGAACTGTTCGTCGTAATCGTCAGAGCCCTGAATTGCCTTCGCGAAGATGGTCGGGTTTGAGGTGAGGCCTCGAACGCCCTGCGAAATACGTGCTGCTAATGACCCATCATTGAGATGAGCTCGGCTGAGATTGTCGAGCCAGATGCTCTGACCGTGGTTGTTATATAGCGCTGTGAGATCAGCCATTAGGAGGCCACTCCCAGCACATCATGAACGGCGGCGACAACTGCATCAACATTGATGCCGAGTTGTTCGAGTGCCACATCACCCGGAGCACTCGCTCCGAAACGGTCGATTCCAACCTGTCGGTCGCTCCACTCATGCCAGCCAAAGGTCGTTCCTGCCTCAACAGACACCGTTGGCACCCCGGCAGGAAGAACCGAATACCGGAACTCAGGGGGTTGCGCACGGAAACGGTCCCAACTTGGCATCGACACCACTCGCACCTTGCGACCGGCTGTCTTCAAAACTTCGGCTGCATCGACGCACAGTGCAACCTCTGACCCGGTGCCAATGATGATCGCCTCCGGGTCGTCATCGACTTCACCAACAATTCCTGCTCCGGTGATGGCAGCAGATCCATCGGTCACGACACGAACATCCTGGCGGCTGAGTACCAAAGCGGTCGGGCCGTTGTGGGCGACGGCGTCAGCCCACGCAACAGCGGTCTCGTTGGCATCGGCAGGTCGAACGACATGCAGGTCTGGCATCGAGCGAAGTCCAGCGAGTTGCTCAACCGGCTGATGGGTTGGCCCATCTTCGCCAACGGCGACAGAGTCGTGGGTGAAGACGAAGACCACCCGAGCTCCAGACAGGGCAGCAAGACGAACTGGTGGGCGCATGTAGTCGACAAATACAAAGAACGTTCCGCCGACCGGCAAGATGCCGCCGTGCAACGCCATTCCGACCATCGCTGAGCCCATGCCATGCTCACGGATGCCGTAATACACCTGCTGACCATCACCATTTGCCGCTGATTGGCCTGAGAACGACGCAACCTTTGTTCCGGTGTTGCCGGTGAGGTCTGCCGAGCCCGAGACGAGACCAGGAAGCAGATCGGCGCTTGCATCAAGTGCGGCCTGAATGGCTTTGCGAGTCGCCACTTTCGAGCCGAGATCCCAAGTCGGCATTGCATCAGCCACGGCTGATGGCGAGTCGCCGAAACATGCCTCCCATTCACCGCGCTTGCGGGCATTCGACGATGAAGACTCCCAAGCCGAATGCGCCTCGGCTCCACGAGCGCTGGTTGACGACCGATAGGCATCCACCAGATCACCCGGGAGGTAGAACGGTTCATCAGGAATTCCCATGACCGCTTTCGTTCTCGTCACATCCTCAGCAGAAAACGCAAGACCATGTGCGGCATGCGAGTCGGTGTGATCTGGTGAAGGGAAACCGATGTGTGTGCGTAACACAAGCAAACGGGGCTTACCGTTTGGCGTCCGTGCTACCTCAAGCGCATGTTGAAGAGCGTCGAGATCTTCGCCAATTTCACCGAGTTCTACGACATCCCACCCGTATGAACGGAACCGGCCGGGAACATCATCACTGGTTGCGAGGTCAGTGTTGCCGTCGATGGTGATCCGGTTGTCATCAAAGACACAGACAAGCCGGTCAAGGCCAAGGTGGCCTGCGAGCGAGGCAGCTTCGTGGCTGACCCCCTCCATCAAACAGCCATCACCGGCGATCACCCAGGTGTGGTGGTCAACGGCGTCGTTACCGAATTTCTTCCGCAAGAGACGTTCCGCGATAGCCATACCAACCGCATTTGCGAAGCCCTGCCCGAGCGGGCCAGTTGTCACCTCAACGCCCGGGGTGTGACCTGCCTCAGGGTGGCCAGGAGTCGCCGAGCCCCACTGACGAAACGCACGAAGATCGTCTGCACTGAGCGAAGTTCCGCTCAGATGCAAGATTGCGTACTGAAGAATTGAAGCGTGACCCGCCGAAAGAATGAAACGGTCACGGTCGATCCAGTTTGGATCTGCGGGGTCGTACCGCATGACACGGCTATAGAGCACGTGTGCAAGGGGAGCGAGCGCCATCGCTGTGCCCTGATGACCGCTATTCGCTGCAAGTGGACCATCCATGGCGATACCACGAATCACCGAAACGGCTAGCTGGTCTTGTTCAGGCGTCAAAGAAGATGGAGTCGGCACAATGGCGACTGTACCCGCCAAGGAGTGAACGACCGAAAGCCGCCCGATGGTTTCTATTCGGCGGGAGGAAGCAAGGTGAATGGAACCACCGTCAGCGGGCCACGATCGACACGACAATGCGCAAACACCGTTGAGTATTCATCAAATGGCAGTTCTGCTCGAACAAGTCGGTAGGTGAACTTGCCTGGCTCGACCGTGAACGGGCTCACGTTTCTTGCGATCGGCTCCTCATCATCGATCTCGGTCTTGCGCTCGTTGAAGAAGGTCACTTCGAATACGCCTTGACCTGATTCGTCGGCAGGACAATGAATGAGAGCAACCAAGTGAGGTGTCAGCGTGGTTGGGACTGGTTCAGGTGCTGCTTGGGAGAACATTGCCCCGGTGATGTCGAGCCGCGTTGAGGGCCCTGGGGCTGAGCGCATCTCAAAATTCTCAACAAAGAGGGTTGCGACAAGTTCCATGAAGTTCAGGGTACCGAGGCACCTGAGGCCTCCGTCACATCCAGCGCAATGGAATCTTCAGGACCACCCGCCAGGAATCTGAAAGGTCAACTGGTCCAAAATGTCGCGAGTCTTGGCCGAAATCGGCATTGTCGGCCGTGAGCATCCAGCGGTGTTGGTCCACACGATTGCCGAGCCGCTTGACAATCCAAAAATTGGGTCGCTCGGGATGCTGCACAACACGGAGCTGGCCCCTGCGGATTACTGTCGAGCGAATCGCAATGAGACCTTGGCCATCGGTCAGGGTTGGTTCCATTGATCGGTCAGCAACGACGAACCGCTTTATGAGGCCGATCTTTCGTCGTTGGGGATGCGCCGACATCTCGCGAAGGCTAGTCTCGGCAGTGACAACGGCACCGAACGCGGTGTTCACCAAACCCTCCAAGGAGACGAAAATGCTCGGACGACTGTTCGCAACGGCAACACCAGCCCACGCACACTGCGACCTTTACTGCGGCGTGTACGACCCAGCACAGGCAAAAATCGAAGCCCTCTCGGTCGTGAAGACTGCCCAGAAGTACCACGAATCAGATGACGCAGTCTTTCAAGACCGCTGCATCTTCATCAAAGAGCAGCGTGCTGAGGAGTGCAAGCATCATCTCATGGTGTTGTGGGCAGACTTCTTTGCGCCCGCTCACTTCGAAGAGTTCCCACAACTGCACGACCTGTTCTGGAAGGCTGTTCACCAGGCCGGTGAAGCCAAGAAGTCAATGGACCCGGCGGTAGGGCAGCAGTTGGTGTCATACATCGACGAAATTGCTGACATCTTCTGGAAGACCGACAAGGGTCAGCAGATGGGCGTGTATCCGCCGGCATGATTGTTGTCGTCACTTGACGACAGTTCACTGAAGAGGGCGTCTGGCTTCGGCTAGGCGTCCTCTTTGCATGATGTGCCCTGCGGTGAGGGAACGATCTGGTCCCTCGACCGGCGTGAGCGTGCAACTCTGAAGAGTTGAACCAAGGGACGCGACCCTACAGATGTTGGGCCATCGGTGGAGTCAAAGTACGTGTTGATTTCTCAGTTTGCATGGTGAGAGGCTCGAGCAGCGCTGACAAGACGAAGTTCATCAAGTCGGACACGTGCGAGTCGGAACCATGTCATTGGTTTGATGAGGAACCATCCGAGATCGATTTCATGCCAGCGATGAGCCAATTTGGCCGAGGTCGGAGCGGCGTGGTGATTGTTATGAAACCCCTCGCCAGCCGTCAACAGCGCAAGCCATTGAAGATTTGTCGCGGAGTTGTCGTAGGGGCGTTTGCCGAAGTGGTGACCAATTGCGTTGACCGCCGAATTTGCAGCCAGGTAGTAGACCAAGTGAACAAGGGCAGCTACCGCAGCGATGAGCGGGCCGAACAGCACCACAAGAATTGCGATACCGACTCCTAAACCAAGCAGTGCACGGTCAAACAGGTAGCGATCAAGCCGATCAGGCTGCAAATCGCGTGCAAACCGATCGGTATTCGAGTCATCTCGAGCCACCTTGCGATACATCGCATAATTCTTGAGCTGAACATTCCACCACCCGTGAATTGCAGGGGAGTGGGGATCTTCAAGCGTGTCGGTGTGGGCATGGTGTTTGCGATGGACGGCAACCCACTGGCGGGGGCGAATCCCGGTGGTTAGCCACAGCACGAGGCGAAATGCGCCGTGTGCAGGACGACTGAATGTCAACGCCTTATGGGAAAGTCCTCGGTGGAGGTACACCGTTGTTGCCAAATTGGCCACAGTGGTGACCGCACCGCCAACTGCGATGGCGATGACGACGCTGAAATACCAAGCAACTTCAAACGTGATCACAACTTCGAAACTAGCAAATACGAAGAATGCTGCTCAACGAATGTGTAATGAGTCATGGCCTACTAAACGATGAAGGGGTTTGGTGACTAGCGTGTGAATCATGACCACCCCCTCACACTCTGTGATGTCGACGAGCACGTTGTCCGAAGCCGAATCAAAAGAATTGGTGAAGCAATACGGTGTACCCCTTGCAGCAGAGCACATCGTGTTGGATGTTGCAGGTGCCGTGGCGGCCGCAGCCTCAATCGGGGGGCCAGTTGCCATCAAATTGAATGGTGATGCGATTGCGCACAAAACCGAACGTGGATTGGTGAGGCTCGGGGTAAGCGATGAGGCAGCAGTTCGAATCGCTGCTGAAGAACTGCTTGCGGCCGCTCGTCCCGAAGATGGAGAGGTTTCACTTCTCGTCGCCCCGATGGTCTCTGGTGCGCGTGAGTTCATCGTCGGGATGATTCGTGACCCGCAGTTTGGTCCAATGGTCATGCTCGGTGTCGGCGGGGTGCTTGCCGAGGCGATCGCTGATGTTGCATTCCGACCTGCACCAGTCGATGTGGTGACGGCAGAGGAGCAGATTGACAACTTGACAATGAGCGATCTGCTCGGCGAGTTCAGAGGCGAGGCTGCTGTTGACCGGCAGGCACTCATCGACACCCTTGTTGGGCTCGGTCAGCTCGCAGCCGATCACCCTGAAATCATGAGTGTTGACATCAACCCCCTGATCATCGATCGCTCAGGCCGTCCGATCGCTGTCGATGCACTCGTTGAAGTCGCCCAAGAAACGGCCGAGGCCACAACAGCAGTTGCAAGACCGAAACCAACCGATGAACAGTTCAACGCCCTATTTGAACCATCTGGAGTGGTGGTCACCGGTGCGTCCAGTCACCCTGGCAAGTTCGGGTTTGTTTCGCTGCACAATCTGTTGGCTGCCGGATACTCCGGCAATGTGTATGCCACGAATCGCTCGGGTGAGGAAGTGCTCGGCATCCAAACGGTGAGTGATGTAGCGGATATCCCTGAAGGTGGAGCGGACCTCATGTTCGTCTGCACTCCGGCATCTGCAAATATTCAGTTGCTGGAAGACGCTGCGCAACGAGGCGTTCGGGCAGCGTTTCTCACCTCGGCTGGTTATGGCGAAGCCGGAGATGAAGGACGTGCCGCTGAGGCAGAACTCGTTGCGACCGCTGATCGACTCGGAATATTGCTTGCGGGACCAAATGGTCAAGGAGTTGTGTCGACTCCGGCGTCGCTGTGCGCCCAGATTGTGGCTCCGTATCCTCCTTCTGGCGGTATCGGTGTTGCATCGCAGTCAGGGAACTTTGTTTCAAGTTTCTTGAACCTGTCACGCTCAACTGGGGTCGGTGTGAGCCGTGCTGTCTCGGCGGGTAATGCAGCGGCGGTTTCGGTCGCCGATTACCTCGATTTTTACTCACGAGATGAAAAAACTGCGGTCTCACTTGCGTACATCGAGGGCATTACTGACGGCCGTGGTCTGATGGAGCGACTTGCTGGAGCAGCTCAACACAAGCCACTCGTCGTGCTGAAGGGAGGTGCAACGGCTGGTGGCGCACGGGCCGCCGCAAGTCACACCGGAGCACTCGCTGCCGACGATCGCATTTTTGATGGTGCATGTCAGGCCGCAGGAGTGACACGTGTCCAGTCCGTTGAAGAAGCATTTGATACGGCTGCATCATTCGCCACGCAGCCGTTGCCCAAGGGCCCAAATGTCGTGATTCTCACCACCGCAGGTGGGTGGGGAGTTGTGACCTCTGACGCGGTCACTCGAGACAACGATCTGACGTTGATGCAATTGCCTGATGAACTACTTGCACAGATCGATGAACATCTGCCACCTCGGTGGAGCCGGAACAACCCGGTCGACTGCGCGGGTGGAGAGACTCGCGACACCATCCCAACGGTGATGGGCCTTATCGCAAACCACCCTGATGTCCACTCTGTGATCTATTTGGGCCTAGGGATTCAGTCGAATCAGGCCAGGGAAATGCGCAATGGGCGGTTTTACCCTGACCACGGACTCGAACGGATTGTCGAATATCACGAACGGCAAGACCGTCGCTTCGCCGAAGCGGCAGCCGAACTCAGCATCCAGACAGGGAAACCAATTCTTGTTGCAACCGAACTTGCTCTTGCCGACCCTAATAATGCGGGGCCTGCGGCGGTGCGGGAGTCGGGCAGGCTGTGCTACGCCACTGGCGACCGTGCGGTTTCGGCGCTTGGTCATATGTGGCGGTACGCCCGTTTCCAGGAGCGACGCCGGTCGTGACCCAACCCGGGCGGGGGCAGCTCAACCCAGTCGTAGCGCTCGTGCTCGTCGCACTGGTGCCAGCGCTGTTGTTGGTGGGTCTGCGTTCGTTGGTGTCGCCGGGAGAGGTAGAACCAACAGCCGAGATTACATCTGAGCCTTCTTCAGGAGTCGTTCTCGTTTCCAGCCGCTCAATCATGTCGGTGAGGCGAGTTGCTCCTGAATTGTCCGGTCGCATCAACCGCTCCCAACTCGCAACGGCGCTTCAGACGGTCACCTCCTCAATGGCGCCAACTTCGTGCCTTGCGATGTCTGTCGATGGAGTACCGCTAAGCCTGTCCGGTGATCGTGCTGCGATTCCTGCAAGCACTGTCAAGATTCTTGTAGCGGCCGCAGCGGTTGAATCCCTAGGTGCAGATTTCACCTTCACCACCCGTGTGATGGGCCCCTCGCCGGTAGACGGTGTGATCAATGGCGACATCGTTCTCGTTGGTGGGGGTGATCCACTGCTGAGCGGCGATTGGTATCCAAACTCGAACCTTGATCGGTACCCGGTGTTTGGTCACACCTCGCTTGATGATCTCGCGGGAGCCCTTGCGTCTGCAGGTGTGACAACGGTGAACGGCCGAGTTCTTGGCGACGGAAGTCGTTACGACGACGAGTGGTACTACAGCGAGTGGGGTGATGGAATTGCCGGTATCGAGGCAGGCCCAATTGATGCTCTGATGGCAAATGACGCCCGCATCGAGGGCGACGACTACCGCGCCTCTGATCCTGCTGGGGGAGCGGCACGAGAATTCGCTCTGCGCCTGAATACAGCAGGTATCCAAGTGACCGTCGGAACCGGTGTCGGTGTGCCTGCAGCAAGCGACGTTGAGTTGGCTGCAATCAATTCGGCTCCGCTGTCTACGGTGATCGCAGAGATGTTGCAGAACTCCGACAACAACACTGCCGAAATGCTCGTCAAAGAGATGGGCTTGCAAGCCAATGGTGCCGGGACCCGAGAAGCGGGCTTGGCCGCTGTTGTCAGCGCGTTGGATGCGCTTGGGGTCGACACCACAGAGTTGAACCTCGTCGACGGAAGCGGTCTCGCCAACATGGCAACCGTTCGGTGCCAAACGTTTGTTGACGCACTTGAGATTGCGGACACATCGGTCATTGATGGGCTTGCCGTGGCGGGAGTGTCTGGCACCCTGTCATCGGTATTCACCGAAGGTCCGATGACCGGATTTTTGAAGGCAAAGACAGGCACGCTCGGAAACTTGCCATTTGATCAGGATCCTCCAGCGGTGAAGGCGCTCTCCGGGCAATACATCGCAAGCGGGGGTGAACGATTGACATTCGCTCTGGTGTTGAACCAGTCAATGGTGAATGACCAGTCGAATTATCGACCCATCTGGGATTCGCTTGCATCTGCGATGGCGGCCTACCCAACTGGTCCGACGGTCATGGAGATGGCACCGTGAAGCCGTTGAGCGGACGCCTCATCGTTGCTGGTGCGGTGCCGCTTCTCATCGTGACAGGGTTTTGGAATTGGACGAGGGACCAGGTGCGATCGCAACCGGTGAACACCGTTCCACATCAACAGATTGAGGCAGGGTTCGCGTCGCCAACAGTTGAGGTCGCTTCGTTACGTAGGGTTTCACCGGCGATCGTGGCGTGGGAGGAAGCCCGCTCTCAGGCCAAAGACCTCGGTACTGCTGTGTCGTCACTCGGCGAGACGGATTGCTTAACGGTGACCGATGGTGGAATCACTGTTGTCAACGAGACGGCCCCCCGACGCGTCAGCGAAACGGCTCGGCGACTCTTTGATGTGCTCATGGCTCTAGAGGTGCTTGGTCCTGACATGGTCTTCGCGACAACACTGGCTGGGTCGGAGCCAGTCAACGGTGTGGTCGAAGGTGACCTAGTTCTCGTTGGGGGAGGAGACCCATCGCTCGTGTCTGGGAGCCTTTCCTTTCTCGCTGTCGACTCGCCTTGGGAGCCCACCAACGTCGACGTATTGGTTGATGCTCTTGTCGCTGCTGGTGTGAGACGGATCACCGGTGACATCGTTGGAGATGGGAGTTTGTTCATTGATGAAGAGCCCATACCCGGTGAGCTTCCGTCGTGGGCTGGGTTGATTCTTGACGATGGTCGCATTTTGACCAGCGCCCAGAATCGCGGAGTAGATACCGCTCAATCGGCAGCGAAGTCACTGTTAGACCTTCTTCGCTCGGCAGGTATTGCAGTGGAGGGAAGTGCCACCACTGGGGTGGCGGCAGCCGACGTGGTTCCGTTAGCGGTGGTTGAAAGCGAGCCGTTGCGGGTGATTGCGCGGTCGCTCTTGCGCTCGGGGCTTACCACAGACGTTTGGTCGGTGGCATTCGGGAATCTAGAGAGCCTTATTGCCGTGAAGTATGGAGATCCAGGATTTCCGGCGAGTGGGCTGAGTGAGGTTGCGTCAGCATTTAATAGCGAATACGGCACCGGTGTGGCCCTCTCTGCGGAAGGTTTTGAACTGACATGCGCAGATATTCGTGAAATGTTGGTTCTGATGGCTGAGCGATAT
>Ga0255772_10002583_pt1 | contig 17567 bp, 3 predicted proteins | sample 071ome_34_FD_179970 | JGI IMG/M metagenome (GOLD analysis project Ga0255772, IMG submission 179970) | Coastal salt marsh microbial communities from the Groves Creek Marsh, Skidaway Island, Georgia - 071411BT metaG (version 2) | ecosystem: Environmental > Aquatic > Marine > Intertidal zone > Salt...
TCCAGCAGGAGTTAAATCTAGTAATTTTTCAGTTCCGGCAAGTACATCTACGCCTTGGAAATATTCATTTGGAACTCTGGTATTTCCACTTGCAATTTCAAGATATCCATTGGCGGAATCACCTAAAGTTAGGTTACCAATCTGCATCTCTTGGAGATTTGCTGCTTTTGGTATATCCGTAATGGGATCCCTAAGAATTTGATACTCCAGAACATCTGGTGGTCCAGCATTTACCTGCCAAGGTTGTGTATTATCAGAATATGCTCTGAGTTTTGTGACAACTGGTGGATCAGCCAGGATATCAGAAGCATCTTTGTTTAAGATATAAAGTCCAGGACTAATATCACTTGATAAGTCTGTTACTGTAGAGTTAAATGCATCAGGATCTGATGTACCAAATTCACCTTCACTAGAAATCTCATCTACATTAAAGAAATTATCTTCAGTAGACAAAAATTTCTTTGTTCTAAAAAAATTAGCACTGTCTAGATACGCTTCTAATGTGGTGAAGTTTTGATCGAATGTTCTACTAAGTGATCCACTAGTATAATTAAAGAAATCATCTTCAAAAACTGGACGGGCAAGATTAATTAAATTTTCTTGAGTACATTCATTACTTCTTTCAAAAATAATTGTCTTACCATTAAACTGACTCAAATCATCAAATCTTATCTGCTGAATTAGTTGAGTTCTACTAAAGTTTCTACCTAATCTAAACGTTGTGACCGCATCAGATAACACAATGAAATAGGTATCTTCAAATCCAATCGGATCTCCAAATCCAGGAGCTACATCAGGAAAAGTAAAGAATCTACAGGCAGAATAAGGGAAGTAATCTGCTGGAGCTGTAGGTTCTGATGGTTGTAAAAAAGTACCAGGATCATTTACATCAACTGGGAGACCATCAATAAATTCAATTTTTTCTGGGTAACCAACATCCCTTAGTTTAACCTGAGTGGTGCTAATATATTCAGCTCTATAAAATAGTTTATTTAATGCCGTTCCAGCAATCTCAAATGAGGTTCCTTCCAGCGATATGAATACGTTTGTTGAATTAAATGTTGCTTGAGGTATGCCATGAGGAGCTAGATAGGTGACAGTTAAACTATCTTCCTGTGCGTTTAGAAGAGTTCTCTGTATGTTATTAATTTTCTGCGCCACTCTGAGCTTTACACTATCACCATTGCCAAGTGTAGCAAGTTTATCTGTTTGCTGAAAGATAGTTCCTGCATCAGGGTCTGCTGGATTAGTAATAATATCTGTTGGTTCAGTAGCAGTAAAAAATACTCTAGTAAAGTTTGTCACGTTTCCGGCAAACACTCTTAGGTCAGCAGGTATTGTTGCGCTGTCTGTTAAGTTCTGTAATGCTAGAGTAGCATTTTCTACCTCAAATAAATTTAAAGATCTTACAAATCCTTGATTAAGTAATGCCATTTAATTAGATACCTGTACTGTCCAACCTTTGCTTCTGAGGAATTCTACTGCACCTGCGCCTCTTCTCACAGTTTTATCGAGTAGTTGCTGCACGTTTGCTACAGTAAAAGTTAAACTTCTTGTAACTGTAGTACCATTATCATCAAAATCAATAATAGAATCAGTTGTTATAACATCATTAATAGCATATCCCTCACCAACATTATTTATTTGTGTTATCTCATAATTAATATCACCTGGTTGATACCAATTTGGTTTTACATTAGAGACTTGGAATTCTGCAGTGTATGGTGCTCCTGCACCTGTACCAGATAGAGATACCTCTAGTAGATCATCAACCGCATATCCACCATTGTCAGGTGCATTAACAATTTGACCTGTAATACCACCACCATATCCACCATCAACTACAGTGACCTGAATTTCAGCACCAGTTGCAGCACCGTTGGTAATATTTGTAGTGGTCTGAGTTGTCGTACCATTAGTATATTCAGCAATTGTTCCGAGATCAACAAGTAAAGTATTTCCATCATCCGCACCAGTTCCTGCATCGAACATATTTAACTCAACTCTTTCAGTGGCACCCTGTGCTGTGAAACCTTCACCACCATCAACTAATACTAAGTTGATTGGGTCAAAGTTACGTCTTACATTAACAGTAACTGTGGCATTTGTAGATGGTGGTGTGCTGAGACCTTGAGGAGCACCAAGAGTAACTGTTTCACTTCCAGATGGAATGCCATAACCAGATCCAGGATTAACGATTTCTGCGGTAGCAACACCACCATTAACATTAATACTCAAGACCCGTATAGTTAATCCATTACCAGTTCCGGTTGTGTTATAAGTTTCATTAACAACATAAGGGTCTGCCATTGCAGTTCCACCATCTCCTGAGGTAGCAACAGTAACTGCACCTTCAGGAATACCATCCTCTTCAATATCAAATGAAATCTGTGCGTCAGTACCATTAGTAGATTCAGAAGAACCAGATACATGTGTAATTGTATAAGAACCAGCAGTTAGTGCATTAACATTTGAACCACCACTCCAAGCAAATGTGCCAGGAATACTTTCAATTAGTCCAGGAGTAAATTCTAGATTGAAGGCAGTAGCATTTACACCAGTTGCTACATTCTCTATACCTGCACTTGCAGTAACTGCAACTGTAAATACAGCACCAGAACCATCGGGAGATGTGGAAGATACATTACTGTAAGTCCTGGTGATAGGAACAACACCACTAACAGGTGTAGCGGGAACAACACCACCAAGATTTGTAATGTCTCCATTAGAATATGAAGGTAGGGCAGGATCATTCACATCTAATAGTGTTCCGTTAATGGGAGGGAACTGAGATGGTGCAGACATATTAGCACCTTGTAAATTAACCAGAACTCCAGATCTAGGTGCCGCACCATAGTTATCAACAAAATCATATAGAATTTGATCAATCTGTCCTTGTGATAACTTGTTATTTGAAAGGTCAAATGATCTAAGTTTAGATAATCCAACTACACTACCGGTTTGATAGTTTGTAAAGTTATTGTCATTAAGTTGAAGAAATTCAACATTTGGTATTCTAGCCTCAAGGTAAGGAATTATACCAGTAACAGGATCATCATTTCCATCTGCATCGAATCCAAAACGATTGTTATTTAGATAGAAAAAATCAGCTCTCGCTAAGAAGAAAGAATCACTGAAAGATTCTATATTATTATTAGCGAGATTTATATAATATAAATTTGGTTTATCAGTATAATTAAATTCACCGTCAAAAGAATTATTACCCAAACTTAAGTACGAAAGACCAGATGCTGAGGAGAATGATGGAAGTGGTCCAGACCATCCCTGACTAGCAGAATACACACTACTCAATACAGAGTTACCTTCTAAGTTTGGAAAATTACCTTCAATTCTACCATTAGCTTGTAATCTAAGGAAAGACATCTTGGTATTTAATGGGGTGAAGGCACCAGATTCTATCTGTCCTGCAAACAATGGATCATTAATACTAATATCTACACTAGTTATGTTAGTATTACTAGAAAACTGATCGTTATACAAAATCTTGAATGGTTCAGCCTCTTGAATTTGTATTTGAACTTCTCCATCACCACCAGCTTGTAGAGGTACATCTACAACTATAAACTCGTCATCGACGTAATCTCTTCCTGGTGTTAATAAAGAATACGCAGAAACAACACCAGAACTATTTACATCGATTTGAACTGAGGCACCTTCACCAATGTAACTTCCCTTACCAGTATCAGTAAGACTATAGGTTCCTTGTGCATAACTTCCGTTGAGTGGAGCAATAGCACCACTAGATACTGATATTACATCAATAATTAAATTTTTGTCTTCGTTATTTTTATTTGGTGGATTAAATTCAGTTGCTGGTATATGAATTTGAGAACCATTAACATATCCAGAACCAGGAGACTGTACTGTATAACTAGATGGGAATCCATTTCCTCCAACTACAACCTCAATAACTGCTGCTTCTGTAGCACCAGATAATGTTAGGTCATCAGCAACAGTATAAGTTTCTGGGGTATATCCAGGAGAAGCATTACCATTCTGATTCTCAATTGTATATCCACCTAAAGGATCTAGTACCCCACCGGTAGAGTACAGACTAATGACTGGTCTTTTTCCAGGACGACCAGCAATAATCTCATTCGTACTAAAAAAATCATATGAGACTAAGCTAGGGCAACCTACATACTTAGGTAAAAATCCTCTTACATCTGAATAATCATTACGTTGGTTAGTAAGTTCAGGGCAGTTTAAGAACTTAAAGTTTTGTACGTCTGTTCTTGGGTAAGCATTTTTGGTGATATTAAAAGTTGCATCACCGTTACCACCAGGAATAGTTAAAGTACCAGTTAAATCTCTCTTGTAGTCTTCACCACCAATAAAAACTGAGATACCTGTGACTATGCCACTACCATCAGCAGTGACATTTAATTCTAGTCCAGTTCCATCACCATCAGTAATAGCAACAATACCAGAAGAATATCCACCAGTACCACCATCAACCAATTCTACATTAGTAACTGCTGCTCTACCTACATAACCATTCCAACCAGAGTGAAATGACCTCCGGTTATCACCAGCAGTACCACCAACATCACATGTTTGTAGAGCACCAAAATTGGCACAGTTAGGGATTGGTAGTGAAGTGTCATCCACATCAACAGTAACTAGTGTTGAGTTAGCAGACAAATTAAAGTTACTTAAATTCTCTCCAAGAGAAGTATTATTAGAAAGATTTATAGTTACTAGACTTTCTAATTGTTCTACACTTAAAGTATTAAAGACTTTAAGTATTTGTATCACTGGTTGAGTTCCAGGAGCACCTCCAAGGTCTGCTGGATCTGGTCCAACCGTATCATTAACTCCGTACCCACTACCAGGATCTTTAATCTGTCCGAACTCAACCTGTCCGCCAGTTACAATAAAGTCTGCGGTAGCACCAGAACCAGAACTGGATATATTTTGAAGTGCAATGTCTTCATATGTTCCATCAGTTAAACCACTACCAGAATTTGTAAATGTATATCCCTTTGCAGGATATGTCTCACCAGCAGGAGGATCAAAGGGATTTAAATCTATACCACCTTGCCTTCCAGGAGGAACTGTTCTGAAATCATTATTATACAAATCAATAAATGTTATAGATTGAGTGGAAACATTACCATCCGTACCAGAGAAACATGGAAGTTCTCCATCCGGATTGTTAGAGTCTGGATAGAAATAAGCATTATTAAATGTTGATCTTCTTGCCTCAAGTCTGTTTAGATCTGTCAAATTTCTCAGTACATGTGGTGCAAATCCACCTTTGAAATTTCCAACAATATCCAGAGTTCTAACTGAAGCTGGTATTCTTCTTCCAACTATATCACTAAAGTATCTTTCTTCAGGTTCAGGAGACTGGAAGAATGGATTGTTTTCAATCCTCAATGTCTGTACTTGAGGGCAGAAGAAATTAAAGTTTGGGAATTCAATCAAACCATTATTTTGGAAAATAAGTGTCGATAGATTGGTTAATCTAGACTTTGGTAGTTCTTGTATGCTAGAATTATTGATACTTAATGATGTTAATTGTTCTGGGTTTTTATAAATTTCAATATATTTTTCGGATGAGAATGGAGAACCGTAGTTAAGTGTTGATGTACTACCATTCGCAGCAAATATAAAGTCCTGAATTTCTCCAGTACCATCAGCATTATAAATTCTCCACGAAGGATCAACGCCGCCAGTAAAAGATACTGACGCAGTTAAATCTCTAAAGAATCCTTTAAACCTAATGGGAATTCCTTTCATTACAAGGAACCACTGCTCGAAACCATTGATATTTAATTTAATCCTATGAGTTGGTTCTTCAGCAGCAAAAGTTCTTTCTTGTGGTACAGCTCTGGTATTTAAAAATCCAACAGAAATTTTAGCATTAACATCTACATCAGCTCCATACACAATTGCATTATCAATTGAACTCCAGGAACTGACACGAGAAGTAGAGATGTCTCCCCATCTTAAAACAGGTGTCTCTTGGAATGTTTCAAGTAATGCATATCTAAAAGCTGTGGCTGAAAGAGAACCATGAACTTCTACGTTACCCCTAACTCTAAAATCCACACCAGCAGATAAAGCTAGTTGTCCGTTATATGTAAGGACATCAGTGATATATCTATCAAATGTTCTCCAAATAGGAACGGTCAGACCAGATAGAGTCTGGAGATCTAAACTATCAAATCCACTACTAGACAACCCATCAATAATATCAAGGTCTCTGGGTTCTAGATTAATATTTCTAAGTGCCTCATCTCTATCAGGTATGTCCGCTAGAGATAAAGGGACAGCGAGACCAAATATTCTTTCGTTTGTAATTGCCATCTCTTACTGTTGCTCGATGTAGTTTAAGGTGCCAGCGACCGTTGTGTTAGCAATATCTCTTGACGTTGCTAAGAAGAAGTATGCTGTAGTATTTAGAAGGTCAGGTGTAATTGTTTCTTTGCCATAATTAAATATTAACGACAAATCTAACTGTTTGGTTTGGAATTGGTCGTCATTTGGATCACCAGGATCTCCTAAATTACCACCCACATAGAACCTATCAACCACTTCGTATGGTCTAAGTTGAGATGTACTTTGAGTATCAACTAAAGTAGCAGACAATCTATTAGTGGTGGTAAAGTTAGGTGGGGAACTTGTTTGATCTCCCGTTGTTAAAGCAGTCTGACCTATCTCACCAACCTCTAACAGTTGCTGTCCGAAACCAAGTCCGCCATTCTCTAGAGTAATAGATTCAGATCCAATCCATCTTGGATTGTATGTATTTTGAACTTGACTGAGTTCTCTGATGATTGGACTATTAATCCTGCAATTATCTCTCATCTCCATGAAGAAGTATAGAGGGAAAGGATTAAAGTCAAAAGATTTTTTAGACAATCTTCTATAAGATTTTAAGAAAATTGGAACAGTATAGATATATACATCTTCTACTGAAGTACTATTAATAAGTCTTCCTTCAAGACCATTGAATTTATTTGTACCAGCCATCTTAACGACGGTGAATTGCGTACCGCCGGAAGAATAGGTAACAAAATCGCTAGCAAATCTAACACCAGATCCTACCTGAGGAATTTTTTCAGGGTCATCTGGTTGAGCGGTTTGAGAAGCTGGGTCATTGGGATCATAACCTATCTCTCCACCTTGAGCATTGTAATCTAAGACAGGACCACCTTGATTTCTTAAATAATATGAATTAACTTCAAAGGTACTATTTACCTCAAGAAATAATTCCTGAATAGTTTTACCAGTATTTTCATCAGCTACATTTTGAATATCAGTACCGATTATCTGCTCCACAAAATTTACATCTGCAGCACCAACTTCAATATTAACATAAGCACATCTACCACTATTAGTTCCAGGTGGGTCAGGAATTCTATAGTCTACAGTAAAGGGAGGGATTCTACCTATACTATTTTCCCCAACCTCAAATCCTTCAGCATCAGTAAAGATACCTTCAGCAAATCTCTCAGCATATAATTTATATTGTTCCGTGAAGTTTTCTTGACTAACAGTTTCTCCAGTCTCTCCACGTTCCCATACAATTGCAGATCCTGGTTGAGATTGAGTTGGTTTGAATGGTGTAATACCTAATCTAAAATCAGCATATTGACTACTATTAAATGATCCCCCATCTCTTGTTCCTAAATTCCTAGGAACAAGAACTAAAAGACTATTCTCTTTACCATAAACAGGGAATGTTGAAGCAGCAATTGATTTGTACTGACTCAACCTAGCAGGATATCTATATGTTGTTTGTCTAATATCAGAATCCCCAATACGCTCATACTTTGGAAGAGCTCTTGGTACTTTATATTGTAGGGCTTCATACTGCTGTGAAGTACCAATTGTTTGAGATTCATTAATGGTCCATATTTTAGACTGAGTAATACCAACTGCAGTTACAGTTGTAGTACCAACTTTGACCTCTGAGCTATAAGGTGTTCCCGATCCAGTCTGGAACTCCTCTGTACCAGGGAAAGGAATATCAAGATAAGTTAACCACACTTTATTAGCAATAACTTTAGCATTATAATCAAGTTCAAAGAAAAGTAATGGTTGCAATGTCAATTCGGTTGAATTAGAAGTAGTTGGTGAAGCTACATTTGTAGTAAAGGTATTTGCAGCGGTGTCTATACTTGTAATAAAACAATTATCCACCCCAGCAGCGAGAAGAGTACTCTCAGTCCAAATCAGTTTATCAGGGTCAACAATATCTCCCACTCTCAAAAATCTCAGTTGATTTCCGGCAGCAAAAGATTCTGATGGGTCATCAACACCATTAACTTGGGCGAATCCATTAACGGTAACAACATTATTACCGGATTCTATCGCAACTTGCCTTCCTAATTTTGGTAATTCTAATGTACCAGAAATACTGTTTTGTTGATTTACATTGTTGCGCGTTCCATAATCATAAATTGGATCTCCATTGGTATCGGTTCCTGTTCTCCGGAGTTCAAAATATCTTTCATCACCAACATAACCAGCAGCAACATTAGTCTGATATGTATGTGCGAATCCGGGACAAGCAACACACTTAACTAGAGAAATTTCAGTTAGTCCATTTGCTGTCAAAGAAAGTTCTCTTGGGAATATAGACTGTTTGTTTTTAACTGCTTTACCAAGAGTGTTATAGATAACTGTCTTTGGAATTAACCCAACTACAGTTGTACTTCTAGTGACTTTAGGAAGTGATGGATCAGTGATTGGGTCTCCATTTATATCAAAACCTATTACTTGCTCCACTTCTGTTGGGGCAATTTTTGGATCACTAGTAACAGAATTAACAGTGATTGTTCCATCATCACCACCATCAATGTAGCATGAAGTACCATACTTATACACAAACTGTGGTGTATCTACAGCAGTAGGATCTTCATTGATTACAGCATACTTAAATTTATAATATGGATCACCCATAGAAGGTCTTCCAATCTGGTTCTCAATGACTAGGGTATGAACTGCTACCCATCTAGCGTCACCGTTCTCTACAGGCACATAGACGTAGAAGCGGACACCAATAGCACCGTACCATCCGAACTCAATCTTATACATGGTAACGTCTTCAACACTTAGGTTCCAACCAGAAGGACCGTTACCGTTTAGTGGATCGCCATTCCAGAGATCCCTAGAAATTTTCGTTTCGAATACAGGTTTATCTACTAAACCAAGGAATGTAGAATCTCCACTATTTCCAGCATTATTATTACTATCAAGTGTTGTTACTATTTGATCCCCATCAAAGAATGGACTGATGGAATTAATCTTTTGTTGTACTGTTGTGGTTTCGTCAGTTAAGAAATTTGCGTATGTACTTTCTCTAAATGTTTTACCAGACTCACTACCAGGATCCAGAATGTTTCTTTCCATTACTGAATCAGATAATGGAACAACACTCCTTCTAACGATATTAATGTTTGCTCCTTCAATCTGGAACATCAGTTCATCAGTATCATTACCAATTCCCCATTCTAATCTTACCGCTGTAGTAGAAGCATCACCAGCAGCTCTGACACCAAATGTATATCCACTAATCCTACCAGGTTGATACCTAAATGCTTTTCTCGATACAAGATATGCTCTATCAATACCAGCACTTCCGGCACCCGGTAAGGAATCATTGATAGGAGAGATACTAAGTCCCTGCCCGAAGTCACTACCAATAATATACTTAACTATATCGGGTAGATTTTCTACATCACTTGGAGTAAGAATTCCTTCTCCCGGCACAAACAATTGCAAAGAAATTAATTTTTTCCATGCTCCCTCTAGTGTATCAATTTGATTCCAAAGATCTTGAGTGCTACCATAAGAAGCATTGAGTGGATTGAGTAGATTTCTATACATCAATGCTGGAGATTTAAACTGAAGATCTCCATCAACTTCAGCAATAGTACCACTATTAATTCCAATTAAGATAAATGGAGTGTTAGCACCTTGTGTGTTTCTCCACTGAGTGTATATGTATCCTACGTCCCTATCGAAATGAATTGTCTTATCAAACAAACTATAATATCTTAGGTTTCCTAATGGTTGTGCTCCACCATTGGGGACTCCATTAGTTGTATCAATGAGTCGATAAATTGGTTCGCCTGGTTCAAATGGTGTTATCAATGCTTCATTAGAATCATAAAATGGGAATTGTTTATTTACAATCCTAGGATCATCACCAAGTGTATAGTACTCAGTTGATGCAAAACTTGCTGTATATGGAAGGAAGTTTAAAGAAAACCCATTATCAGTAATTCCAGACAGTGCTGCACCTGATCCTCTTGTTGGGGTAGGTTCTTGAGGTTTGTAGTAATCATACAATAGCATCCCCAACTTAATAAAGTTACAAAACTTTCTATGGGAGTCACTAGTTACTGGAGTGGTACTACCTGGTCCAGGAGGATAAGGATAACTATAAGATTGAGAAAAACTTCCAATAACAATGGCAGCATTTTCTTTATCTTCTACATATCGACTACTATAATGATTTCCGTATTCTCTATTTCTTCTCAGCTTCCAACCAGCAGGACTGTACTCTTGACCGTCTCTTTGGTAAAAGAGAAACTCATCATTATCTAATCCATAACTGGATACATTAGAGAATAATCCTAACTGAGTTTCCGCTTTTGGTACGCCAAGAATAGAAGAACTTACTTCACTAAACAGAGGGAACTGTTCTGCAATAGGGAGAACAGGATCGATCCTACGACTGTCTCTACGGAAGATAGCACCAAGTCCAGAAAAGACACCGGGAGCAACTTGTACTAATGGTTTTTGATTAGTTACATTTAAACTTAAGAATGCGGTACTATCATCTTGAATTGATGATACAGTTCTGGTTTCATATGCTGGTATAGTATTAGCTACAACATTAATTTCAGCTGGGGTAGCACCAGGACCAGATCCAGTCTTCATAATTACTGAACCACTTGTGAATCCAGAACCTCCTTGCAAGATAGTATAAGTTTCAATACCATTTGCAATAACAGAATCAACTTTAATAATCAACCCAGTTCCATTACTTGCTGCTTCAACCTCATCCCCAATGTTGTAAGCATCTCCTCCAGCAGCAACTGGAGTAACTACATCTTGTCCGGTAACAACTCCAACTAATTCTCCCGTAGGAATAATTAGTTTATTTTTTACAGTTAGTTCTCTCGTAAATTTTGTATCAGTTCCAGAGACTACTGTTGCTGTCTGAATAATTCTACACAGACAATCATCAACTGCGTTTCCTGATGGTGAAGGGATACTAAATTCAGTATCAGGCAAGTAGTTACTTCCACTCTGACCTGGTTTTGGTGTAACCGAGATAATAGAACCAGTAATATCATCAACCAAGTATTCTACAAATCCATTATTACTACCACCAATGACTAAAAAGTCTCCACTGAGAGTAAAGTTACTACCTCCACTAAGTATTTCAATAGACAAAATACTATCATTTAATATAAAAAAGTTACTTCCACTTAGTTTAACATCAATTTCTTTACTACTTCTACCATCATCAGTAAAAACAATGGATGATGCTTTGCCTGATGTAGCTTCTGAAGATAAAGCTATAACTTGTTCTGATACTAGTCGAGTACCACCAGCGTCTGTTAGTACTTTACCAGTTTGTAAATTATAAAGTGGTGCGTTCGTAGGAATGACAGGCGCTGGTTGCTTGTCATGCCCGATTCTGATATCTAATCCAGCCATTTATCACTGTTCCTCCCAGGTGATGCTTGCAAGAATGCTTCCACGAGCTGTGTAGCTTGTTCCCTCTAAGTATGTAGATTTGGAAGAAGCACAGATGTATAATGTTTCTTGAATATCTGTTAGTGGGAAAGATAGATAATCTTTGTTGTAATCAAAGTAGGGGGACAGTTCATATTCTTCACCTGAATTTGGAGAGAAGATTGTAGTCACTGTTGTTCCTGTACCAGGAATAGGAGAACGCTGTTCTGTATCTGTTTCGATAGCAGATAGTCTAGCAAGTGTTGCTGTTGGGAATGGATTAGTAACACTAGAAAGATCAGGATTAAAAGGCGTTGTTCCATCACCCGTTGGTCCAGTCCATCTTCCAGCAGGAACAAATGTTCCTCTGATATACACATCATCTACTGTTACTTCATTTGCTGAGAAGTAATAGTTAGCAAGAGTATCAGAAGACCTAGACAACTTACCTAAAACAGTGAATGCAATTGGAGATCCAATTACAGTATATCTAAACCATCCATATAATTCCTCACCAGGTTGTAAGTAATCTCCACCACTCACAGTAATGTCAGAAGCATCAAGAAGGATTCTCTTTCCTCTCTTACCAATGTTAATACCATTCACATTATTAACAGCAAAACTTGAACCCGATCCAGGATCAGTAAATGTTTGGAATAGAGGGGTCTTAATAAGTTCAACGGCAAGAGACTCAGAGTTAGAAGTTAGTCCAGTAGCAAGGCGAGTTGGATAAATCTGAACTCTATTTCTTACACCATTGATTTCTGTTCTGCACTTGATACCTACTAGAGGTTGTGGTCTCCTGACTACCAAGCTTACATCACCTGTAGTAGCATTTAATGTTCTAGAAAGGTATAATTTATTACTGCTAGAATCTACAAACACAACCCTAACATCTTGATCTGTGGGGTCAGTGGTAATAACACGGGCATTCATGTAGTAATCACTAATTGGAGGTCTGTTCTCTGTTGATTGGGAACCAAATCCAAAGAATTCAGTAGAAGATCCATTGAATTCTAGGAAAGGCGCATTTACATATCCAACCCCAGGAACATCATCTTGAGAAGAATTTGCGGATGCTAACAGAGAAGTATGAACTCCACTATCAAATACATATCTAGAACCACCAATCTCCTTGAGTGTTTCAGAAGCGTAAGAGAATAGTCTTACAGTTCCTCTGTCTCCACCATCGATATAGTAGGAAGCACCATACTTAGTTAGTTGTTCTGATGTGGAACCATATCCAGACTCACTATTAAGTCTACGGTCTGCGTTGAGATATCCACCAGCATTTTCATTACCACCACCATATGTTAGGTATGTAATAGGTAGTGTAGCGTTACCAAGAGAAGCAACCTTCAATTGGTTAGATGCTCTGAGGTGATGTACTCTTACCCATCTTGCTTCGTTGTTCTCAATAGGAACATAGGCAAGGAACGTGGCACCAACAGCACCATACCATGAGAACTCAATCTTATACATGGTAACCTTAGTTGGGTCAAGGTCCCATACACTTTCAAATGTTTTTTGTTCTAGTGTAGTAGGATCAAGAACTGGAGATCCAGCTAGTTTATCGAGAACATTATCACTATAGATAATATCTGTTGTTACTCCATTGAGTTTCTCTCCACTCATTCTTGAGCGAGGAACTCTATACTCATATACCTTATAGTATTTTGGATCTACGTTGAACCAGCACCAGTTCTTATACAGTCTCTTATTTACATAGTTGATCTGTGCTTTCATATCGCTGGTGTTTTGATACACAGAATCAATGTATCCAACAGAGTTAGCAGCTGCTGCTTGACCTGGTGGATATACATATGGGAAGTTTCCATCAACAAACTGTGCTGGATATCCTTCTTGTCCTGGTCTAGATTCATCAGTGTATTGACGACCAACATACTCTCTAGCATCACCAGGAAGTAGGAATGCTGTTGGAGTTCTTAGAACAATTCCATAACCAACTACTGTTGCATTTTCCCCCGTAGCAATAGCAGTACCAGCAACTGTTGGGAGAGAATTAACTCTAATAGTATTAAGATCGAATTCCCCTATGTCTCCATATGCAGGAACTCCATCTCCATCCCAAGGATTTGTTATATTCTGTAAGTTATTGTCCCCGTTATATATTTCTTCGTTTCCTGGATAACGTGAGATAGAAACATACTGATAGAATGCATCTGTTGGGGCAGTTTCAAAAGTTGTTTTTAAAACTTCAGATACATGCCAGATAGATCCATCTAATACAAATTGACTTTGATCATCATTTGCTAAGTCAATGTTACTTCCGTTTGCCTCGAAACTAAAGTTTTGTCCTAATTGAAGTGCTTCTGCTCCTACAGGAACTTTAATTTTCAAGTATTTTTTGCCTGACGTACCGATCTGAAGATCAACAATTTGATAATCAACTCTATTCTTAAGCAAGGAAGGATCGTGAGCGGCACCATGAATCATGACTAATCCATCTCTAAGGATTGCCATTTCACCAGCAGCAGATCCAGTTGGAGAAGATGGAATCGAAGAATAATTAAAATCATCATCTTCAAGACCAAGTGCCTTGAGGAAGATACCTTGGAGTAAATTAGTGACTGCCGCAGATGCTCCAGCTTCTATAGTGCCACCACTTACATCATTTCTAGGAACATAGGCAATGTTTCCTCTATCTCCACCAACTGAATAAGAAACTTGGTTGGCAGTTGCTGTTGTGTTAGGTGCATTACCAGCAAAAATATCTAGGATTGCTGGAAGTACATGATCGTTATATCTTTCCAATTCATCCGATGCTGTCTTACTTCCATAAGGACCAGTGCCGTCGCCACTAGTTACATATAGAGAAATAGTTCCAGGTACAGATTTATTGAAGAATCTTAGTGTATTATATACAGTGCTTGCATTACCACCATACTTAAGGTCATGAAGAACACCTTCAATCATAAGTCCAGCATCTCTACGACACTTAGGAATATCACCACCATTCGTAATACTTTGAGCGGCAACTTCTTGTAGGTATTCTTTGTTTGCTTTTAATAGTTCATAAGCAAAAGGATAAGTAGTAGCATTAGTTTCAATCTGTGGGATACCAACCCAAGCATAGTCTTGATCTTGTGCTCCAGATGTATTACCAAATGGTAGAGGATTGTCACGAATAATAGATTGTGTTCTTCTTACAACAACAAAGTTGTCTCCATAACCATCATTGCGAGATTCAAAATAGTAACCATCAAACTTATCAAAGATACCATATTTTTTGATAGATGGATTTTTAATTTGAACGTCAGAAACTGCACCATCCTTAACAGTATATGGTGATCTAGTTAGTTTGACACCAAAAGTAGCAGCAGAAACACGACCGGGTTGATAACGGAAGAAACGCTTAGAAGTTAGAATGGAATACTCATCAGAAGGTGCCTCAATCATAGCACCCGCTTCTTCAGCAATATGAGTTAAACCCCAGTCAGCATCACCAATGAGTCCAGCATACTTAGGTCTTAGTGTTGTGTTGTCCGCCAAATAGATTTCGGCAGAAGTAAACTGCTCCGGAAATTGAGACCATTCTGTTGGGTTAACATCATATGTGTTAACGTCAGCAAAAATACCAAGAGCAACTTCAGATCTAGGAATACCTAGGAGTGAAAGAGCAACCTCAGACTGTTGCTTATTCTGTTCTTCAACAGGGATAGCAGATTGGTCCGATGCAACTACAACAGGTACAGAATTTGCAGATGTCTGTTGACCTGGAGGCACTGGGGCAGTCCTTCCGACTACAACCACAGCGGCATTATTATTTACACCTGTAGCCATGTTTACTCCTCTATGGTGATTACTACTTCTCTCCTGTTATTTATAATTAGTTACTAATGCTAACAATACCTTTAGCAATGGTAAATGCGTTTCTAATAGATGCATATCCACTAACAGCTGAGGCACCTACAGAAGTTAAAATTCCATTAGCAGGTCCAATGTTTCCTTCTGCATCTTCGGACTGTGGTAGTAACTCCAGAATATATGTTGGACCAGCACTAGTTGTTTTAGAAGTAACTTCCCAAATCAATTCACCATCAACTGTAATATCTGGATTATATGTGTGAGAGGAAGATATTTTAATCCACGCACCACCGTTTGATGGTAACGTATCATAAAGTTCCTTTGTTACTTCCAAGTAATAATTACCATTTAATACAGGATCGACATTACGAGCACCAATAATAGTAAAGTCAACATCAGAACCAATATCAACATATCTAATTCCAAATGCTCTCCACACATTGTATGCATTTGCTGCTGGTGGATTTACATTTATAATTTCTTGTAGATTAGGTTGAGTAATATTAAACAATGTCTGACCGATTGTAGGATCAGTGTTTGTTTGTTGTCCGTTAATAATAGCAGACTGCTGATATGAAATTACATCGGAACCCAGTCTCTTGATTGGAGAACCAAATGTTTCAACTCCCCCAGCAACGGTAACTGGTAACACTTGTGCTCTAAGATTTACATTGGTGAGATCAACACCTTCTCCTTCCTCAATGTATTGTAAGACTGGTGTAAGATTATCGCCTTCGATTGTGGAAGCAATTAAATTAACACCATTAAAGTCACTATCATAGTTATCAGGAACTGGAATGTATTCATCAGCAGGTCCTAGAATTAGGTTATTGAGTACGTCAGTCTTACTAGCAGCATAGATTCTTAATCCACTACCACAGTTTCTAATAGTACATCCATTAACTGCAAGAACATTTGTTGAGTTAAGGATTACAGGACCAGGGAAATCTCTGAATACACAGTTGGAAATAATAGTTGTGTCGCCTTCATCAGCAACGATACAAGGAGTAATAAATCTTTCTTGATCCGCACCATTATAAAATACACAACCATCAATAGATAAGTTTTCGGCACCACCTGCAACTAAAGCAGGTCCAGCTGACTGACGGACCTTAACATTTGTCATTCTAAAGAACTGACTGTTAATAGCATTGATTACAGCATCATTGGTTTGTGTTTCAACTCCACTATCAAAGTTAGAGAAACTAGAGAGTATTTGATACTTAGCAGAACCATCAAATACAACGTCACCCAAGGAACAATCTACAGATCCAGCAGTTGCTACATCAGCACCATCAAAATTAATTGACTTCAACATGTTGCCTTTGGAACCATTAATACTTACATCAGCTGAAGTAAGTTTGTCAGTGTTCCAATACTGTCTGTGTAGAATGGTAGCATCAGCAAGACCGCGTAGAGTAAATCTATCTGGGAGTACTAACTGCGTGATTAAATATGTACCACCAGGAATAACTAGGAAGTCTCTACCATTTGCTTTGGAATCATCAATTGCTTTTTGAAGTGGTTTGGTATCATCATGATATACATATACATCACCAGTACCATTTGCGTTACCAAGATCATTATAAAGTGTCACTACATCTTCATTAGGATCTGATCCCTCAATCTCAGACCAGACTGCACCCCTTAATACAATTTGATTTGTTGCTGCACTAATAGTTAGAATGTCTGATGTGATAAAACCATGTCTATGTTGTCCCTGTAAGTTTGGTGTGTGAGGAATATGAATTTCGTCAGCTCTTGGATTAGCAGAATCAGCACCAAAAGTACCAGCATATACACTAGGATCTGGATCTCGATTTCTTAAACTATTTCTAGTTACGTCATACGCAGCATAGTCTTGATACTGTATGTTATTACCACCGGCAAAGTACTTCTCACCAACAACAGCAATGAGTCTGAAGTCATCTCTATTTGTAGGTGATGCACCACCCAGTTCTTGCAATGCATTTATAGCTGGTTGTAGGTCCTCGTTAGGGTCGGTGGCAACA
>Ga0255772_10002589_pt1 | contig 17558 bp, 18 predicted proteins | sample 071ome_34_FD_179970 | JGI IMG/M metagenome (GOLD analysis project Ga0255772, IMG submission 179970) | Coastal salt marsh microbial communities from the Groves Creek Marsh, Skidaway Island, Georgia - 071411BT metaG (version 2) | ecosystem: Environmental > Aquatic > Marine > Intertidal zone >...
TGGACCATCCAAAACAATATCACTGACTCTAGATGTGCCATCGTCTTTCAAAAACTCTGGATGATATTGGAGAACACCAGAGTCATGAATAACGATGTCAACGTTCGCACCAGTCAAAGTGTATGTTACATCACCAAACTTTACTGGTGGGTTGCCAGTCACGTTTGACCAGAAATCACCATTCGTTTCAATACCAGTTCTGGGAAGTGCCCAAGTGGTTCTATTCAACTCACCCGCAGTTGCGATACCTGGTGGTCCATAGATATTCAAGTCTCTGTATATCTTTACATCAGATCCAAATCTAGCCGTTGCTGGTTCTGGTTTTGGGTACGCATCTGGGTTACATGTCGGGCATAACTCTACCCACTCAATTTTATCATGCAGTTTTAGTTCTTCTGCTTCATGTTCTTCCAGTTCAAATGTTCCTCTGGTTGGACTATGAAGTTTCTCGTCAGTACAAGCAACTGCTCTACCTGGAATATGTAAACAAGAAGATCCCTTTAAACAAAGAAGGTCATGAATCTCTTGCCAGTATTCTGGTCTAGTAACCTTGATTGTGTATTTCATATCAAAGCATTGTGTTTCTTACAAATCTATAGGTTGTCAAACCAGTGATTCCTGACTCGGGTGTTGCTTGTAGTTTAACAACGTTGCTTTCTATCGTAGCTCCCATAGAAACAATCTTATTATTGTCATTCATGATCGCATACTCTTGAATAGAAACTCCAGATTCATGAGTGATGACCATTGCTTTTTGAGCCTGTGTATTTGTGCTCTGTTGGAAATGCAAAGTATACTCTGCAAACTTAAAGTCATACTCATTAATATTGAAAGTATCAATGTTTTCTGCAACACCTACAACAGCAGTCCAAGATCCTTTGTCAACAGATACTCCATGAACATCCCCAATCTGAAGTGTGGTCTGTGGGTTGGTAGTAGCAATACCAACATTAGAAACTGTATTGATACCAACATCAGTAGATTGCCAGAGACCACTGGCTCCTCCACCTCCTCCTCCTCCACCATCAGAGGTAGAACCAGAGAGGGGTGTAAAACTAACATCTTTTCCAGATGCTTTAACGACAATAGTCTGATTGGTTGTGACAAAAAGATCTGTGATGGTGAAGTTCTGACCGACTGCTAACGGTTGAGCAAAAATAATCCAACCACCATTCAGGTCACCATTCTCATCCTTCACACCAACCCAAATTCTACAAGGATCATACCCTTGATTGTTGACTCCAAGTGTAAAGTTTCTATCTGCTGGAGCTGTAGTAAGATCCAGAATACTACCAGCAGTCGTCTCTGTAGTGATCAGAGATTCAACTCTACCATCAGCACCCCCACCACTTCCAAGAACGGTGAAGGATACTCCAGCACTGCGAGCAGAAACTACAAGAGTTTCATTTGTTTCTACATATAATTTCTCAACGTCTTCTACTTCTAAAGGGTTTAGATAATTTTCTTTACGAACGTATTCTTTATTCTGAATATCATCAGCACTAGTCGAAACACCAATAGAATATCTGGTGCTCTCGTTAGTATTGTTGTTTACATAGACAGTTACGGCTGTTGAGGAGGATGCTGTAAAAATTCCAACTGCAGTTCCTTTATTCGCATCAGTGGTAACTAAAGATCCTAACTTACCGAAAGCCACGTTATCCCTTCAAAATGCTCGTCTAGATATTTATGTGATATAATGAGTAGAAGAAAAGGTCTATATGATTATTCTCACAGGTTATCAAGGGTTTATCGGAAAGAGTTTTGCCGATACTCTTTGGAGTCAGAAGTTATACCGTGTTGAGATGAGTCACTGCTTCCAGTTCTTAGAACAGTTTGATGACTGGAAAAAAGTTCATCTGATCATCCATCAAGGTGCTATGTCTAGCACTGTGGAAAAAGATATTAACAAAATCCACAGGTACAATGTAGATTTCTCAATCAAACTGTTTGAGAAAGCAATCGAATATAATATCCCTGTGATTTATGCCTCATCGGCATCGGTTTATGGTAACAAGACAGATGGTTCTGTCAATCCTCTGAACTATTATGCTATCTCCAAACTGCAGGTAGATTATTGGGTTCAGGATAACATCGATAAGTTTAGAAAGATACAAGGGTTCAGGTACTTCAATGTCTATGGTGACGGAGAAGAGCATAAGGGTGACCAGGCAAGCCCAGTGAGCAAGTTCACCTGGCAGATTAGAAAGCAAGGATATCTCAACTTGTTTGAGGGTTCTGATAACTTCCTGCGTGACTTTGTGTGCGTCAAGGATGTCGTTCGTCTGGCACTGTACAACAACAAACCCAGTGGCATCTATGATCTTGGCACCAACAATCCCGTCAGTTTCCAGTACGTTGCTGAGCAAGTAGCCAAAAAAGAAGGTGGTGAGATACGGTATGTACCGTTCCCAGACCACCTAAAAGGAAAGTATCAAGACTACACTTGTGCCAACATGAGTTGGATTCAAGAGTATCCTTACATCACTATCCCAGAGTATCTCCAGCTATAACTCTGTGACTATCTTCATCAAAGTGCTGAGTTGAGAATTCATACAACTCAGTATCTTGTAACGCCTCCATTCGATGTCTCATCCCAGGAGGAACATGGAACTTATCACCCTTAGTGAGAATGATTAGATCAGCAGTCTCAATGTTGTCGTCATATGAATACAAGACTTCAACAGCACCACTCTGAACATAAAATACTTCATCCTTGAGGTCATGATAATGCCAGGAGCACTTCTTACCTTGGACGATGTGAAGGATCTTACCGCAATACAACTCGCAGTTTACAATCCACTTCTCATATCCCCAACCTTTGGGGACAAACTTAATAGGTTCAGCAGCTCTGTGTGTCATACGAAGTTGGGACCTCTACCCCATCCAACTAAAGTTTTTCGAACTCCCTTTGTAACAGGTGTTACTCTATGTAGGAGGAATGATGGGAAGACAACCATGTCACCCTTACCAATCTTGTACTCGAATGGTTTGCAACCATACTTAATCTCTAGGCTGCCACCCTCATATTCATGTCGGTGACTAAGACCTAAAGAAAAACTCAGTTTTCTTACATGTCCACCATTAAATCTAGCAGATGTATCAATATGCCATGTGTAATGACCATTCCTATCTGCTCTGTATTCACCATATTGAAATGGTTCCCACCCTTCAATATTATACCTCCAGAAAGCATCATTGACACGTCTAGAAAGAGAAGTTAACTCTTCGTAGACTGATACTAAATCATCGGGTACTTTTTCACCATCACTCATCCAACACATCAACGTGGATCTGATATCCATGTCATTTTTATTAGATAAATTTTCTGATTTGATTGTGCTAGCATCAAAAAAACTTTGAGTCTTTACATATTTTTCAATAAGACTCAAAGACCTTTGAGAAATAGCGTTGGGAATTACCTCAATAAAAGTATTGTGTTCACCAGCAATATCACTAAAAAAATAATCCATCGTTGATCCCCTTATCATCTATGTAATAATCACCTGCAGGTTTTCCCAAGTGGAGCTCATGAAACTTACAACCCCACTCCCTCAGTTGATTGTAAGTAAAATCAAAGAACTCTTTCTCTGCAAGTTCACGACTGTTGTTGAACCTACCCATTCCTCTGGCAGTCAAGTAAACAATGTAGTTGCCCTTGTCATACAGAGAGTTGATCTTATCAATTCTTTTCTGTATGGGATGTGCTCCAGTGTATCTAGTCTCTTCAGTCGTACCAGGAATACAAATGGTTCCGTCGATGTCTACTACGTATCTCATTGTACTTGTAAGGTTAAGTTGTTTAGATAGTCAACATCATTTTGACTCAAAACATAAGTTCCTGAATGTTGAACAGCAATAGCAGCTGCCTTATTGGCAATCATAATAGCACGAGAAATATCTTTTGTATAAAGATACTCGTGAGTAAGTGCCGCAAGGAAAGTATCACCAGCACCTACTAAGTCTGAGACAGAAACTTTATCAGTAGGATATCTTTCACCTTTGTAGATAGCACCCTGCTCACCAAGAGTGACGATAAGGTTATCAAGTTTTACTTGAAGTCTTTGATACTCTCTAAGATTTATCTTGATAAAACACTCTTCTCTCTCTGGAAGAACTCTCTTCTTACTATCGATAAAGATGGGGCAAGTGTATGTCTCAGCAATCTGTAGGATCTTATCAAAGGTTAGAAACCCTTTGTCATAATCAGAGATGACAATAGCATCAAAAGTTTGTGGAGGAAGGACATCTAAGAAAGGTCTAACCTTATCCTCAATGTCCATCCGAAGAAGATGTTGATTATATCTCTCGTCAATATATCTAGTCTTTACAATCTTCTCTGCATTGGTCTTATGAATTACATTAATTCCAAAAGACTTCAGGTTCTCTAGAACATTAGCAGACATGCCCTGACGAACTTCTCTTCGGACATAACGAAGAACAGGAGCACTAGATTCTGGGTTCAGTCTTTCAATCTTACCATAGACATACTGATCCTCACAAGTTTCACCCAGGAGTAAAACGTTGAATGATTTCGGTGGACGAGTATCCTTCGATGCGGTCGAAAAACCTAAGGGATTTAGCATGTTCACTACCAATAACTTTTCTGCCTTTCCAATCAGATCCTACGATCATTATAGCAGGTTTAATAACTTCAACTAGTTTTTCTAGCTCTTCAGAACTTTCAAATACAAATACTTGATCCACTGGTTTCAGATTTTCCAGCATATACTTTCGTTCTTTTTCACCATGAACAGGACGAGAGGATCCTTTCATGCTACGAACCCTCTCATCTGAATCGATAGCAACTATCAAAATATCACCTTGATCTTTGGCATACTTCAATAGTTCTACATGCCCACGATGAAGCACATCAAATGTGCCGTTGACGAAAACATATTTCATCGTTGAGTTGGTCATTGACCAGTCTATTTACTCATTGGGGACTTTCACCAGCTTTCCGATCTCTGGCAGATACATGTACTCAATGTCACTCTTCTGAAGAGTACCAACAGCATCTTCAATGGTTTCGACAAGAGCATCACCACCCAGATTGAAGCTAGTGTTAAACAGAATAGGAACACCACTCAGTTCCTTGAACTCAGAAATCAGTTCATAGTAAGCAGGGTTCTGTTCCTTGGTGACGGTTTGAATACGGCAGGTGCCATCTTCGTGGATGATAGAAGGAACTTTCTCCTCTACACCAGGGAGACACTCACAGGCATACATCATGTGAGGAGTCTCATCACGACCAGCAAGATCAAACCACTCATGTGCCTCTTCTACCAGCATAGAACCAGCAAAAGGACGGAAGAACTCACGACGTTTTACAACATTCACAATGTCCTTACCATCAGGGATGGTGGGATCGAACAGGATAGAACGATTACCCAGAGCACGAGGACCCCCCTCAGAACGACCCTGGAAGATGGTTACAATGTTTCCATCACGGATTAGTTGAGCAACCTCCTTTGCGTTCGTCTCAGAGGTTTCTAGACCCTCCAGAGCAGCAGCATAGGTAGAGGGTTCATAGTGTGGACCATAGTACACATCAGTCTGACTCATATCAGGCACCTCTTCACTCTCCTGCTCAAGAAGATGAGCATAGACAAACTTAGCACCACCCATGGAAGTACCACCATCATGAGAGATTGGTTCACAGTAGATGTTCAGATCGGGGAACCGCTTCCAATACTTCCAGTTGGCAACACAGTTCAGACCGTAACCACCACAGACGACAATGTTCTTCTCACCAGTGATGTCAACAGCCATCTCAATGAGTTCCATCATGCGGTTCTCGGTTGCTTCCTGAACAGCATATGCCATGTCCTTCTGGATCTGAGTGTACTCACCCTTACGATGATCCAGCATATCCTCAGCAAGGATAGGATACCGTTCGGCATTCACACGAGCACCATTAGGATAAGTGGGAATAATCACATCACGATTGACCCAACCATCACGAATCAGTTCAGGTAGTTCAGGATTGGGTTTGCCATAGGGAGCAAGACCCATAGTTTTACCCGCTTCAATAGAAGGGAATCCACAGTATTCAGTCACTGCCTCATAAAGTTTGGTGTGACCAGGATACTCAGTCACATACAGATTGGGATTGTCTGCATTGTCTTCACGAATGATACCGATAGAATCCTTAGTACCAATGTGCTTGTAGACTTGATCGAACTGAGTAGGGTGACCTGCCTTATAGATGGTCTCAAATTCATAAAGAACATCCTGAGTAATGCTAGGTTGTGCCAAGAAACTACCAGCACCATCAGCAATGACGCAAGCAGCAGACTTGAAACCAGAGTTGTAGAAACCACAAGCAGCGTGCATCTTGTGGTGAATCAGATCAATGGAATGAACTCGGAATTCAAACTTCTTACGGGCAAGTTTGCGAACGAATCCAGCATACAGATCTTCACCAGTCCAATCAAGTTGAGGACCATGGCGGTGAGTATGACAGATAACAAGATGATCGATGTGATCAACGTAGTCAAAGACCTTCATCAATCCCATGAGAGGAGAACCATCATGCTTCATCTTGGTAAGACGTTCTTCCTCAACATAGAAGACGACCTTACCATCTACCAGAAGGGTAGTGCTGGCATTATGTCCACGGGCAACGGCAGCAATAATCATTTCTTAACCTCAGTTTCAATCAGTTCAGCAAATCCCTTAGTCTTACCATTCTTAGATGGCTTGTCATTTGGGTTCATAAAGATGGCACTTCCTTCAGTTGGAGGAGGACCAAAAGACTTCATATCTTTATTTCCTTTGAAGCAAGAAGACTTACTAGCATCTTCTTGATTAGGAAGAACAACTACATCAGTTTTCTTCTTCCAGTATTTGGTCATCATCTTAGTCACAGACTCGACGACAACATCTTCAATTTTAGCATTCATTGCCATGATACCGTCATTATGACGATGAGTTAACTCGTCATAGGTAACACGAATGGGATCATAGATCCTAGCACCTTCACCCATATCAAGAACTTCAAACTTAGGTGCATCGGGATAAGAAATATTTTCCTTACAAGTAGCACCAACAACTACTACAGCAGGTTTGTCAGCAGCATAAGCAAGGTGCTGTCCTACAGAGTCACAACCAAGGAAGACATCTGCCTCAGCAATGATGCCAGCCCAGTCACGAAGAGAAGCACCACGAGGAGATGCTACTGGTTCTGGACACTCTGCTTGGAAGTTGATCTCGTGCTCACCCATGTAGACGACCGCATACTTCTTCTGAAGCTTACGGACAATGTTGATCATGTTTTGATACTCAAAACTACGACCACCTTCATCAACAATAAAGTTACCAACTGGATTAGATCCACGTCCAAAGGGTTGGAAGACTACTACCTTTTCCTTTCCAGTTACCTGCTTTACTTCTTCGACAGTAAACTTACCGTTGATAGATTCATGCCTACTCAACTTGAGATGTGGAGGAGGAAGATTACGAATACCTTTATTGTTGATTTGAATATCAAACGCCTGACTCAGGTTACACTGTTGATTATAGTATTCCCAAATACGATATGGTTCCGTCGTGACAATATCACGCATCTGAATGTGAGTTCGGAACAAATCTTTGTGCCAGTGATCATAGACACGAGGATACAAATCAGGGTGTCCCTTGAAAAAGTCAGTGCCTCCTTCACATACAATAATGAAATCGTCTTCTGGATATTCTTCTAGATGTTTCTCAAAGGCAGGGATAGAGCAGAGAACCCGACCAGCTCCACCATTAAGAAAGAATGCTTTGGATCTTTGTGTCATTTTCAAGCACAATAATGTTTTAATTATACTGACTTATGTAGTGTAAGTCAAGGATCGATATTAAATCCCTGTGGAGGAGACATCTCAGCTTTCTGTGCCATCTCCATAAGATTTTCTTCAGTTACTATTAGTGGTCTAAATCCACTCTCATCCATCAGAGCAAAGTTGTCAACTTTTTTGAAATTTTCTTCATTATATCTTGGGTCATTTGGAAGTGCAATCATCCAAGGTCTATCAAGAAAAGGTTCAAATTTATCTTGAAGAGATACCAATTCTTTCAGATAATCATCAAACATTTTGATTTTATCTGGCATCCAATCAACACCTTCTTTTTCAACATATCTTTTCATCTCATCGATGAGATGATAGTAGTAATATAAAAATTCGTGAGTTGTAATGGTAGGTTTTCTCCAACCATAAGGTTTTACAAATTCCTTTTTCTCGGGATCGTATTTAATATCCCACAGTTCAATCAAATTTCCTGGCAGGATTGGCCAAGAATGAGCATACATCCAATCTCTTTCTTTCTCAATTTTGCTGACATTATTTTCTTTATCATACCACCTTTTATCTGTGGGATGAATCTCTTCTCTACCATCCCAGTAGTATTCTTTTTGCAATGGAATGTCTTCTTGAAGAATCTCAAGTTGAACCATTGCAGAGATAAGAACGGGATCTTTCTCGAAGGTTAACTCTACTGGATACTTATCGAGTCCAGCATGAATTTCAAAGTCTTTCCACTGCTGTTCTTGAAGATCTGGATCATCCTTATCGGAGATTTGCTGATAAGAATGATTCCAGGCAAGAAGATTGGTATCTCTGTAGATGTAGACTACTACTCTTCTTGGTCCTTCATATGTCCAGTCTTCCACATATCCCTTTGTTCTTTCTTGGGACAAGTAGTAGTCAGGCATTTCCAAAGGAAATGTCTCTTTGATCCATTTTGCCATTGAAAGTAGAATCCTATAGAACTCAATTCAGTTTTATTTAGACTCTATATTATCAATCGTAGTATACGGTAATCCGAGCAGCACCACCAGAACCAACGGTTCCACAGCAGCAGGGACCACCACAAACAGAAGCACTCATGCCGCCCATGCCAGGAACATATCCATTGCTACCAAGTCCAAATCCAGATCCACCGAACTGAACCGAACCACCTGCCTTTCTCTGAAGAGCACAGTGACAGCAAACGTTACCGCAGTTCTGAATAACAATATATCCACCACACTTGTTAACCAGACCACCAGGATAGGGAACATAGTGTTGGTTCCAGTGTCTGCAGTAAGAACCACAGAAGTTACCGTAAGCACCAGGAAGACCAGGAGCTCCAGTAGCAGTGTTAATTCCAGCACCAGATCCAGAGCAACCATAGAACATGGCACAGCATCCAACGCAGTCAGTGCCAAGTCCAACAATGTCAACACCAGGTCCAGAGATGGTAGTAGCAGCACCAACAGTCATGGAATTGAATCCAGTAATGAAGTGTCCGTACTGTAAGTAACAGAAAGAACAACCAGGAACTCCACCCTGAGCACAGAAGTTTTCAAGTCCGCAACCAATACCCCAGGAGTCAGAACCAGCATAACCAGTCATGCCACCGACACCCTGAACAGGACCTCTCTCAGTGGTGATGCCAGGAATGTCACCAGGTTGGCAAGCACCGTGAGAGTAAGGTCTTGGGTTGTTACCACAGGTAGGACCACCACAGGTTCCACCGTTACATGTCCTAGGAGCATAGTAAAGTGTATATTTCCACTCAGACGTAATACCAGCAGTTACAGATCCCAATCCAGATCTAACTGTCATTCTGGAATATGCGCCAGCACCACCAGGAATACCAGTAGAACAGCAGCAAGCAGTAGCACCACCACCTCCAGCACCCCAGAGTTCAAAGTCAAGTCTGGTAGCACCTTGGGGAGCCTTCCAGCAGCACATAATATATGCATTATAATGCTGAGTTTCAATCCAGCAGTTTACACCAGTTCTTCCTCTGGCATCTGTGCTGTTGCCGTCATGACACCTGGTACACTCAATAGTATCACAAGTTTGGCATGGCCAAGCTTGATAGAAATAATATGTTTGTCCAGGTCTCAGTCTACCGACACCACCAGAATAAATTCCAGAAACCGATGTACTTTGAGTTCCTAATAAAGATCTAAGATTAGACATTCCAGTAACCTTATTTGCTAGTATTTATCAGATGTTTACCAATAGTGAACTCTGATGAATCCACCAGATCCACACTGTCCATTACAGGAAGGACCAGCACAGGCAGTTCCAGAGATACCACCTCTACCGATTGCTTGACCATAACGACACCAAGCTACGTCCTCTCCATAAGTACAACCAGAGTGTTCATGGAAACAAGCATTGCCCATGTTTCTAACAGTGGTGTACTTAGTGCATCTAGTGAGCAATCCACCAGGAGAAGGAAGACCGATCTTAGTGAAGCAGGTGTTGTCACAACAGTCAGATCTAAACCAACCTAACTTACCAGGAACACCCCAGTCAGCACCGAAGTAGCAAGAACAATCACAAGTTTGAGTTGCTTCGCAGGGGTGGAATGTATACATGCCACTGCAAGCCATTGGATAGCAGGGACGATACTCGTTCAAGCAGTTAGTTTCTTGAGCACCTCTGGCACTATAGTTTCCAGTATCACTATCACAGCAACGACCGCATCTGAAGGCATAGCAACATGTGTGCCCAGGCATACCACCGTCGGCACAGAAGTTGCAGAGACCGCAACCAGTTACATAAGACTTACATCCTACGTTACCTTTACAGCACTGACCTTCGCAGTTAGGTGGAGCAACGAACAGTTCGTAGCACATTCCACCAAGAGTTCCACCTTGGAATGGTTCACCAGTGCAGTGATCTAAACAAGCACACAGAGTCTTGATAGCATAAGCACCAGCACCACCAGGGTTACCATACTGGCAGCAGCAAGCTCTAGCACCAGAGCCACCACCACCCCAGATCTCAAAGGTGATGTGTGATGTTCCAGGAGGAGCACAGAACCAGTATCTCCACTGATAATATCCACTCCAAGCATGTGAACTATCACATCTATCAGATCTACACCAACCACCATAGGTCTGAGTGTATCCCTTGATGGGTTGACCACCCCAGTTGCCATGACCCCAGTGGGTATTACAGCAACCGTTGGCAAGGTTCATGAGACAGAAAGAGTTTTCTGTATCAAGAAGTGTTCTCAGATCATTATGTCTAGACGTATGTCTACCATTACTACTGAAATTATTGTAACAACTCCTACCGTTGTACTGAGCACCGTCCATAGCTGACATTTTATTTTCCCTCCCTTAGGTGTAATAGGTAACGATTACGGCACCAGGACCACCTGGGGCTCCACATCTGCATGTTCCACCGTAGACCATCGATGACAGACCACCCATTCCAGGGATCATAACGTTGGAATCATCATCCCATCCTTGAGAAGCACCCACGGACATTGGGAAGTTAATACAGAAGTGCTCTTGCAGACAAGAGTTACTATAGTTTCTAGCAGTTACATATCCACCACGATCATTAATAAGACCACCAGGGAAAGGAACATACTGTCTGGTCATACAGAAGTCACCAGGAGACTGGTTACATGGAGAACCAATCATTCCAGGGAGACCATGATGACCACCGTCTCCACCAAACCACTTGGCACAGGTAAAGGCATAACGACCTCTCCACATCGTGCCACCGTAGCAAGGTGAATAGTGGTAGAAGTTGGCATTAATTCTTTGGCAGCAAGATCCAAAGGTATTGCCGTATCCTATACCATATTTCTTGTTGTAATATCCATCATCAAAGAAGTCCCAAGAGCAAAGGTTTCTGTTTTCATTATTGTTCTTACCATAACCAGTACCAGAACCAGGCCAACTATCTCTCCAGTTACCACCAGTCAGGTTGTTACCAGGAGAGAATTCTCCGAAACCACAGTTGGTGTCATGTGGTCCACAACCAATAAAGTTGAAACCAACAGGACCATTATGAGCAGCACCACCAGGTTGAGAGTGTCTTAATGTTTCGTAGTCATAGTTACCGCAGACTCTAAACTCACCGTTGTGAGTGCAGCAGGAGAATCCACCACCACCACCTTCGGCACAGAAGTTACAGAGTCCATAACCTCTGATAAAGGTTTTACATCCCTCATGGTTTCCTGTACCACCAGATCTGATACAAGATGGTTCAGCAATAATAAAGTCATATGGGCAACCACTCAGATCACCATACTCTCTACAGCACAGTTCTTTATAAGTCCATGCTGCAGAACCACCTGCCATACCAAAAGAGCAGCAGAAAGCACCACCACCAGATCCTCCAGCACCCCAGATGTCGAATCTAATGTATTTGGTTCCTTGTGGAGCTCTCCAATAGTGACAAGTGTTCCAGCACTGTCTGGAACCTACAGAGTTGTTGCCACCACCGTACTTCTTCCACTGAACGTAGTTTGATCCGTAGTTAATATTGGCACATACACTAGAGGCTGCACCAACAACGGACTCAAACTCCGCCAAGTCTGCGTAATGAATTAAGTCTCGTAAATTAGACATTAGTGTCCCTCGATATTTTTTATCAGGTGTTCAGCAGACACCATCCATAAGTGCTACCAGACCACATCAGTTCCAATGGTTGATAAGGAACGTTAAGATTAAGGGTTTCGTTTAGGTTAGCAATCTTATAGGTGTTTGTATCAGATACCGAGACCACGCAGTTGTAAGCACCGAACTGACCAGCAGCATCAATAAATTGAACTCTGTCTCCGATAGCAGGATCGTCGGGAAGTGTTACCGTAATAGATCCAGATGTAGTGTCTACAACCAGAACTTCATTAGCAGCTGCGGTGTAGTCAGTGGTAACACCTACAACCTGGCTAGTAAGGGTGTAACCTTGATTGATAAAACGTGCCATTGTTTTTTAGGACTCCTTCGTTTGGGGTGGTTATACTATGTATAATCAGGACTGCTCGATTCCGTAAGCTTGAACACTTACGTTTGCTTTATCAGAGTAAACAACAATACTCCATCCAGCATCAAGGACAAGACCAGTTCTTTCAAGAACGCCGTTTGGAGCAACAAACGAATCATACTCAATATACTCAGCATCAAGAGGTGCTGCTGCTGTTTGAGCAATCGCAATCCTAACAGCAGCAGAAGCACCCGTTCTGTTAGCAACGTTAACGTTGGCATATGCCAAGTTACCAACAGGAACTGTATATACTGTAGTTAAAGTTGTAGAGGCAAGAGATACTCTACCCAATACTCCATTAGCCATGTCTTAATTTCTCCAATCTTAATTGGTCGGATTACTAGTATTTATTTATAGTTATGGTGACCTGGGGGATCAACGAGAGATCCACCAGGCAAAGGGCTTGGTGCCACCGACTTGACCGTCAACGTAAGTCTTAACTGCTTGCTCAGTTGGAACAGCAGAGTCACTGTTACCAGACAGAGTTCCGTCAGCAGAGAATTCGTTAATGGCAACACCGATTTGACCACCCAGAGAACCCAGTCTCAGTTCAGTCAGACCAGACAGGTTGAAGGCAGAAGCATTCAATGTAGCACTACCAGTTGCCTGGTCTACTCGGAAGTAGTTACCAACTCGGAAGTTACCATCTTGGTCAGAAGTTACGAAGAACACACGAGCAGGTGGGGTCTCGTTAATCTGATTACCCTCAATGGGTTGAGTGGTTGGTTTCAGAGGATAGTTAGAAGCAACCGTACCACCAATACCAATATCAAGGAAGTCATGACCCGTTACACGAATCTGAGAGTAGTCGTAGATGACTGTGATCTGTTGCTTATCAGCAGCTTCGATTGTCTTCTCTTCAGCAAGTCTCAGAGTAGCAGTTCCTCCTCTGGGATAGACATTCATAGTAACAGCAGCACCAGCAAGACCACCGATGTCAGATCCATCAAAGGTGAGCATGTCACCTTCACCATATCCAGTTCCTTCTGTAGTGGGTATGACAGATTCAACGTAACCAGTAGCACCAACACCAAGAGTGAACACGGCATTCTGTCCACCACCGTTGGTAGTAGCAGCAACACCAGTGTAAGTACCATTGGCACCCAGTGCTAACTGAGTTGTATTATATGTACCAACAACACCGAAGGTTCCTTCAACGTAATCAGTTACGGCACTAAGAGTATAAGCATTAGAATCAGTACCTACTCCAGTTACGGCAGTGAGACCATAACCATATGTGGTTTTACCTTCAGAACCAAGACCAGAATAACGTTCATCACCGAACTGGATAACACCTCTAGCTCTTGGTTCAGTAGAAAGACCTGCAAGTGGAATCAGGAATCCTTTCAGATTCTCTTCAGCATCACTGGCTCTTGCGAGTGCAGTTTCACCAGAACCAACAGGACCGAACTGAAGGAGTTCACCATCAGCAAAAGTGCTTACACCATATCCAAGATAATCATATTCAAAGAGAATGAATGGATCGTCGGCAGCAGTTTGATCGTTAAGAACGTATCCGACAGCACCAGAAGTATCACCAGTAACAGTCTGGCCAACAGAAATTCCACCAGACAAAGTGGTAGGGGCAAGGTTCAGTCTCTGACCTCTGAGGTGACCAGTCTGTGCTACCTCAGTTGGAGAAGAACCAAAGGCACTAAGAGCAAAGTGACCGTAAGAGTTGTTACCATTCAGAGCACGGATGATGCCACCGTCCATGGCAACATATCCAAAGTCAGCAAAGTAAGTAAAGATAGAAACGAGTTCTGCCTTACCTAAGTTGTCAACCCAGATACCAATACCCTCGTCATTAACTTGAGTGAATGCGTCCATAACCATGGATTGGCTACCTGGTGTTCCAAGAGTAGCAGCATATCCAGCATGAACATCACCATCAATATAAGCACCGATAGCAGATCCACTATTACCAGGGAAACCTACCCTAGCATGAATGGATGGTCCAGAGAAACAAGTAACGTCACTAATGTATGGTGACTTAGTAAGGATTGGTGATAGTGGGTTGAGCATGAAGTAGCAACCAACTTCACCAGGTTTTACACCTAAGATGGCACTACCAGAATCATTAGTCTTTGCGTAACCAGAAAGACCACGAAGAGCAACGTCCTTAACCAGAGTGTTATCACTCAGGAAGAACATCGTAGTTGTTCCCATACCAGCAGTTGCTGGTTGAATGAATACCTGTCTCTGAGAAGCACCGATGATATCAACCTGAGCAGGAACCGTCATGGGAAGGTTCTCACCGTATGTTCCTGCCAGAACATTAATACAAGCAGGAGCCTGAACATTAGTCAGAGCATAACCAATACTTCTCCAGGCAGTCTCAAGAGTTTTACCATCACCATCGGTATCACTACCATCTTGACCGACATAATAGTTATCTTTTTGCTGACCAAAGTAATCCCAGAGTGGATCTAATCCACTGCTCTGGAGAACCATACCCACAGATCCGATACCGATTCTGGTAGGAGCAGTGGCACTTCTGGTGAGCAGGTCACCTCTGTCAGTCAGAGTAGCAGAACCAGCACCAGCAGCAAGTTGTTGCCATTGGCCAGGGCTTACATCAGGTTGGTTACCAGTTGTCTCTGTAACAATACCAATGTAAGAAGAACTGGTATAGGTTACAACTTCATTTCTATAGTAAGTTGTGGAGGTGCTCCAAGTACCAGCATTTCTGAGACCGTGAGCAATGAGAGACCAGTTATCAGAAGATGTACCGATGAAGCTGCTATCACCTTCTGGTTTTACACTGACAGGAACAGAAGCAGCAATAGCAACATAGGTGTTACCACCGAAGGTAACGACAGAACCTTGAGGATATGGATCACTACCATTGAGACCGTTAGAATTCCAAGTTCCAATACCAGCAGTGGAAAGACCACTTACCATCAAGTCCCAATTTTCGGGAGCTTCGTTTGGTGTTACTGTTGTAGCACCAATACCAGTGGTGGCAGCAACATAAGCATTACCACTGAAGTTTACAACGTCTCTTAACTTATAAGATGTCGTTGTGCTGAAAGGAGTTACGTTACCAAAACCCTGAACGTATTCAGAAAAATATGCACTGGTAAATGCAGATCCTACGTGTGGTGTAGTAACTCTATAGAGAACACCACCGTAAGCAACAACATCGTTAGGACCGTAGTATTGACCTGTGGTAAAAACACCAACACTATCAATACCAGGAACCATCAGTTGCCATCTTGGGTTCCCGATGTTGAAGTCGGTGCTATACCATGCATCCGCAGTTCCAGCAGAGGTGTGGTTAATTACACAGACATATACGTTACCACCGATCTGAACTACGTCGTCGATAACATATGCGGTGGAGACAGTCCAATCACCTCTCCAGTTAAACTTAAGTCTGCCAAGTCTAAATTCAGCCATTGTTGGTTCTCGTTATACAGGTCCAGAGTAAGTGTGGATACCAGTTACTTTTAATACAAAGTAACCATCATCATCGATATAATAATTTAAGTTGCGACTATCAAATCGGAACTGTTGATATTTATCTTGTGGGTGATTGAAGTATTCTTTCTCAGGAGTGGTTTCTAGTACATAATCTTCATAGTCACCGAACTCAGGAACTTGTGTTCCATCACTCCTAATACCAACATCAACACCCGTTTCGGTGGATGCACTAGCAACTTTAGTGAGGTAAAGCATACCCTCACCATCTCTTCTTAGAGCATAAACCCAGTAGCTATTTGACCTACTGACTTCCCCTTGATAAGAACCGCTTTGAGAGAGTGCCATTTAACTTACCGCAATCATTCTCCAGTTTGTACCATCATAAACGATTCGCATTCCAGAATATGCCATGTCGAGATAGAGTGGAAACTCATCAAGGTTGCCCAAAGCATCACGAAGACCAACACCAGTGTTGGTTACAGTAACATTATTTATGTTCCAGAACCCAGTGTAGTCAACGAATTCGATCATGTCACCAGCAACAACAAGTGCTGTTGGCATAGTGAGTGTCAGTGGTCCACTAGACGAATCAACGATATATCTTTTGTTTGTTTGAAGTGCCTGATTGCTGTTGATAATAGTAAACTTAGCAGCCTCCCCAGAGGGAGACTGTGCGATAACTTTAATGCTACCAGCATCATTAATGTATACCTTTTGGTCAGGTATATTAACACCAATCTCACCATCAACTAGGTCAGTGATAGTTGGAACTCTACCAATGACTTTACTTCTTTTCGGCTTGAATATACTAGCCATTCAAAATCGTTTATTTATGAGTCTGTATTATTTAGATCTTTCTATAGTCGGACCCCTAGACACAAAAAAATCTGGGAAAATTTTTTTCCCAGATCTAGAAATTAAAAGTTGATTTTGAAATCAGTAATCACATGAACATTGTTCTTTTCGTTGATGTTCAGCATCTAGTTCGGCACGTTTGGTATAGTACTCTGCTTCACGCAGGTTATACTCACGACACTTCTCTTTATCGTTTTCGGTTGCCGCACGTTCGCACATTGAGTCCATTTCTTCTTCGGTATATTGTTTACCAAACCAGAAATCATCAAAGTCATGAGCAGAAGCATCAAATACAGAAGGACGATGACCCTTCAGTAGAGAAAGAAGTTCTGCATTCTTATCAAAGTTATCCTTATGATACTTTACATTAATCTCAATACACTTGACGACGACATCATAGACTTCTTGAGCAGTGACATCCTCAGTAGTAATGGCATCATGAACCCAGTTCTCAAGGTGCTCAAGAACATACTTCTTGTAAGTTTTGTCAGACAGCACGGGTCTTCCTTC
>Ga0255772_10002601_pt1 | contig 17508 bp, 20 predicted proteins | sample 071ome_34_FD_179970 | JGI IMG/M metagenome (GOLD analysis project Ga0255772, IMG submission 179970) | Coastal salt marsh microbial communities from the Groves Creek Marsh, Skidaway Island, Georgia - 071411BT metaG (version 2) | ecosystem: Environmental > Aquatic > Marine > Intertidal zone >...
TGGTACTAATAGCGTAGTAGAACCACTCCGATCCATCCCGAACTCGGTTGTGAAATGCTACAGCGGCGATGATACTGAAGGAGGGATCCTTTGGGAAAGTAGCACAGTGCCAAGGTTATATTTTTTTCTTAATCAATATAACTAAACTAGTCTCATGTATAACTATAACAATATTGTCATAGTTATACATGAGACTAGTTTTTATTTGCTTAAATAGACACGCAGGCCTTAACTTTCGGTATTACTAAAGTTACGAGTTGTTAAAAAGCGCATTATTGACTCATTTAATTTCATGGACTTTTCCACTAAACTTACAGTTTCTCCATTTGCCTCATAATTCATTTGAACGTATACTCCGTCTTTAAAGTTTGAGATTGGGTACTTTAAATGTCTTCTTCCACGATTTTGGGTTACAATATTTTTTGCACCACGTTCAATTAAAATCCCTTGATAATTTTCTATAATTTTAAGCAGAGTATCTTCATTTAAATCAGGCTTTACAATATAGATTGTTTCATAAGAATTTAGTTGCGTAATTGTTGTATTCATTTTAAATATTTTATTTATTACTAAGCTATAAGTGTTCCAAGAACTAATATAAAGGTACCACGCTATTGTTTTTTTAGATAGTGTATTAACGACCTTATATTAATAATTTTTACTGGACTTGTAATATAACTCTTTGTGCATTAGACTTTATGGGTCAGGTTTGAATTTTATTAATATATACGTAATAATATTATTAACAAAGACAATTGATCTTTGGGAAGTAAATTAATATAACCTTTAAACAAAATTAAAAAAATGACTGCTACATTAGAAAGACGCGAAAGCGCAAGCGCATGGGAACGTTTCTGTTCATGGATCACTAGCACAGACAACCGTTTATACATCGGTTGGTTCGGTGTTTTAATGATTCCTACATTATTAACAGCTACAACTGTATACATCATTGCTTTCATCGCTGCTCCTCCAGTAGACATCGATGGTATCCGTGAGCCAGTTGCTGGTTCTTTATTATACGGTAACAACATCATCTCTGGTGCTGTAATCCCTTCTTCTGCTTCTATCGGTATCCACTTCTACCCAATCTGGGAAGCTGCTTCTCTAGATGAGTGGTTATACAACGGTGGTCCTTACCAATTAATCGTTGACCACTTCCTTTTAGGTGTTTGTGGTTGGATCGGTCGTGAGTGGGAATTCAGCTACCGTTTAGGTATGCGTCCTTGGATTTCTGTTGCTTTCACAGCTCCAGTTGCTGCAGCTTCTGCTGTATTCTTAGTATACCCAATCGGTCAAGGTAGCTTCTCTGATGGTATGCCTCTAGGTATCTCCGGTACATTCAACTTCATGTTAGTGTTCCAAGCTGAGCACAACATCTTAATGCACCCATTCCACCAATTAGGTGTTGCTGGTGTATTCGGTGGTTCTCTATTCTCTGCTATGCACGGTTCTCTAGTAACTTCTAGCTTAATCCGTGAAACAACTGAGAACGAATCTGCTAACTACGGTTACAAGTTCGGTCAAGAAGAAGAGACTTACAACATCGTAGCTGCACACGGTTACTTTGGTCGTTTAATCTTCCAATACGCTAGTTTCAACAACTCTCGTGCTCTTCACTTCTTCTTAGGTCTATGGCCAGTTGTAGGTATCTGGTTCACTGCTCTTGGTGTAATGACTATGGCATTCAACCTTAACGGTTTCAACTTCAACCAATCTGTAGTTGACAGCCAAGGTCGTGTAATCAACACATGGGCTGATATCCTTAACCGTGCTAACCTAGGTATGGAAGTTATGCATGAGCGTAACGCTCACAACTTCCCTCTAGATTTAGCTGCTGGTGAGTCTTTACCTGTTGCTTTAACAGCTCCAGCTGTAAACGGCTAATCACACTAAGTTTAGTTTAAAAATAAGACTCTAGTTTTACTAGAGTCTTATTTTTATTTTTTTTTGTATTATTATTTATTTATGATGAATCATAATTAATCAAGCAAATAAGATAATTAACGAATGAATGTCTTAACTGAATTCTCTAAAAAAATTTATTACAGATTTTTCTTTTCAAAAAAATTTTTTTATTCAACATTTATTAGTTTTATAGGGATCTTATTAGGTTTTTTTTTATCAAACGTGTTAGCCACAATTTTAGGTCAAACAGGAGATTGGGGAATTTTATCCTCGGGGATTTTGGTAGCTTTTATTGAAAGTACAAATCGAATTATTTACAATAACAAAAAAAAATTTAACACAAAAAACTTAGAATACAAAAGATTGTACTATGTTTTGAGCTTCATTAATAATGTAAAAATTGGTCTGATTTATGGGTTCTTTGTAGAGGCTTTCAAGTTAGGGAGCTAGTTTTATTACATATTGTTAAGTTCTCTAGTAAATTGGGTTGGTTATAATATATAGTGTTTATCTGATAGAAACATATCAAGTATTAACTGATTAAATAATTTAACAGTTAACACAGTAAAAACAATATAAATTTGGAGATTCATTATGCTAGACGCATTTTCTAAAGTAATCACTAGTGCAGATGGTAAAGCAGCTTACGTTGGTGGTGCTGACTTACAAGCTCTTAAGAAGTTCGTTTCTGAAGGTAACAAGCGTATGGATGCAGTAAACGCTATCGTTTCTAACGCTAGCTGTATCGTATCTGATGCTGTTTCTGGTATGGTTTGTGAGAACCCTTCTTTAATCGCTCCAAACGGTGGTGTTTACACTAACCGTAAAATGGCTGCATGTTTACGTGATGCTGAAATCATCTTACGTTACGTATCTTACTCTTTATTATCTGGCGATTCTTCTGTATTAGAAGATCGTTGTTTAAATGGTCTTAAGGAGACTTACGCTTCTTTAGGTGTTCCAGCTGCTGGTAACGCTAGAGCAGTAGGTATCATGAAAGCTACTGTTATTGGTTTCATCACTAACAACTCTCAACAAAAGAAATTATCTGTACCTGCAGGTGACTGTAGCGCTTTAGCTTCTGAAGTTGGCGGTTACTTTGATAAAGTATCTAGCGCTCTTGCTTAATAGCTGATCGCTTCATATATAAAAATATACATGCATTCTTAATATAAGAATGCATGTATATTTTTTGTGGTTTATTCTATAGTAACTCTATAGTCTTTTAAAGAAAAAATTTTTTTTAATGCAAAATTTTATAAACTAAGTAAGGTAATCCTTCAAATAATAAACAGTAACCTAGAAAATTATGGATTTCGGAAACATAAAAAACTCATTAGACAATATTACATTTTTAGTCTTATTATTAGCAATGTTATCTTATTGGCTAACTATTGCATTTTCTAAAACATTTGGAAATTTAAAGGTTAGTTATTATTTAGTTTGCCTAGCAAATATTCTTATTACTTTAATATTAGGGAACCGATGGTTTGAAAATGGCTACTTTCCTTTAAGTAACTTATATGAATCTTTACTGTTCTTTAGCTGGGGCATAACAGCCATAACAATTTTAGTCGAATATAAAACAAAATTAACATTAATTGGCTCCGTGAGCACTCCTTTAGCTATGTTTGTGACAGCTTTTGCGACTCTATCACTACCCGAAGGTATGCAAAAAGCAGCTCCGTTAGTACCGGCTCTGAAGTCAAATTGGTTAATGATGCATGTAAGTATTATGATGCTAAGTTATTCCACTCTTATACTGGGATCATTACTATCTATTCTTTTTTTAGTTTTAACTAGAGGAAAAGAGATTCAAATTCAGGGTAATTCTTTTGGAAGTAAAGATGTTAATCCACTAAAAGTAAAGAAAGATAGCGATGAATTTCGAAACGCCGCAATTGGAGTCTTAACTTTATCTGATGAACAAAATGTATCTGATATCTCAACTAAGACAGTTCCAAGTCAACAAAGATTAACCCTTCTGGAAAGTTTGGACAATTTAAGTTACCGAATTATCGGATTTGGATTCCCTTTATTGACTATTGGTATTATCGCTGGGGCAGTTTGGGCTAATGAAGCTTGGGGATCATATTGGAGTTGGGATCCTAAAGAAACCTGGGCTCTTATAACTTGGCTTGTATTTGCGGCTTATTTACATGCAAGAATTACGAAATCTTGGCAAGGTAAAAAACCGGCTATTTTAGCCTCTATTGGTTTTGTTGTTGTTTGGATTTGTTATTTAGGGGTTAATTTTTTAGGAAAAGGATTGCATAGTTACGGTTGGATTGGCTAAGTTTGATTTATTCTTCTACTAGTCATAAACTTAACCTTACTAGGTTTATGACAAGTTTGTTACATTTTGAACCCTCATTAGTTGCGTCCAATAATAAAGTACCTTACAATGTTTGCTAAGTAACATAAAAACTTCCTTAAATTATAAATTATATGAACGCCGATTTATTACTAGCAGTTGTACCTCAAACAGCTGCATGGTCAGCAAAAACTTGTTCTGTAATGGTAATCTCAAATCTTTTATGTATCATCACAGGTCGTTACGTAATAGATGTAAAAGGGGTAGGTCCATCACTTCCATTGCGTGGTTCTTTTGAAAATTTTGGATTAGCTGAGCTTTTAGCTACTACTAGTTTAGGTCACATTGTAGGGTGTGGTGCTATTTTAGGTTTAAGTTATATAGGTTTGCTTAGCTAAAAAAGATTATTAGCTTATTTGAGATAAATAAGCTAATAATCTTTTTTTACTTATATGGGTATTAGTATGCTAAGCCCATGCTTCTAGTCGTTTCACCACCTAGATAAACACGCACAGATAAAAAATCTGTTGGGCAAGCTGTTTCACATCTTTTACAACCAATACAATCTTCTGTTCGAGGAGCAGAAGCAATTTGTCCTGACTTACAACCATCCCAGGCCACCATTTCTAAAACGTCACATGGACATGCTCTTACACATTGTGTACAACCTATACACGTATCATATACTTTCACACTGTGAGACATGAGTAACTCCTATTTTTTATTTTTTGAACTAGTTTTAGTTATCATTAATTATATTATAAATATATAGTTATAATCATAATATTAAGACAATATTAAAATTGTTTAGCTGAGTTTTCACAAGTGCACTAGAATTACTACAACCCTGTGTACTGTATAATTCAGCAAATACCCATTTTAAAATTAAAATAAATAGACTAATGAAAAAAAAATACCAGTATTTAAATTCTAACCAGGTTTTGTATAAAACAGAAGAATTATTAGATGCTGCTTCTAATAGATATAAAATTACTATTCAAGTAGCCAATAGAGCTAAAAGAAGACGATATGAAGATATAGATATGTTAGATGATTTAAAAATAAAACCTATTATTCGAGCTATATTAGAAATGGTAGACGAGATTAGTCAACCAGAGATTATTAGTGATTAATCTGAGTTCCGATCTTTAAAACTTATATATAAATATCAAATACTTTTAGGTTTTATATATAGTATGTTTGCTAAAGTAAACTTTACTAATTTTGAATTACACACTACTTAAGAATATGTTTCAAACTTTATTTGGGGATCCTAATGACCGTAAAATAAAATCATATGATAACCTCCTAAGTCAAATTAACAAATTAGAGACTGAGACCCAGAAGTTAGAAGATCAAGCTTTAAAACAAAAAACGGATGAGTTTATTTCTAAACTAAAATCTGGTGCAACTTTAGATGATATTCTCCCTGAGGCTTTTGCGACAGTTCGGGAAGCTTCATATCGAGTTTTAGGATTGCGACATTTTGATGTTCAATTATTAGGTGGAATGATCCTACATCAAGGGAAAATTGCTGAAATGAAAACGGGAGAAGGAAAAACCCTTGTCTCTATATTGGCTTCTTATTTAAATGGTCTTTCTTTGAAAGGTGTTCACGTTGTAACTGTCAATGACTACTTATCAAAACGGGATGCTGAATGGGTGGGTCAGGTCCCTAAGTTTTTGGGATTAACTGTTGGGCTTATCCAACAAGGTATGTCACAAGAAGATAGGAAGATAAATTATTCCAAAGATATTACATATGTAACCAATAGTGAGCTTGGATTTGATTATTTACGAGATAACATGTCTACTGTGATGGAGGACATGGTCCAACGAGATTTTAATTTTTGTATTTTGGATGAAGTAGATTCTATCTTAATCGATGAGGCTCGAACTCCTCTAATTATTTCAGGGGCCGGTGAATCTGTAGAAGAAAAATATGTAAAAGCAAGTGAAGTTGCTCTTTTATTACGTAAAAATGTACATTACGAAGTTGATGAGAAAGCGCGTAATGTAATTTTAACGGAGGAAGGTATATTAGAATGCGAAAATATATTAAATACTGTCGATCTCTATAATCCAGAAGACCCTTGGGCTCCATATTTATTTAACGCAATTAAAGCAAAAGAGCTTTTCATTAAAGACGTTCATTATATTGTCCGAGACAATGAAGTAATAATTGTTGATGAATTTACTGGACGAATTATGGTCGGGAGAAGATGGAGTGATGGATTACATCAATCTATCGAGGCTAAAGAGAAAGTACCGACTCAAAATGAGACACAAACCCTTGCTTCGGTTACTTACCAAAACTTTTTCTTATTGTATCCGAAACTTTCTGGTATGACTGGTACAGCTAAAACGGAAGCCTCAGAATTAGATAAAATTTATGGTTTAGAAGTGATTTCAGTACCTACCAACAAACCAATGAAAAGACAAGATTTTCCTGATTTAGTGTATAAGAGTCAATATGCAAAATGGAAATCTGTAGCTGATGAATGTTTAGATATGCATACTTTAGGTAGACCAGTATTGATAGGAACGACCAGCGTAGAAAAATCAGAGCTATTATCTTCCCTGCTTGTTGAGTACGGAATACCTCATAATTTATTGAATGCTAAACCAGAAAATATTAAAAGGGAAGCAGAAATCATTGCCCAAGCAGGTAGAAAAGGGGCAGTAACCATAGCAACAAACATGGCTGGTCGGGGTACAGATATCCTTTTAGGTGGAAATTCTGGTTATATGGCTAAAGCGGCTTTACAGCAGCTCCATAAATCAGATGAAATGACAAAAACTTTAGTTGGAACAGATTCGAAGCTAATTACATTAAATAAATTTTTAATGGAACAATTGAAAAAGTTTTCGATAAATGCAGAAGAATTAAATGAAAAGATAGCAATAGCATGTGAAAAAGGGTTTATAGAAGATCCTTTTCTTATTACTCTAAGAGCTTCGTATCAAGTCTTAGAAGATCAGTATACCACTCTTATTGAAAAAGAGCGTCAGGAAGTAATTGACTTAGGTGGATTACATGTTATTGGAACGGAAAGGCATGAATCTAGAAGGATCGATAACCAATTAAGGGGTCGGGCTGGTCGCCAAGGAGATCCTGGATCTTCCCGATTTTTTCTTAGTTTGGAAGATAATTTATTTAGAATATTTGGTGGTGACCGTATTGCCAACATGATGGAAACTTTACGAGTTGAGGAATCTGTCCCAATTGAATCGTCACTCTTAACGAAAAGTTTAGAATCAGCACAAAAAAAAGTGGAAGCGTATCATTATGATGCTCGAAAAGAACTCTTCGAGTATGATGAAGTTCTAAATTATCAAAGGCAAGCCATCTACTCTGAGCGTAAAAGAATTCTAAGTTCCACTAATTTAAAAAATTGGGTTCTGCAATATGCCGAGACTACTATTACAGATTACGTCTCTCAATATATAAATTCGATAACTAGAGACAAAGAAGACCAGAATATTGAGCTCAAAAAATTATTCACCAAAGTAGAAGACTTACTAGGTCTTCCGTATTCTCTAGACATACAAATGGTTACGAATTTCTCAACTACCGAACTAACCGAATTTTTATGTCAGCAAATGCGCATAGCGTATGATTTGAAAGAAAGTCAAATGGATCTAATAGAAAATGGTCTTATGCGAGACTTAGAAAAATCATTTTTACTACAAAAAATTGATTCAGCCTGGAAAGATCAATTACAAAATATGACTAGCCTTCGAGAGACTATTGGGTGGAGAGGATATGGGCAAAAAGACCCTTTAATGGAATACAAAAACGAATCATACAGCTTATTTACATCTATGAGCATCAATATTCGTCATTCAGTTGTGTATTTAATCTTTCGTTCACAACCAATCTTAAAGACTTAACAAAATGTCTATTTTTTAAGAAATAATTATTCTAAAATAAAACACATGTGTAATAGATTTAAAGTTTGAGTCTATCCAAAAATTTATAATAGACGCAATCTTTAATCTCTACACAAGAACTGAACTTTAGGACTATAATAATATCGACTAAGAATAATTACCCGAGTCTTCTTGATAATAGTAATAATGTCATATTCTTTCCGTAAATATTGTAAGTATAAAAACTAATTTTAAATAAAAAATAATATGAGTAAAAGAACTTTAAGAGGAAGCAAATTAAAAAAAGCTAGAACATCAGGTTTTAGAGCTAGATTAAAAAGTGCTACAGGAAGAAAAGTTCTTAAAGCGAGAAGACAAAGAAAACGTAAAAACTTAACAACAGTATCTTAGATTTTCCAATGACTTTCTTTACAAAGATATAAATATATTCTTTTGTAGGGGAAGTTTTTAATTATTATGTGACTAAATCCTAAAAACTAATTTGTTTAAAAGCCAAAACAAACATTTGCATAATTTACATTTAATATGACTTTTATTAAAGAATTTAAATTGTTGTTAAAAGCTCGATATTCTTTGCTTTATATAACTACGACAGAGGAAGAAAGACTAGAATATACAATAAAATCTTGTGTTCAATTATACAGTAATAGGGCTATTTATTCTTGGGATTTTGTAGATGGTTATGTAGGGAATCCAAATGATAACGGATTTGCCTCAAGAAACCCACTGCAAGCTCTAGAATTAGTGGAAAAACTAACATCAGATAATCCAGCAATCTTTATTTTAAAAGACTTTCATTTGTTTTTAAATGATATTTCTGTAGCTAGGAAACTAAAAAATTTGGTGAAAATTCTTCGAAAACAAGCCAAAACTATAATTATAGTTTCTTCCGAAATATCTATTCCTGAATCGATTAGAGAAATAGTGACTGTAGTTCCATTTGAGTTACCACAAAGCCTTGAAATTCGTAAAGAGCTTTTGAGAGTTCAAGATTCTTTAGGCTATCCGTTACCTCAATCATCAGTTGATAATCTGGTACGGTCATGTCAAGGATTGTCTTTAGAAAGAATCCGACGAGTTTTATCTAAAATAATCGCTACTTATAAAGAGATAAATGTCGAGAGTTTAGAATTAATTTTCACGGAAAAAAAGCAAATTATAAGTCAAACGCAAATTTTAGAATTCTGCAATACAGATGTAAAATTATCGGACATTGGGGGATTAGATAATCTAAAGCTGTGGTTGAAGAGGAGGTCTGAAGGTTTATCCCAAAAAGCTGCTACTTATGGCCTACCGTGTCCAAAAGGACTTTTATTAGTCGGAGTTCAAGGGACTGGTAAATCATTAACTGCGAAGGCAATTGCTAATGATTGGAATTTACCGTTGCTACGTTTAGACGTTGGTAAATTATTCGGAGGGATAATTGGTGAATCAGAATCTCGAATGAGACAGATGATTGAATTATCAGAAGCTATTGCCCCTTGTGTATTGTGGATTGATGAAATGGATAAAGCTTTCGCTGGTATGGAAAGTAAAGGGGATAGTGGGACTACAAGTCGAGTTTTAGCTACTTTTATAACCTGGTTATCAGAAAAAACGTCATCTGTTTTTGTTGTTGCAACTGCCAATAATATATACTCCTTACCGCCTGAAATTTTAAGAAAAGGACGTTTTGATGAAATATTTTTTATAGGACTTCCAAATGAAGAAGAGAAAAAATTGATTTTTAAGGTTCATCTAAATAAGCTTCGCCCCCAATCTTGGTCTACATATGATATCGATCTATTAAGTCAGAAGGCCGCGAATTTTTCAGGGGCGGAGATTGAAGAAGCAATTATTGAGGCTATGCATTTAGCTTTTAGTGAGAACAGGGAATTTGTAACTGAAGATATTGTTAACTCAATTAATGATTTTGTACCGCTTGCCTATACAAATAAGGAGAAATTGGAAGTATTACAGGAATGGGCAACAGCAGGTAAAGTTCGCCTGGCTTCTTCAATAAAATAAAGTGGGAAGTTCTTAAATCTATAAGTCATATGCAAATTTAAAGAATCTAACATGTTATTATGAAGATAGACTTTTCCTATTTTTATTGATTAGTAATAACAAAACATTGATTTTATGTATTGGCTTTTATAAACTATGTCACATTTCTCGAAGATTAAAACGACATTAAAAGATTTAACGTTATTGAAAAAAGCTTTAACGGATTTATCTATTACTTGGGATACGGAAGTAAAACAAATTAAAGGTTACAAAAATCAAACTAGCTTTGCTAATTTAGTAATATCGCAGAATAACAATTACGATATTGGTTTTAGTTGGAATGGATTTGAATACCAACTTGTAGCTGATTTACAGTTTTGGCAACAACCTTGGTCTGTTGAATTATTCTTAGATAAGGTTACGCAACGTTATGCGTACCATTCTATTATAAGCGCGACTAGCAAACAGGGGTTTAAAACTATTGAAGAAGCAAGTTTAGAAGATAATTCAATTCAACTAACATTACAAAGATGGACAGATTAACGTTGAGTTTATCATTTCATTAGTAAATTTCTTTAGTATTTACTATCATTACTACAAAGAAATGCGGACGGAGAGACTCGAACTCTCACAAGTATAACCTTACTAGAACCTAAATCTAGCGCGTCTACCAATTCCGCCACGTCCGCGATATTATTCAGTTAAGAATATAATAACAAAAGTATATAAAAAAGAAAACAGATTTTATATTAATTTGTATATTATATTCTTAACTAAAAACTATAGCACAAACACAAATTTGAAAAAAAGGAGGAATATTCAAAATATATGTGTTATGATATTTTTTAGTTGAGTAAAGAGTTTTACTTCAGACTTTGAAATTCCTTAGTAGCTCAGTGGTAGAGCAATCGACTGTTAATCGATTGGTCGTAGGTTCAAGTCCTACCTGAGGAGATATATTTAGATGAATTAAAAAGACATATGCTAAAACAGTTAAACAAAAAACTTTGGAGTAATTTGAAGATTATAGGCGATTTGCGGTTTGCGATAGTACTTTTATTAGTAATCTCTATGTTTAGTGCAATTGGAACCGTTATTGAACAAGATAAAGATATTAGTTTTTATGAATTAAATTATCCTCTCAATAAACCTCTGTTTGGTTTTTTAAGTTCGAAAGTGATCTTATCTTTGGGTTTAGATCAAGTGTATCAAGCGTGGTGGTTTATAGCCATTATTATTTTATTTGGGTCAAGTCTCATTTCGTGCACTTTTTCGCGTCAATTACCTTCGTTAAAACTAGCTCAAATATGGCAATTTTACAAAAAAAAGGCTAACCTACAGAAATTTGAGCTAAATTTTCGTCTTAACGAATCCAGCTTATCTTCTCTATATATTGAATTACGAAAAAATAATTACCATGTAATTCAACAAGGGCCATTTTTATATGCGTATAAAGGATTGATTGGGAAAGTAGGTCCTATTGTAGTTCACATAAGCATTATCATTACTTTATTAGGGGCTATATTAGGTAATGTATCTGGGTTTATGGCCCAAGAATTAGTCCCGTTAGGTGGTCTTTTCCACTTACAGAATGTTATCACCTCCGGTCCATTCAGTTATATCAATCAAGACATTGAAGGCTATGTTCGAGATTTTCGAATTACATATAGTGATGAAGGAAATATCGATCAATTTTATTCAGATTTATCATTATTGAATAACAAAGGTGAGACTGTTAGTAATAAAACTATATATGTTAATGAACCATTACGTTATAAAGGTCTTACGTATTATCAAACAGATTGGAGTATTTTAGGATTAAATATAAACATCGACAACGCTAACATTGTCCAAGTTCCATTAAAACTAATAACTACAAACACTAATTCTCGTTTCTGGATTGCTGATTTGCCATTGCCGTTTGAAAAGCAAACCTTAAACATATTAATACTTTTAGATGATCTTACAGGTAAATTCCAAATATATAATTCGAAACAAACTTTAATAGCAGAACAAGAAATCGGATCCCCATTCTTTATAAACGGTCATGAAGTTCGAATTGTCGATGTAATCACATCAACTGGATTGCAAATAAAAGCTGATCCGGGAATTCCGTTTGTTTATTTCGGATTCATACTTCTTATAGTTAGTGTTTTATTAAGTTACATATCCTATTCTCAAGTTTGGGCTATAAAAAAAGGTAATACTCTATATCTTTCTGGGCGAACTAATAGAGCTATTTATTCTTTCGAACAAGATTTTATTTATATGATTAGGACCGTAAAAGGATCTAACTAAATCTAATTAAAATAAAAGACTTTTAAATAATTGGTTTGTCTAAACCTAGTTAACTAACAAAATAGTGTTTTGTTTTAACAATTAAATACAGACTATAAAAGTCATGGCTCGAGTTATTGTTATTACGTCTGGGAAAGGAGGAGTTGGGAAAACTACCACAACTGCTAATTTAGGTATGGCTTTAGCTCAATTAGGCTACCAAACCGCTTTAATTGATGCAGATATCGGGTTACGTAATTTAGACCTATTACTTGGACTAGAAAATAGAGTTATTTATACGGCTTTAGAAGTTTTGTCTGGAGAATGTCGACTAGAACAAGCTTTAATAAAAGACAAACGACAGCCTGGATTAGTGTTATTACCAGCTGCCCAAAATAGAAATAAAGACTCAATTACAGCAGAACAGATGAAATATCTGGTGGGATTAATGGATTCCCAGCATGATTATATTTTAATTGATTGTCCTGCTGGAATAGAAACTGGCTTTCATAATGCTATTGGACCGGCTCAAGAAGCTCTTGTCGTCACAACACCAGAAATTGCGGCAGTCCGTGATGCTGATAGAGTTATAGGTCTGTTAGAAGCAAATGGGATTGATAAAATTAGTTTATTAGTAAATAGATTAAGACCTCAAATGGTAAAAGCGAATGACATGATGTCAGTTGCAGATGTAAAAGAGATTTTGGCAATTCCTCTTATCGGAGTTATCCCCGAAGATGAGTGTGTCATTGTCTCTACCAACCGAGGGGAGCCATTAGTTTTAGAAAAAAAATTGTCATTGCCTGGGATAGCCTTTGAAAATACCGCTTGCAGAATAGATGGACAACAAGTAGAATTTTTAGACCTTCAAGCTTACTCGCGAGGTCCCCTAAAGCGTCTACGTAATTTTTTCCTTGGATCATCTAAAACAGGGTCTTAATTAACTATTATCAAAGCTATTAATTTTCTTATGATTACAGAAATTTTTGAACGACTATTTTTTTTTAGTGGTCGTGGAAGCCGTAACGATGTAAAAAAACGTCTCAAATTAGTGTTAGCTCACGATAGATCGACTTTAAATGCCTCCACATTGGAAAAAATGCGGAAAGAGATTTTGATTGTCGTTTCTAAATATGTAGAACTAGACACAGATAGTTTAGAGTTTTCGATTAAAACGGATAGTCGAATGACTGCTTTAATTGCGAATTTACCAATTCGCAGAATATTACAATCTGAGATTACAACTTGAAAAAGTCTAAAGTAAGCTCATAAATAAACTCTCTCAAGAAAATTAATTTTATAATGCTTGTACTCGTAAACCTAAGCTTCTTGAGAGAGATTAGAGGTTATATTTTATTTAGTTATCATGTGGGAATAAGAATACGTTTCAACAGTATCTTTATGTTGATAATCTTTTGTTTTGTCTCAAGGGAATAGATGATAGACGATAGACTGGATTAAAAAATAAAAATCTAATTTGGGCAGAGTCAATATTATATCTGAGGCTAAGATCAACTCAACTAAGCTGTAAGTGCTTTGATTAGTCACTGACTTTTCAACTCCGCCTTATACATTATTAATATAGAAACCTGGTACATATAAATATAAAAATCAAACGTTTTAGAATCCATGTCTTATTTTAATAATAGGAGTCTTATAGTTAGAGTACATTAACTTTCTTCAGATGTTTGAGTATCCTCAATCTCTGATGAATACACAAAGCTCGTTGTGCTACTGTTGACTACTGATTTTGCTAATGATAATGCTCGTTTTGCTTGAATGTCAGCTTTCTGATTCCAATTGGCAAATCTTGAGCGTTTTTTAGTTTTGGATGTTCGTTTTTTAGGTACAGCCATGAGTTTATCTTCTTATTTTATTTCAATACTTTTTTTATTTTATAAATATCTCGCTATCTATATTAACAAATTTTTACGTATTAGTATTAGTGAAAAAGTTTATTTTAAAGAATCTATTAGCTTTCTTGTTAAAAATAAAAGGGAAATTTATTATATAAGAGGCCCTTTTATTTTTAACAAGAACATTCTATATAAGTTTATCTTGAGCCTAAACGACTAAGTTGACGTAAAGCTATTCTTGCGATATTAAAGCCGGCCCAAGTGGCAGCAGCTAAAACAGGAAAAAGAACTATTAAAAGTCGCATGTCCATGACCTATTCCTCTGGTAATCTTTCTTAAATATTATAACTAATGAGTTAGTTCGATGTATTTATAAAAACTAAATTGATTAGTATTTATTGTTATAACTATTCTATTACGATTATTTAAAATAATAATTACAAAAAAATAAATAGTTACAAGAATTGATGATTTTTTGTTCAAATCAGTCAGGTATTAATTCTTTTTTTTATTTTAAGAACGTATTACATTTACTTTTATTGTTATATGAGTTGGTATATACGCTTGATTCTATATATTTTTTGTTAACAAGCAATTTTTCATATGAGTGATTTACCTTTTACTCTCGATCAATTCAGAATATTAAAAGCTATTGCTTTAGAAGGAAGTTTTAAAAAAGCTGCCCAAAGTTTATATATTTCACAACCTGCAGTTAGTTTTCAAATTCAAACTTTAGAAAAACAACTTAATGTTCCTCTATTTAATCGCACAAATCGAAAAGTTATTCTTACGGAAGAAGGACAAACAATTTTAATTTATGCCAACAGAATTTTATCATTATGTGATGAAGCTTGTCGTGCTATGCAAGATTTGCAAAATCTACAAGGAGGAACTTTAATTGTTGGTGCTAGCCAAACTACAGGAACCTATTTAATGCCACGTTTAATTGGATTATTTAGGCAGAAGTACCCCCAAGTATCAGTTCAGTTGCAAGTTCACTCTACTCGTAGAATATCTTGGGGAGTTGCAAATGGCCAAATCAATTTGGCAGTTATTGGAGGCGAGGTTCCTTTAGAGCTTAAAAATACTTTACAGGTTACTGCTTATGCCGAAGATGAATTAGCTTTGATTTTACCAAAGTCTCACCCTTTTTCAAAATTTACAAGTATTCAAAAAGAAGATCTATACCGATTGAGGTTTATCGCGCTGGATAAACAATCTACAATTCGTAAAGTAATCGATAAGGTCCTTCATAAAAATGGTATTGATAGTACAAGGTTTAAAATTGAGATGGAACTAAACTCGGTAGAAGCAATAAAAAATGCTGTACAGTCCGGATTAGGAGCATCATTTGTCTCTGTATCAGCTATTTCAAAAGAACTTGAATTAGGTATTTTGCAAGGGGTAAAAATTGAAGATATTACTATAAAGAGAATGCTATCAATTATAGTCAATCCTAGTCGATATACTTCAAAAGCATCTGAAAAGTTTAGTAGAGAGATTCTCACTCTTTTTTCGATCCCCTCAATATCCACGTGAAAATACAATATATAGAATAAATATATAGGGGAACAGCTTATGACTAAATTAGAGATGATTTTCTCTCAAGTAGCTTTAAAATTACACGTGAATTTGGCAAACGTTACTGGTTCATCTTTGTTATCAGATTGTATCCGCAGAGAGGTGAAACTATATTTAACCTCTTGTGTTTTGCAAGAGCTAAAATTAATATGTATCAACTTGATTTACTATAGATCATACGATAAACAATTTGATTATAAAGTTGATAAAGTTCTTCAACTATTACTGATTTCGGTGCAAAAGAAAGTAATACAAGACTTTAAATTTTTAAATACAAATATCAATTATTCTTCTTCTGAGGCAAAATGGCTTTTGAAAAACTTAGAGGCTGAGGATGGAGAATTATTAAAGTTATTTCTAAAAAGCGTAGTTTCGGATTTTATAATTACTTCGAAAACTAAGAAAAGTTTCCAAACAAATAGACTTCTCACTTCTATTATTGAGACTTTAGTCATAAAAGTAACCGAAATTTTAATCTATTTATTACTAATAGAATTAAGCTCAAATCGAACTATTGTAGAAAGTAATACAAATATTGATTTGGTATCAATAAATGCGCAAAAAAATAATTTATATTGGCAATCATATATTAAGGCTAATTTTTTAAAACCAAAATATATACACTCAGGAGTTTATAGCGTGAAGATTTGTACTAGAAAAGGTGTGTGCAATAAACTTGTCTATTTACCAAAATTAAGGTTAAAAGAAAAAAAATATTTATCCACTCTACAGTTTGTAGTATTAATGTATTTAGACTCGTTAGATTTTATTTATCCAAAAATAAGGCTTATTTTTATTAACACTTATAAAAAGATATACAGTTTGATTTAATTGTTTTAGAAGTACTTTATACGTTACAACGCGAAAAGAGATTGTCCCTTTTCACGTTGTAAAATAATTTTTTATATTGGGTACACACTTAATCTTTTTGCCCCCTTTTTTGTACCTTCAAAAGTTACTTTCCCAGGAATTAAAGAATATAAAGTATCGTCACGACCAATAGCTACATTTTTTCCAGGTTTAAATTTAGTTCCTCTTTGGCGAACCAAAATGTTCCCAGCTAGAACTAGTTCTCCACCATATCTTTTTACACCTAATCGTTTTGCATTGGAATCACGACCGTTTTTTGTACTTCCGCTACCTTTTTTATGTGCCATAATTGATTTATATTTATTTCAAAATTTTACTCTAGTCAATGCTAGAACCACCGACTTGGATTGAGTTAATCATTACTCTAGTAAGATTACTTCTATATCCTTGTTTTTTACGAGTCTTTTTTTTAGGTCTCATTTTATAAACAGTTACTTTTCTGCTATTAATATGACCCAAAACTGTAGCTTCAACTTTTGCGTCTTCCAAACAAGGGTGACCTACACTTACGTTTCCATCATTATTTACTAATAATACTCTTGTTAAGGCGATTTTATCCCCACAGTTTAAATCAAGGTGGTTGAAATCATAAAATCTACCTGGTTCTACCCAAAACTGTCTACCACTTGCTTCTATTATTGCGTAGTTCATTTTATAATTATAATAATAAAAATTATTTTTTGTGTTAACAATACAAAAAAAATATAACCTTGGCACTGTGCTACTTTCCCAAAGGATCCCTCCTTCAGTATCATCGCCGCTGTAGCATTTCACAACCGAGTTCGGGATGGATCGGAGTGGTTCTACTACGCTATTAGTACC
>Ga0255772_10002612_pt1 | contig 17486 bp, 28 predicted proteins | sample 071ome_34_FD_179970 | JGI IMG/M metagenome (GOLD analysis project Ga0255772, IMG submission 179970) | Coastal salt marsh microbial communities from the Groves Creek Marsh, Skidaway Island, Georgia - 071411BT metaG (version 2) | ecosystem: Environmental > Aquatic > Marine > Intertidal zone >...
TTTAACTATAAAGTATTATGGGCAGCCGCTTCGGCTGTTTTATTATATACACTCTGGTATGGGTGGTATATGAACGGAGGCGACATCAGTTATGGTCGCCTAAACAAAATACCATTCCAAGAAGTGCAATGGTATCATGCAGCCGCACCTGCTATTCTTGTGTTACTAACACGTATTGGTGTACCAGTATCAACATCATTCCTAGTGCTGTCAGTGTTTGCCAGCACCTTTGTGCTAGAGAAGATGCTGATGAAAAGCATTATGGGTTATGGTGTAGCGGCAGCATTTGCATATGCAGTATGGTTTGCTATACACAAGTTCTTTGGCAAATGGTATGATGAAACACAACCAGTAAGCGAAGGCAATAAAAAGTTTTGGCGGGTAGCTCAATGGGTAGCAACAGGCGGACTATGGTTTACTTGGTTATCACATGATGTAGCAAACATCGCAGTATTCCTTCCAAGACAAGTGCCACTTGACCTAATGGTGTTTGTTAGCCTAGTATTTGTGGGCGGCTTGTTCTTTATGTTTAGAGAGCGTGGCGGTAAGATACAACAGATTGTATTGGAAAAACACAATACAAGATACGTAAGAAGTGCAACATTGATTGACTTGTTCTATTGGTTGTGCTTGTACTTCTTCAAAGAACTAAATGACATTCCAATGAGTACAACATGGGTGTTCGTAGGCTTGTTAGCAGGACGTGAGTTGGCTATGGCAACATACTTTGGTAAGAAGAAAACCAAATCAGTGTTTCCATTAGTGGCAAAAGACTTTGGTAAGATGATGGTAGGCTTGGGTGCGTCAGTTGCACTTGTATTAATGATCCATTATATTATCCTACCAAGTGGATTTTAATACTTGACAAGTATGGTATCAACTGTTATATATTAATAGTTGATACAACCGGGTGGCGCCGTAATACGCTCGCGGAGGGCCACGGTTAGCCCTCCTTTCTTTATGTTATACTAAATACAGTAAGAGGAAAATTGACATGAAGAAAAAGACTCGTGGTATTTTGCAAGAACTAAGCAGTGTTGGTAGAAAAAATCATAATGAAGAATGGTTATCAACAACTGGACAAAATATTATAGAAAGCTCGATTAACCTGCTTTCCAAGATACATGAAATCTATGACGAAGACACAGCAATAGATCTTGAGAGACGATTTATCAACAGCATTCGGAGTGCCAATCCTAAAAAATATAAAGTAGGCATTGATAAGATTGTGGAGAGTAAAAAATAATGGGCGGTAATGTATTCCAAGGCACAAGCGACTTTGACCAAAAAGATATTCCTGAAATGATGGCACAGATCAATCCTATCCTAGCCAAGTTGGGTATCAAAGGACATGTTATTGGTAGTGGTGCAACACCCACGCCAGGTAAAATGAGCGGCGACTTGGATGTAATGGTAGACCAAGATGCAATGGCACAGAAGTTTGGACTTGAAGGTGCCAAGCCTGTGCAGATTAAATCAGCCCTTGAAAAACTGTATCAAGATGCAGGATTCGAAACAGCTAAGTCAGGCGTGAATGTGCATGTAAAAGTAAACCTAGACGATACTGCTCACCAAGTTGACCTAATGGTGGTACCACATGCAGAAATGGTAAGCAAGTTCCATGTGCACGACTTGCCTAAAGGTTCTCCTTACAAAGGCAAAAACAAACAGTTGGCAGTTTGGTGGTTGAGCAAGCAAGCCGGTTACAACTGGAGTGCATTCAAAGGACTTGTCGATGCACAAACCAAAGAAGTGGTTACAAGAGACCTAGACGAGATTGCGAAACTTATCATAGGCCCAAATGCTGGTGCCAAAGATCTAGGCAGTGTTGAAAGCATAATGTCTGCATTACCAAAAGAAACTGCCAATGCAATGCTTGCTGATCTTAAACAAAACAAAGATTGGTCGGAACTTCCTACAGAAAACACTGAACTGCAAAGGATCAAGCAGTTAAGTGGTCTTTGACCTCGTTTTACACCCCTAAAACCCCATATTTTAATCTAAAGACTAAATACAATATAAGAAACTCCATAGAGTAATGGAGAAGTCATTTAGAGAAATAGGAGAATAAAAATGGCAGAGTTTACAAAAACAAACGGTATTGGTCATACACATGACACACAATACAGCGTAGCACAACTAGTTGGTTTAGAACTAGACGCACTAGTCGACATTTCAGGTAAAGGTGGACTAGGTTCAACAATCGAAGCAATGGTACAAGAAATCCAACCATTGATGTACAAATCAGTTGGTTCAGCAGGTAAAATCTTCTGCATCTGTGACGGACATGCTGTAACAGCGGCATCAGCTCAAGCACGTATCAGAGGACTAGGAACAGTTGATTCAATTGACCTATCATCTGCACTTGTTCTAGAGCGTGATTTAGACGACTTTAGCGCGGCTTAATAGATAGTTTAATATCTACACAACAAAGCGTCACTTTTACAGTGGCGCTTTTTTTATGGCTGTAAATACAGTATGGCATTTATAATCAAAACACTGGTAGACATAACAAACACCAACGCCAAGCGAGAAAACCGTTTTGAATATCAGCAGCAACAAAACTATCTCACACTGTTGCAGACCATAAGTTTGCGATCCAATCCCAGTATCATTGAGCCGCCTGCAGCATCTAAAGTAAACACATACAAAGACTTTGGAATTAAGGGCAACAACAATGTGTGGACAATGGTTTTTGATTTTGAAGCAGCAAGCAGTCACAGTGTAGAAATGCTTATAGGAGATTTAGATCTAGTGCCTGTGATTGCTAACTTAGAAGAAACTATTAAACTAGACCCTAGTGCATTTTTTACAACAAATGGCAAGATTAACACCATCTTCAGTGAAGTTTCTATTGCTTCATTAGATAAATAATATTACAGTTTAAACTGTTAGGCATTTACATAGGTCCAACGAAAAGGCTATTTCCTGTCGTAAACAATGGAGTAATAAATGTCGACTATCGGTTCAACAGCATTAGAAAAAGAAAGTCTAGAGGCTCATGTAGATCTATGTGCACTTCGCTATGAGCAGATGGACAAGCGTCTTACAACTGTTGAAGAAAAACTAGATGGCATTGCAGATCAAATGGCAGCAGGACAAAACAGCCTAGTAAAGGTTATCATTGGCGCAGCTGGTACTATTACAGCAGGACTACTTTCTACTATTGTCGTAGTTTTAATGCAACTAAACTAATCTCGATAAATAATAATATGTTGTTACGTGAAGTATATCAAGTAGACGAGAAACAAGTATGGGCTCGTAAAGGCAAAAGTGTTGTCCGAAAATATCGTTGTGGCACAGGACGCCGAAAGGGTCGTGTGGTAACCAAAATGAGTCAGTGTTTTGCACCTTTAGATATCAAACAAAGTGCAAGATTTAAACGTTTAAAGCAAAGACTTGGTAGCCGAATGGCTAGGAAAGCCAAAAGAACTAAAAGAGTTAATCCAGCAAGTAAGAGATTAAAATCACTTAATAGGAGACGTTGATGCTGGTATCAGACGTGTGCGAAGGTTACAAACAAGTTTACGCTAGAAGCAGTAAAGGACTGGTCCGCAAGTACAGATGTACATCTGGACAAAAGAAAGGCAGAGTTGTAGCAAAACCTAGCACCTGTTTTACAAGTGTTAAACAAGGAAAAAGCACAAGGCTTAAAAAAACAAGAAGGGTAAGATCAACTGCACAATCACAACGCAGAGCATTAACAACTAAGCGTCCAACATACGGCAGAGTTAGAAGAGCCAATAGGCCTAAACCAAGGAAAAGAAAAAAATGAGAGCAGACGAGTTTATCAAAGAAGATGAAAAACTAGATGAAATTATTCCATTGGTTGTAGGTGCAGCTCGCGGTATCGGTGCAGCAGCAAAAGTTGGCAGTCTTGCAGCAAAAGGTGTTGCTGGAGCAGCCAAACTTGGAGCAAAGGCAGTTGGTGCAGTAGCCCGTGGCGCAGGTAAAGCAGTAGGAACAGTAGCAAAAACAGCATACAATGCAGCAACAGATGATAAAGAGGATTCACCAGAAATAGATCAAGCAAAAGATCAAATGTTAAAACCTGGTAATAAAATAAAACTACCAACATCGAGCACAGGACCTGAGTCAGAGTTTAAAGTAACTAGACGTCAAGGCGATGATGTTGAAATAGAAAATCCAAACGCAGGTACAAACGCACAAGAACCTAGTAAGTTTGTATACAAAGCACAAGACCTTAAGAAAACAATGGCAACGCAATGAAGATAAACGAGCTATTACAAGATTTTACTATTTTCACAACCAATGAAGAAAAAGCATTGATTGAGAAAATAAATGGTGAATGCTGTATAGACTTGTTCACAGAGCGTGAACGAGTAGTGGTTGACAATCTTGTAAGAAAAGCTATAATGTCAAAACGTGTGTGCAACGGAAGCGAAATGGTTTTTCTAAATGATAACACCGGAACAAGTTAAAGACCTTGAAAAGTTTGTAAGTCAACAACTTACCAAGAACCCTCTTCCTATTGTGAAAGGTAATACCATCTTTCTAGGTAATATTATAATAAGAAAGAGTGCAACTGGTTACTCTGTGATTGATAGGAAAGAAAATATAAGTGTCATAAAAACTTTTAGCAAACGAGCTGCACTGGCAGCAGCTAAAACTTATATTAATAACAAGTCAATAGAACATATTGTAAATCTAGATAAAAAATATCAAAAATATTACAATGATTGTGTGTTTTATAAATATGGAATAGACAAAACAACTTCGGATAATAAAAAAGATGTTTTAGAAACAAGACTTGAATGTGCAGAAATAGATTTAACATTTATCAAGAATAATCTAGACCGACTTATATTATTCTAAAAGTGATAAATAACTTAAACGACATAGGAAAACAACCATGATTATTTCAGAGTTTGGGAAACCAGTAACAGCAAAATCTTTAAACGAAAGCCTAGCTAACCGCTATGGTAAGAAGTTAAACTTGGAAAAGTTTACACTTGAACAACTTCAAGATGCACGTAATAAACTGCGTACACAACTATTCAACGTAGAAACAATGGAGAGTTTTGACAGTGTGCAAAACGATGCATATGCAAAATCAAAACTGATGTTGGATGTGTTAAACGCAGAGATTTCAGAGCGTGGTGACATTGAAGAAGAAGCACTAGAAGAAAAAGCAAAACCAGACTACATTGATATTGATGGCGACGGCGATAAAAAAGAACCTATGAAAAAAGCCGTTAAAGATAAAGAAAAGAAAAAAACTGATGAATCAGTGATTGCTGAAGGCGCTGAGGATCATGCAGAACTTGTAATGGCTGCAAAAGATATGGTTGATCGTTTAACTGGTTGGATGGAAGACACAGCAGAAATGCAAACTGAAAGCATGTTGGAACTTGCAGATGCTATTCGTGATGAGCTAGGTGCAGAACAAGCAGAGAGCTTCACAAACACAATCAAACCGGCACTAGACAGTTTGTACAGTGCGATGGAAGGTGCTCGTGAATCACTTACATCTGGAGTAGGTTTATTAACAGGCGAAGAAGCAGCACCAATGATGGGCGATGACGACATGGACATGGACATGGAGCCAACAACTGACATGGAAGCAGGCGACGACCTTGAAGCAGAACTAGGAGACGAAGACGACGACTTTGGTGCAGCGGATGCAGCAGCAGGCGGCGAAGAGCCAGAAGAAAGAGCCAAGCGTGAAAGTGTTGATCCTCGCAAACTGGCAGGCATCCTTTCAAAAAAAAAGTAACTGAAAATATTAACACAGGTAAACTCTACCAGCTTCTAACTCTTTTAAAAGACAAAGGAATGGTAGAGTTTTCTTTTGAGCAGTTAGACCAATGGATGTCTAACATGGGAGAAAAAGTTTTTAGCTATGAAACTTTTAAAGCAGCCTATGATACTGATCCACGTATACAAGAAATAGTTACAGATTTTAATCAAGATGCAATAAGTCTTAAAGACAGTGAAATGGACGACATCAAGCGTAAGCGCAAGAAAGCTGACAACGATGTTGAAAAAATGGCAAAACGTGCAACTAAGGTTGGAGATATAGATTGACACAAGGACCAGATCCTATTATAATCTAGTATGTCTTTAATAACAGAACGATACAAATATGAAAAATTAAAACGGGTGGAAGTGAATGGCAAGCGTAGATACGAAACGCCAGGAGGTCCACCCGTTGCTAGTGTTACTACCATACTTGGCGAAACAAAAGATAAAACACATCTCATTGAATGGCGCCGCCGTGTAGGCGAAAAGAAAGCACAAGAGATCACAACTGAAGCAGCAGGTGTAGGTACTCGTATGCACAAATACCTAGAAGACTGGATCGAGTTTGGAGAATGGCCACAGCCTGGCAGTAATCCTTACGCTCAACAAGCACACATGATGGCTACACAAATCAAAGAACAAGCTATGGTGCATGTGGATGAAATATGGGGCAGTGAGGTGCCATTGTTTATTCCTCATATGTATGCAGGTACAACTGACTTGGTTGGTACATACAAAGGCCAACCCTGCATCATGGATTTTAAACAAACCAACAAGCCCAAGAAAGTGGAATGGGTAGAGGACTACTTCCTACAGCTTACAGCCTATGCACTAGCACACAATGAAGTTCATGGAACAAACATACGTGAAGGACACGTTTTTATGTGCAGTCGTGCAGGAGAATATCAGCAGTTTGATATATGGCCAGATGAGTTTGACGAGTGGGAACAAGAATGGTGGAAAAGAGTATATCAATATTATGAAAAGTTCGGCTAAATACTTAAAACAAGGAGTTAGTCGTGGCTATTATTCAGATCAGTAGGATACAAAACAGACGTGGTAGAAAACTAACAGATGTTGGTATGCCTCAGTTGTCTTCAGGTGAGATTGGTTGGGCAATCGATACACAAGAACTTTATATAGGTAACGGGTCGGTATCAGAAGGTGCTCCAGCTGTTGGAAACACCAAAATCTTAACAGAACATGATGACATTTTTAGCCTTGCTAACAAATATAAGTATAAAGAAAATAATGCTTTGTGGGGTAACACAACACCAGCAGCATTGACTGTGCAAGAAAAGTTAGATGAATGGGTAAGTGTAAGAGCCTTTGGTGCTTTAGGAGATGGAACTAATCAAACTGCCTCTTTACAAAATGCTATAGATAGTTTGTTTATCCGTGCTCCTAGTATTAAAGATAATGTCAAGCTATATATTCCTGCAGGAAACTATGTTATTGACGGGCCATTATATGTTCCTCCTTTTGCTCATATTATTGGAGACGGTATTGGCAAAACAAAAATTACAGCATCGGATACAGCATTTATTACCTGTAACGGAACAAGTGTATCGGGTGCGTATGTAACAGCAAATAGCATTGGTATCAACGAAGAAGATACCAACCAAGCAAGAAATATTGTTATCTCAGGAATGACTATTACCAATGATCATGTAAATCCTTGTTTTATTCTTAATGACACAGCTAATAGTACCTTTAATAATATTGAAATGACCAACACGTGGTTGCCTGGAGAAAACGAAGGTAACCAAGTAGGATTTAGAATAACTGGTACAAACACTACGCCTGCTTGTACAAGTGAAAATATTCATATACATGATATTAGTTTTTCAAACTTTAATGCTGCTATTGCAAGCGACAATGACATACAAAATATTTGGATAGACAACTGTTATATTGAATACACAAGACGTGGTATTGTGTTTGCAGATCTTGACAACTTTGTTATAAACAGTCAAGGACAGTTTATAGGTCCTAGTTATTGCACAGTAGAAAAATGTGTATTTGATTTTATAGACAAAGAAGGTCTATACGTAGGTTATGGTCAAAATAACAAGAGCGAAAATAACAAATATCTAAATGTAGGTAACGATGACTCAAACTATAACAAACCAGTTACAGCGAACATTTATTTTGGAAATGATACAAACAATGTTAGCTCTAATGATTTTTTTAAACGCTTTGAGTTATTACCAGTTGACCAAGGCTCATATGCAAGCGTAATGTATGTTCCAGAAGTTATTGGAGCACCATATGAGTGTGTGTTTGCAGCAGAATGTAGTCTTGCTGACATTGGATCAGAAGCACCGTTTTTGAAACTTCCTGCTATTGAAAATGGCACAGTGATTTTATATTTCAACTATAGATCACATGATGTAAATGATGCTACACAAGATGCGGTTATTAAGCAAGGCACAATCACAATGAATGTATTTAACACAGATATAGGTTCTCTCGATCCTTCGGCTTATACATATGTTAACTTTGCTGAAGATTCAGTCTTGTATGATAGTGGTGCTACACTTACTGATGCCGACTTCCGTTTCCATGGAGACATATCTGCATATGCAAAACCTGTACCAGATGCAACAGTTATTAATCTTTGTACTCCAGTTGTAAAAATGACACAATCTTTTGGTCCATTACCGGATGATAGTTTCAAGTTTACAATGAAAGTACTTCCAAACAACTTGAGAACAGAATCATAACACATGTTTGACAAAAAGCCTGAAGACCGGCTTCGTGCCTGGGTAGACTTTAGAAACACGTTAGAAACAAGCACTACTCCTTTACAAGACGTTGTGGACTTTTATAGGTCTGCTCCTATTGTTAATATCACTGTTGATCCCTATGACCAAAAAACATGGCCCACTCCGTGGCAACTTTTGAATGATAATCTGTATTGCGACTTTGCAAAAGTTTTAGGAATGGCAGCAACTTTGAAGTTAACTGATCGTTTTTCTGACGAGGAAACGATGATACATATCTACACTGATAGAGAAAAAAGTGAGTTAAAATATCTACTTGTAATAGGCAACAATGTAATAGGTTATGACAACAATAAAGTAGTTGACATTTCAAATATTTCGTGTAATTTTAAGTTCGATATGAGTTTTGACTACACCATTCAATCATAAGTACGTAATAAGAAAAAAGGATAAAAATATGATTCAAGTTACCAAGCGTGACGGACGCAAAGAACCTCTCGATATTGAAAAGTTACACAAAGTAGTTTTTTATGCTACACAAGATATTACAGGCGTCAGTCCAAGCGAGGTAGAAATCAAGAGTCAGATTCAGTTTTTTAATGGTATGCATACCAGTGAAATCCAAGAAACACTTATCAAAGCAGCAGCAGATCTTATCACAGAAGAAACACCTAACTATCAGTTTGTAGGTGGTAGGCTAATCAACTATGCATTACGCAAAGAAGTTTACAACGGCTATGAGCCTTGCACAGTTAAAGAGTTGGTAGAGCGTAACACAGAACGTGGATTTTACGATCCTGAACTAATCACATATTATGATGATGACGAGTGGGAAAAAATCAACAGCTTTGTAAAGCACGAACGTGATGAGAACTTGACCTATGTTGCTATGGAGCAGTTGCGTGGTAAGTACCTGTGTCAGAACAGAGTAACAGGTGAAATCTTTGAAACACCACAGATGTGTTATGTATTGATTGCCGCAACACTATTCCAAGGTTATCCAAAAGAAACAAGACTACGCTGGGTAAAGGATTATTATGATGCAATATCTCTACACGATATTAGTTTACCTACTCCTGTTATGGCTGGAGTTAGGACACCACAACGTCAGTTTAGTTCATGTGTCCTTATCGAATCTGATGATAGTCTTGATAGTATCAATGCTACTAGTGCCAGTATCGTTAAGTATGTAAGTCAAAAAGCAGGTATTGGAATAGGAGGCGGTGCTATTCGTGCTATTGGATCTCCAATCCGCAAAGGTGATGCTTATCACACAGGTATTATTCCATTCTACAAAATGTTCCAAGCAGCGACAAAGTCATGTTCGCAAGGCGGTGTTCGTGGCGGCGCAGCAACAATATACTACCCTGTGTGGCACCTTGAAGTAGAAGACATGCTGGTACTGAAGAACAACAAAGGCACAGAGGAAAATCGTGTGCGTCATATGGATTATGGTGTACAGTTCAACAAATTGATGTATGAACGTTTGATCAGCGGTGGTGACATTACACTGTTCTCGCCTAATGATGTTCCAGGATTGTATGAAGCATTCTTTGCAGACCAAGACAAGTTCCGCGAACTGTATGAAACAGCAGAGCGTAATACACGTATCCGTAAAAAAACTGTTCCAGCAGCACAGCTATTCAGTGCGTTTATGGAAGAGCGCAAAAACACAGGACGTATCTACTTACAGAATGTTGACAATGCAAACGACCACGGCAGTTTCTTACCTGATGTTGCTCCTATTCGTCAATCAAATCTTTGTGCTGAGATTGATTTGCCAACAAAGCCATTAAATGATTTGAATGATCCAGAAGGTGAAATCAGCCTTTGCACATTGAGTGCAATCAACTGGGGCAATGTGCGCACACCTGCAGACTTTGAAAAGGCTTGTACTCTTGCAGTGCGTGGGTTAGATGCGTTATTGAGCTATCAAGGTTATCCAATCCTTGCTGCGAGACTTTCTACAGAAAAACGCCGTCCTATTGGTGTTGGTATTATTAACTTTGCATACTGGCTAGCCAAGCAAGATTTATCGTATCAAAATATTACATCAGAAGGTTTGCAGTTAGTTGACGAATATGCTGAAGCATGGTCATACTATCTAATCAAAGCAAGTGCCGACTTGGCAGCAGAGCAAGGTGCTATTCCTGGTGTAATGGAAACAAAATACGGACACGGCATTACACCTAATCAAACATATAAAAAGGACGTAGATGAACTAGTGCAGCACCAAGAGCGCATGGACTGGGCAGGATTGCGTGAACAGTTGAAAGAGACTGGCATCCGTAACAGCACACTGATGGCATTGATGCCAAGTGAAACCAGTGCGCAGATTGCAAACGCTACAAATGGTATTGAACCCCCACGCAGTCTTATCAGTGTAAAGCAAAGCAAGCACGGTGTTTTAAAACAGGTGGTACCAGAGTTCAAGCGACTGAAGAACAAGTATGATCTACTGTGGGATCAACGTAGTCCAGAAGGTTATTTGAAGATCATGGCTGTGTTGCAAAAGTATATTGATCAAGGTATTTCAGTAAACACAAGTTACAACCCTGTGTTCTTTGATGACGAAAAGATTCCAATGAGTACCATGTTACAACACATGTTGATGTTTTATAAATACGGTGGTAAGCAACTGTATTATTTTAATACACATGATGGGCAAGGCGAACTTGATGTAAGCAAACTTGTCGGAGAAGCAGAAGAAACACCAATCAATGGTGCACCTGTTGAAGACGATGAGTATTGCGAAAGTTGTGTGATTTAACTTGACATGCTGGTGAGGATATGTTACAACAATAAAAAAGGATAATGATATGAGTGTTTTTGATACTGCTAACCGTGCAGACCATACTAAAGTTTTGGCATTTCTTGATCCAACAGGTGGGCCAACTATTCAGCGTTATGACACGCTAAAGTACAAAAGTTTTGATCAGCTTACTGACAAACAACTTGGTTTCTTTTGGCGTCCTGAAGAAGTTGATATCTATAAAGATGCAAAAGACTTTAAGGGCCTAACCGAACACGAGCAACATATCTTTACATCAAACTTGAAACGCCAAATTCTATTGGACAGTGTGCAGGGACGTGCACCAGTAGAAGCATTTGGTCCTGTGGTAAGTTTGCCAGAACTTGAGAACTGGATCCAAACTTGGACATTCAGTGAAACTATTCACAGTCGCAGTTACACTCATATTATCCGCAATGTATACAGCAATCCAAGCAAGATCTTTGATGAGATGTTGAATATTGAAGAGATTGTAGATTGTGCAGGAGACATTTCAAAGTACTATGACGAGCTGATTGAAATGTCAGGCTACTTCAACTTGTTGGGCGAAGGCACTCACACAGTAAACGGCAAGAAAGTCACAGTTGATTTGTACGAACTTAAGAAGCGCATTTGGCTTACACTTATGAGCGTGAACATTCTAGAAGGTGTGCGTTTTTATGTGAGTTTTGCCTGCTCATGGGCATTTGCAGAGCTGAAGAAAATGGAAGGCAATGCAAAGATTATCAAGCTGATTGCTCGTGACGAAAACTTGCACCTAGCAAGCACACAGATGTTGCTGAAGTTGTTGAAAAAAGATGATCCAGACTATGCAAAGATTGCAGATGAAACAGAAGCAGAATGCGTTCAAATGTTTGTAGATGCAGTTGATCAAGAAAAAGCATGGGCAGACTATTTGTTCAAAGATGGTTCAATGATTGGCTTGAACACCGAACTGTTGTCACAATATGTGGAATGGATTGCAACACGCCGCATGGGCAATGTTGGATTGAAATCACCATACAGCATCAAGAACAACCCGCTTCCTTGGACACAAAAATGGATTTCAGGTGCTGATGTACAAGTAGCACCACAAGAAACAGAAATCACAAGTTATGTATCAGGTGGTACAAAACAGGATGTGAGCACAGACACATTTAAAGGATTTTCACTATGATTTATATTTGGGGTAAACCAGCATGTCCATCATGCCTAAAAGCAAAGGCAATGTGCGAAAAATATAACTATCAGTTCGAATACAGAGAACTAGGAAAAGACTTTGATAGAGAAGAAGTTCTAACAGAGTTTCCAGAAGCACGTACCTTTCCACAGATTGTTGTAAACGGTCTTAAAGTTGGAGGCTACGAGCAATTTGTAAAATATATCGAAGACACAGGCTATAACGGAACAGGATATACCTTATGATTATTGAAACGCCGTACAAGGCAAACGACACAGTTACAGTTAAAACCACAGGCGGCGATGAGATTGTTGCTCGCTTCAAAGAAGAAGATGCTGTTAGTATTACATTGGAAAAGCCGTTGGCATTGATGGCTACACAACAAGGCATGGGTCTTGCACCATTTGCATTTACCATTCCACAGGACGCAAAAATCAAACTAAATAAGAGTGCAGTGTTGTTTGTTCACAAAACTGAAAACGATATGGCAAAACAATATGTGACCAGCACCACAGGAGTTCAGTTAGCCTAGGAGTATAAATGCCATTAGCAGCAAGAGAAGACGATACGTGTTCAACAGGACATTCAGGAGACAGTTCAACTAATATTGATACCCCTACTCTTAATAGCACTGTATTCATAGAAGGAAAACTTGCTGCTCGACTCGACGATTACACTGATAGTCATTCTACTGGCTCGGATTCACATACAGCACAGATTAGCAGTGCATCTGAGCATGTTTATATTACAGGTAAAAGGGCAGCACGGTTAGGTGATAATGTTGACAGTGGCTCGATTACTGGTAGCGCAACCTATACCTATATCGGTTGACATCACACAAAACTTATATTATTATACAGCATAGGCAATAAGAAAGGCAAACTATGAATAAGATTATTTTGACAGATTGTGATGGCGTCCTTCTTAACTGGGAATATGCGTTTTGTATTTGGATGGAGCAGCATGGCCACACACAGATTGCAGATGGTAACAAAGAATACAACATCGCAAAACGCTTTGGTATCACAGAAGATATTGGCAAGCAACTTGTAAAACAGTTTAATGAAAGTGCTGCAATGGGCTTCCTACCTGCACTGCGTGATGCTCGTTTTTACGTAAAACGGCTACATGAAGAACATGGATACGAGTTTCATTGTATTACCAGTATGAGTTTGGATCCTAATGCTAAAAAGTTACGTCAAATGAATCTTGATAAGATGTTTGGACCTACAGCATTTCCTGTACTCCATTGCTTAGATACAGGAGCAGACAAAGACGAGTTCTTAGATGAACATTATGGCGATACTGGTTATTATTGGATCGAAGACAAAACTGCAAATGCTATAGCAGGACTTAATGTTGGATTAAATCCTATCTTGGTTGAACATGGTTGGAATATGAATGATGACTTGCTTGTTGGAATCAAGAAGGTAGTTAAATGGAAAGAGATCTACGATCATATTGTAAATGGATGATGATATTCACGATAAGTTGAAATATCTTTTTGCTCTTTATGTACAAGAAAGTGAAAAGTTTGAAAAAGAAGGAGTTAAGGTCAGTGCCGTTAGAGCACGGCAAGCCCTTAATGATTTAAAGCCACTTATTACTCAAAGACGAAAACAAATACAAGATAAGAAAAACGATCTATAAATAAATACACTATAGAGGTTTTGATATGATAACATTAGATTTAAAAACAACACAACAAATTGCAGGATGGATTGAACAAGAGTATCTAGTTAGTCCTATTTCTATATCTGAAACAAAAATAGTTTATGACAGATGCGTTATTGAAAAAGCAAAGCCTGGTATGTTTAAACAAACCACAGTCGATGATCAATGGCGTGTTGAAAGAACAGGTCACACCGAAGATTTTATGCGCAAGGAAGAACTTGAGCAACAACTAGATGCAGGCGGCGGCTTGCTTTATTTTATCATTCCTATGGATAGACATTGGTAACCTATGTTAGCGCATAAACTGTAACACTTTTGTAAATACAGTATGTTGAGAAACGACCTTAAAGAAGAATACAGAATATTCTATATGGTTAAAGGCCACCTCGACGCATCACCTCAAACAGTAATAGAAAGTTACAACGGATATTTTCGTCGACTATGGTTCGATGGAAGTAACGGCGCACCTTTGTACGACTATGAAGAACAGTTCGAACAAGCATGGAGTGACAGACAGAATGGTTTCACGGAAGATACAAGAACTTAGTAACGACGACTTGTCGTATTTAGAAAAACTATTAGGCGAGCAGTTTGCCAAAGAACTTGAAAGAGACAAAACTTGGGAACAAAAGAATAACTATAGTCGTCCTGGTGAAAAGAAAAGCAGACTCCTTCGCCTTATGAATGCCATCCGTGCTCAAAAAGATATTAAAAAGCGTACTGCTGAAAAATGGTAACTATTTTGTTTTGTAATAGTGTTTTTTTATTATATCATAGTTTAAGATAATATCTCTTTTTTTCCAAGGTGTTTTGGCAAATTTAATATTTTCTACTTTGCCGTTTATTGGAAGTTTCTCTACAAATGTATCTTTACATATTTCCTTGTAGGTTAAATCTATTGCAGCTTTAAAAGGTTTTGGATCAATTGATTTTATTACTTGATCTATTTTTCTAAAGTAAAGTATACCCTCATCAAAGTCTTTTAGACGTAATATAAATGGTACAGGAGTTATAGGATCTATATTCTTATTATAGACATATTGATGTCTTTGGGCAATCGCTTCACTTAATGTTTGATTAAAAAAATCATTTCTATAAGTTCTTATTAATATCCAGTTTTTTGGATCAGGTGGTAGCCAACCCCCTTCTAGTTTAAAATGGCTCTTTATCAAAATATTGTGTGTAATACTATCTATTTTTCTTAAATCATCTGTATTATCAGAAAGTATGGTAAGATCTCTAGTGTTTTCTTCAATATATCCCATTACTTTGTGATTACCAGATCTAGGGGCGCCGATTATTAATATTTTCATACTTTATTTATATAGGAAGATGTGTTATAAATATTTGTATGAAGATACAGGACTTTTTTGATACAGTAACCAAAACGGTTAGTTATGTAGTTGTAGATGATAGTAAGCAATGCGCTATCATAGACAGCGTTCTCGACTTTGACTTTGCTAGTGGCAGAACCAACACTGCCAATGCAGATAACATCATCCAATATATCCAAATGCACAACCTCACAGTTGAATGGATATTGGAAACGCATGTTCATGCAGACCATTTGAGTGCAGCACCTTACCTACAAGAAAAACTCGGCGGCGACATTGCCATAGGCGCACACATAATGACAGTGCAAGAAACCTTTGGAAAGATATTCAACGAAGGCACAGAGTTTGAACGTGATGGATCCCAGTTTGATAGATTGTTCCGTGACGGTGATGAGTTTATGATTGGCGAACTACGAGCACGAGTAATGCACACACCAGGACATACACCTGCTTGTCTAACCTATCTAATCGAAGACGCTGCCTTTGTAGGCGACACAATGTTTATGCCAGACTTTGGCACAGCAAGGTGTGACTTCCCAGGAGGTAGTGCCGCAGACTTATATGACAGCATTCAAAAGATACTTGCTTTACCAGATGAAACACGTATCTTTGTAGCACACGATTACGCTCCAGGCGGGCGTGATTATGCTTGGGAAACAACCGTAGGTGAACAGAAAGCAAAGAACATACAGATTGCTGGCAAGAGCAAATCGGAGTATGTGGAAATGCGTGAAGCCCGTGATGCCAAACTCGGTATGCCACAACTGATACTGCCCAGCATACAAGTGAACATGCGAGCAGGCGAAGTTCCAGAAACTATTAAGGTTCCAATCAACAAGTTATGAAACTAGAAGAACGTGATAACAAATATCTTGTAGTGGATGACAACAACAAAATACTGTTGATCACACACAGCAAAAACATTGCTAAAAACTTCTTGACAAAGCACTCCGAGTAGTGTATAAATAAACTGTTAGCGTTGAAGCAACGTGGACACATTCTGGACCCGGGGGCGGTACCCGGCGACTCCACCATAAGCACATGAGGATATAATGAGTTGGGATTGGCACTGGACAAGTTGGTTTAAAGGAACACCTTTTCAATGGGGTGACTTTAGATTAAATAGTGGCAAGCCATATAAAAGTTATAGACTTGGACCATTACTTATTCGTGTGTTTATGTAAGCACACTGTCTTGAACTAGAAGTGGCAAAGGCGACGAACAGACTAAGTTACCCTTATTCGAAAAGGGTTACATGGGGGCGGATCCCATAGTTAGTGTGTTTATGATGGGGTCGAAATAGGATCGACAGGTGTGAAAGTGAAGTGGAGTTAACCGGGTAACAGCGTAATAGGTTAAACTTTATAACTGCAAACACAAACGCAGCGCCAGCAATGGCAATCGCAGCCTGATTTAGGTATGCGGGGTATGGGTTCCACCTAGCAACAGAACGGGCCTGCTACAATATTACACACCTAGTAAGGTTGACTTTACACTTGTTCCGTGCTATATATTATTATACACAACGGAGACACACATGTTAAAATATTTTCTAAAACTATTCTCAGCAGAAACATTACCAAATGGTGTATTACACAGAGCTCATACAACAAAGTATGAGGACTTGTGTCAATGAGCGAAATATTTACAGCAATCAGCATACTAGCAATTATTATCATAGGTTTTTACATAATCGCAGTAACGGAAATCAATAAATGAAGTGGCTTATTGTATTTGTTATGTTAGAAGCAGAACCTTTTGCAGTAAAGGGTTTGCCATTTGAAACACAGAACGAATGCAAAGCCTATATAAATGATCCTGCTAACAGCGATAGACTTGCAATAGAAGTTATTGATGTTGCAGGTTTTAACGATACAATATTAAATGTGGCTTGTATGCCCGCAAACAAAATAACGAGGGAGATGTTGAATGAAACCGAACAAGAAGTTTGAGTTATCAGTAAAAGATTTAGAACTTATCGAGAATGCACTGCACAGACTAGAACCAACTCGAGAAGTGCAAGAACTTTTAGGACGATT
>Ga0255772_10002619_pt1 | contig 17456 bp, 10 predicted proteins | sample 071ome_34_FD_179970 | JGI IMG/M metagenome (GOLD analysis project Ga0255772, IMG submission 179970) | Coastal salt marsh microbial communities from the Groves Creek Marsh, Skidaway Island, Georgia - 071411BT metaG (version 2) | ecosystem: Environmental > Aquatic > Marine > Intertidal zone >...
GCCGGTGTACTAGCTCCGGGCTTCGGTGGCGGAGTAACTGCCGCAGAAGCCGCTGCTATGGGTGCTGCCCCTACCGTCGCAGGTACTGAACTCGCTGGTATGTCTGGTGCTGGGCTGGAGGCAGCTAGCGGACTATCGAAAGCTGGGCTTGCGAGAGCTGGTGCATCTGGCTTGTCCTCTTTGATGTCTCAATCCGAAGATCAACAGAGAAGCACTCCCCGTATGCCAACTCCGGCTTCACCCAAAGGGATGCCGATAAGAAATTCAGATCCCGTTAGTCCTTATGGGATTATGAAAAGAAGAATGCAGGGCGGGGTTAGCTCCCTCCCCGGCTCTGGAAGAATTGCTTAGCAGGAGCATTTGATGGCTATTGAAGATCCTAATCAGACCGGAATACAGACGATCAACCCGGACAGCCTAGATACTGGAGCTGCGCTTGGTCAAGCAAATGCTCAAAGCATGTTTGAAACCCCGTTAAACACGGACAGTTTAGATACTGGCGCTGCTCTAGGACAAGCGAATGCCTCAGAGATGGTGTCTAATTTTCAGTCTTTTGATCCTAGTCGGGCTTTTGGGTACTTATCGGACGCTTATAGCTACGCTGCGCCAACTGCACCTCAAGAACCTCAAGCATATCAAGGCCCTATTGAGTATCAAAGACCAGAGGGTTCTCAATTCTACAGTTATGATGGAAGGGTTCTTCCTGTACCTGTAGAGCTTTCTTCTGATTTTGACCCCTATAGCTTTGACTACTTAGGTGAGACAGATCTTTCTTATAGATTTATGCAGCCAGAGGTTCCATCCGGGATAGAAGCCATATACGCACCGACCGAAAGGGATCCGTTCAGAGCAGACTGGATGGACGCTGAGTTTAGGGACATTATTGGGTATGAAGGAGAATTGCTTGAGCCTGAGTTGATGAATGTGATTCAGGATGCAGAGCTATTCTTAATATCTTTAAATCAAGAGGCTGCGAGTCAGGGTTTTTCATCCACTGAAGATTTCCTAAGATCGCTGGAAATAAACGATCCTAACTATTTTGCTGCGCTTAGTAATAAAGTGAATGAAAGCGCATCTCTCATGGGTGAGTTTGGAGACAGGTATAGATTTCAAACCTCACTCTATCAAGCCCAGCAGATCCCGACAGAGTTTAGATCTGAATCTGAAAGAATACAAATGGGTATGGATACATTGAGAGATCTAGTCTCTCTCGGTGTCTACACCCCTGAAGAAGCTGCTTTCCTTGCATCCAACCCTGCTGGACTCCTCAGCCTTTTGAACCAACAGGAGGCTGTAGATAACCAAGAGATTGTAGATAATCAAGAGGTTGTAGACAATCAAGAGGATGTAGACAATCAAGAGGATGTAGGCTCTGGAAACGATCAGGGTATATCTAATGTCGGAGAAGTAGATTCTCAAGGAAGGCAGATACAGTACGCTTCGTGGGACGAAAATAAAGAATATCCCTTTGTATTCGACGAATCAATCAATCAATTTGCTCCTGCCTTGAATGAAAATCAAATAATTACTTTAGACAACAATGGCATGGATGTAATTGTCACCACCGATCCGAATACTCAAAGAGTTTCTGAAATTAAACCGCTAAATGAATATCCTGATTTTTTCTCAGGAGATATGTCTGGCGTTAATTTGGGAGCGCAACAAGGTGCTGAGTTCGGAAGGACTATTGATGAATCTCTTATCCCTCCGGTAAACAGTCAAGGGGTTTACGATCTTGGGGAAGATTACAGTAGAAGTCCAGAGAATGTACTTAGTATGTATTTCTCGGATGGCGACTACGGATTATCCACAAGTGATTTAATGGATGAACTTACGACTGGATTTTCCAGAACGCCTGTTTTTGATATGAACAAATTTAAGCCTGTATCTGAGTCGGAGTTTAATTTGGCACCGGCAGATGAGAGGGTTGCCGTGACAAGGAGAGGCGAGCCTAGAACAGTAAGAGGTGCCACAGGATATAGGACCGTGTACGACCAAATTACTGATTACTATGTCTCGGTTGTTCCTAAGTCTGATTTGGAATATGAAAGTGCAGGATTGTTTGACGCATCTGGAGAAAACTTCTTAAATGAACATGTCAATAATATATTCTTTGACTTGACTGGATACGAAGAAAATAACAATCAGCAAAGCGAAAGAGTTTTTACTAGAGCCCCCGGATTCAGGCAGTTTTACGATGACGTAGATGTTCAGTCTTTCATGCTTCAAGAAATAAATGATTATCTTTCACAGACTGGAAAAAGTCTTAGATCTGTCGCATTCCAAGAGAAAGAAGATATTGGATCTGGAAGTGATTCACCCGACATATTCGATGTCCAGAGTTTCGTATTCGGAAACGAAGACGAGGGTTGGGATGGAATATTTGAGAAGATGAAGACTGAGTTCGATACAGAACTTAGCAATTACACATCGGAAGAGTTTGACACAATGTATAACCTTTCGAGGTTTGCATTAATGACTGCCGGATTAGCTCATCCGATATTCTCAAGAATCGACGATGAGTACAATTCAAGGCTTGAAGGTAATGACTTTGGCGGATTGTCGATAGCCAGTTCTTACATTGATGAATTTGGTAATCCGCCGCTACCCGACTACTTAGACACTGCCCTGAACCTTGCCCAAGGCGGGTACATTGGTGGTATTGCTGGTGGTATGGACGACACTATTCCCGCCACCGTGGACGGATCAAATCCGGCGGCGCTTTCCAGCGGCGAGTTTGTCATACCCGCAGATGTTGTATCTCATCTGGGAGATGGAAACAATCAGAATGGAGCGCAAAAGCTGTACGGATTTTTAGATGAGGTAAGAATGTCGAAGACTGGTTCTACTGAGCAGCCCGCGCCGATAAACGACGGAATCTTTGCGAGCGCGATGGGAGAAGATTATGGGTTCTAGCGGAGGCGGAAGCTCCACTCAAAGAGTTATTCAAGATCTACCCGATTGGTCTAAGCCTTATTGGGAAGGAATTGCAAGGTCTGGAAAGGCTTTAGCCAGAGAACCCTATAAGGAGTTCCCCGGAAGGCGGATCGCTCTATTTAACCCGATGGAGCGAGAGGCTTTTAGTGGTGTTCAGTCTATTTACGATCAGGGCGCTAGGCCGGAACTTGCCCAAGCGAGAGGCATAGCCACTCAAGCATCCAATATAGGTTTTAACACACCCACATTTCCGGGCATGGCAGATCAGTACATGAACCCGTATCTGGAGAATGTATTAGATCTCGGAAGAAGTCGCATGATGAGGGACTACCAGCAGGCCCTCGGGGATGGGAGAAGAAGAACGTCGGACGCCGCCATCAAGTCTGGAGTGGTAGGTGGAAGGGGTTCCCTAGCTGGAGCAAGAGAATCCGCCGCAATCTCGGATGAAGCCTTCAGAGCTATGAGAGAGTTTGAAGCTGATACAAGATTCAAGGCTTTCGACCAAGCGCAACAAGCCTTTCAGTCCGACGTTGCTGCGAGGCAGGCTGGCGCAAGGCTCGGGCTAGATGCTGGAACTCAGCTTGAAAACCTAGCCAGAACTCAGCAAACCCAAGCGTTTGAAAGAATCAACGCATTACAACAGGCTGGGGTCAGAGGGCGAGAGATGGAGCAAGCTATTAGGGATCAAGCGTATCAGGATTTTCTTGATCGAAGAGACTATAAAAGAAATCAGCTAAATTACTTTGCTGCCTTATTGGCTGGCACTCCCTACGCAAGCGCAATGAATCAGACTACAAAGTCTGGTGGTGGCGGACCCGGCCTCGGCCAGACTGTCGCCGGGCTTGGGATAGCCGGTTTAGGCGCAGCAGGTTCTTATTTCGGATCGAAAGAAGGTTAAAAAATGGCACTCCCCAAGCAAACGAAGTCAAGCACAATAGATTACCTGAAGCTTCAGGACATGCTTAAAAATATGTCTATGGATGAAGTTTCTCAGGTGGCACAGGGAGCTTCTGGCCCTGTTGCTCAGGTATTTGCTATGGATGAAATCGGCAGAAGGAATCAGCAGCTTGCTGAATTTGCTGGCGAGAAAGCCGAGGGGGAGTCAGGCCAGCCTCCGATGATAGATCAGTATCTTGCTATGGCTCAACAGATGATGCCACAGCAACAGGCGATGCCGCAGCAAGGGATGATGCCAACCGCTGGACAGGGTGTTCCTTACCCTCAGGGTGGAATTGCCTCGATGGCTCCAGATATGCAGCAAGATCCTATGCAATATCCGATGTTTGCATCGGGGGGTTCCGTTCGCGGATTCGCCCCCGGCGGATCGACCAATGAAGATATATCAGAAGAAGACTTAGGTATACTAGAGACTGCTGCAAACTGGGTCAAGGAGAACCCCGGAGAAGCTGCATTATTGGGCCTTGAGGGGTTGGCGCTCGTTGCAACGGGAGGCTTAGCGGCTGGACCCTTAGTAGCAAGGCGTGGCCTTATTGCCGCAGCTAAGAGGCTTGGGTCAAGAGGGATGAGCAAAATCAGATCTATGTTCCCAACGAGCAGGGCAACTAGGAATATTGATAAAGCAATCGACCTGCCGGATACCTATTTTCCTCCGAGATGGCAGGCAGAGAGGGCTGGTCTGATTGGGAGAGAAGCAAACCGTATCAGGGGGATATATGGGGCTACTGCACTAGGCGGCGGAATTCAGGCGTTAAGAAGTTCTATCTATGGAGATAATGAACCGATTAAACCGCGTGAATATTTCGCCCTGACCGACAGTGAAATGGGATACGTCCCTGAAGAAGAGACAGCAATAAGCACAGACGAGACGTTCAGTGGCGAGGCTACGGACAAGGCTGACCCGACGATCGCAGATAGGTTTAAGTCGGGCGAGTTCAATCCCCTGTTTCAGTTCATGACTAGGGCTGGACTTGAGCTTGCTGCCGGGAAGGGGAATCTCGGTCAAGACTTAGGAAAAGCTGGAATTGCTGGTATGGATTATGTCACAGCAATGCAGGACCGCGATAGAGAAATAGCGAGACAGAGGCAGAGTGATGCGTTGGAGCTTGAAGGAATGGACATAAGGCAAGCCCAACTGGCTATGCAGCAAGAGAGACAGCCTTATGCAATAGATTTGCTTAAGGCTCAGGCAGATTACCAAAAATCTCGTGGCTACAACAGGGCAAATGCCCAGATTATTAAACTGATAGACGACTATCTTTTTAATTCAGGAATAGGCTTAGACCTTCAAGTTCAAGAAAGACTCAGGCTTATGTCTGTGTACGAAAAGTATGGACTAGAAGGTTTAATGGCAGAGATTGGCGCGAGTTCGGATAGTCTTAACGATTTGCTAGAGGCGATCAGATAGAATGGCTAAAGAAGGTTTTCTCGACAGAGATTTTAAAGTCCCCATCAACGGTGAGATCGTTGAATTTAAAAAGGGTACTTCCTTTTATGATGTAGAGAAAGAACTTAGAAGGCGAAGCACCGGGCTGACTGGCGGGCTGGATAATGCCTTCCTTTCTGGCGTTGAATCCCTGAAGGGATCTATATCTGCTCTTCCGAGTATGATCTTCGGGGACGTGTTCGGATCTCAAGAAAGTCTAGATGAAGCCGGGGAAATATATAGAGCCACTCAGGAAGAGCAGAGAAAGCTTCAGCCGTTACCGACAACCAGAGAAGATGTTGTAGAAGCCTATGAGAAAGAAGGGATATCTGGAGCGTTACCAGAGGCTTATAGGTTTGGCGCTCAGGCCATAGGCCAGACAATACCGTACACGCTTCCCTCATTAGCTGCTTCATCTGCGGCACAAACTTCACTCGGCGTAAGAGCAGCATCTATGATTGGCAGGGCTGTTCCCATGCTCGCTAGGGCTGGTGCAGCAATACCCAACCCATATGCGAAGGTTGCTTTAGGAACCTTGGCGGGTGTTGGCACGCTCGCCCTACAGTTCCTTGGCGACAATTTGCAAAGACAATATGAGGTTGCCGAGAGCAAGGACCCTGAAGGCAGGGTAACGCCTGATGACATAACCCTATACTCTGCCGCTTTGGCTGCTGGACCGCAAGCAGCAATGGACTTCATAACGATAGCCTTAACTTCAGGACTTGGCAGGGGAGTTCAGATCGCCGCCGCCAAGTCTGTGAAAGATTCCCTCAGGTTAGCCGGTGGGACAGCCAGAGCAGCCACGTTCCCTAGCTTGAAGGAATCTGCAAAAGAAGCTTTCACAGAGTCTCTGCTTGAGTTTCCGACAGAGCTTGCACAGACCGTGCTTGAAAGGGCTCAAGCTGGAGAGTCCATTTCGTTCGAGGACGCAAATTTCGTCAGCGAGATGATGGATGTTGTAGCTGGAACCGCTCCTGTTGTCGGCGCGTTTGGATCATTCGGAACTGCTAGAGCGTACAGATCCAACAAAAAGGCATTTGATAATTGGGAAAAGCTATCCGAAAAAGAAAAGGAAATAAGAAATGGATACGAAAAAAGAAGAGAAGATACTCTACAGAGAAGATACGAAGAATCTGTAGCGAGATACAAAGATAATCTCAACCAGTACGAAAGCAGAGTAGCGGCAGAAGAAGCAGCTCTATCTGGACAGAGAGAGAATATCGAAAGGGAAGCACAGAGAGCCAAAGACGAGTTCCCTGTGGATGCTTCTCATGTCATAGACGCTGCCAGATCTAGAAATATAAAGACAAACGATAATGCTTTCAAATCCTTTGTGTACCGAAGTACCGGAGGAAGAACTTCAAACTTAAATGAGACTACGCAAGATGAGCGTAGTGCAATGCGTACAATTCTTTCTGGACTGACAGTTCAATCATACTTCGATGAAGAGGGGGATGGCGTAAGCCTTCCCTCGTTTACTTCAGAGGAGTTTGATTCTGCGGTAAAGGGTTTCAAGAGTGGGCAGAAGATTACTTCAGATGCAGTAAGAAAGAGATTGAACGATAGGTTCTTCAAGAAGAATCAAGAATCTCCTGTTCAGTTCGCAGACTCCGAAGGCTCTAGGATTATAGCCAACTCCATCATCGAAGAGATGAAGAGGAAGGGATATGCGGTAGAAGAAAAGGGGTCATTGAAAGCGCGAAAGCCTAAGTATACAGAAGCTCAGTACGAAGCTTTAATCGAAGAAGCTCAGGATTCTGGTTCTATAAATCGTGGTGATTACGAAAGAGTAACCGGAAGATTCAACGAAGAGGATTTCAATTCTTTTGTTTCAGATGCGACTGTCAGAGGTGATCTATCCAAGACAAGAACTGAAGAAATGAAATCCGCAGGCGAATACGCGCCCGTATCGTTTAGATCTAAAATGGATGAATCTTCTGAAGACGCGGATATAAGACCTTTACTCAATAAGAACGGCTCTCCGGTAATCAAAGCCGGTGCTGTGGATAAGAAAAGAATACTCAGCAGATCAACCGCTGGCAATGTTGTGACTGAAGTTATGGATTCTCAGAATGGTTTCTTCGTTGTGGACGAAGATGGAACCGTTGTGGGTGGATCTGTAAACAAAAAGGATGCAGAGAAAGAAGCAAAGTTCCTAAACCAGAACAGGGCTTTGTATAGAGTTTTCGATAAGACAACTGGTAACCCGCTGGTCGGCAAGTATTCAGACGTAAAGGCCGCAGTCGAACGATCCAAGACTGGATCTGCCGGACTCCCCGGATACATGAGAGGTACGGCCAGACTCGCGGACTATCGCGGTCAGAAGATAGAGCCTTACAAGGGTAAGTTCTCTGTCATAGACGGCGAAGGGTTCGCAGTTCGACAGTTTGTTTCACCCTATGATTATTTCAAGAACAGAGCTACGGGCGAAGTATCTAGATCTGAGAATCCGTCCAGTAACAAGAGGGTGAATGTTACCGAGATAACCTTCGCTCCGACTAGAGATATTGCTGAAGCATTAAAGGATGAATACTCGAAGTCCTTTGAGCCCGGAGAATCTAACTGGGAAGCCAACAGCGAGCGAGCAAAGGAAAGAAAGAAGCAATCACTTCAAAGAAGATTCTTAAGAGATATTGATTCGGCTGTCTCCACGGCTGTGTTACCGGCAGAACCCGAGAGACTCACTCCCGTATCTAAGAGAGCTAAGGTTCTCAAGAGCATTCCCGAAGGGAGCGTTAAGAAGGGTGAAGAGATTCTATCTATTATAGATAGCAAGCTGAAAGAAGCGAATCTCAGCAAGGAAGTCATTGCATCTGTAAGGGAAAAGATAGGCTCTAGCGGAATCAACGAAGGAGCTTACAGCCCTAATGACGATGGGTTCAGGCGTATAGCTATAAGCTTAGAAGCAGTCAGCAAGGCCAAGACCAACGAAGAGATGCGAGTTCTCATTGCCAGCATCATGGACCATGAGATAGTCCATGCAATGAGAGACTTAGACTTATTTACCATTCAAGAATGGAATGTCTTATCCAATTCAACTTATCGGGTAAGGAACAGAGACGGTCAGACATTCTTCGACTGGGCATCTCAGACCTATCAAGGAATGGGCGACGCTGAATATATACTAGAAGAAGCTGTGGCAGAGATGTACCGGCAGTATTACAGCGTTCCCGAGGTGAGAAGGCAGATCGCTGGTAAGCCCAGAACTCTTATCGAAAGAATAGCGATGTTCTTAGAGAAGATGTTCAACGCTTTAAGCGGAGCTGGATTCGTCAATGCGGCTGATGTTATCAGCGGCATGAAGAAGATACAGGCAAGGGATCGGGGCGAAGTCAGAACGATACAGGGGCAGAGAAATAAACTCATGCCTGCTTTGCCTATAGAGATCCCAGAAGAAGACACGACGCAAGAAGATGTTGACGCAAGATTTTCTGTAGATGTAGATGAAAGACTTGCAAGGTTTATGGGTCGGGTTGATCCGTATGAGTATGAGGTGTCTGACTCAAATCCAAATGAGTTTATTGCAAACTTCGTTTCTGAGTCAGGAAGCAGATTTGAATTCTTTGCGTCCAACGACGGGGGCAGCATACGTTGGACCGCAGAATTTAGGGATCTAGACGATAGAGACAAGAAATCTCTACTTGGCTACGGGGACACTGGAAAGGAAGGCATCGGCGCTCTCAGGGTCTTTAAGACTGTACACAACCTACTCAGGGAATTTGTGGAGTCTAAGAACCCTGAACAGTTAAGCATCTCCGCCAGCAGACTGAACAGGAAAGGGGAGAAATCTACATCCAGAGCGAGTATCTACCGTCGCATGATGAAGGATGTGGGCAAGGACTTCGGGTACGCCGTAGAGGAAACTGTAAGAGATAAGGAATCTTTCTTTTTAGCGAAGAAGGGCGAGTACAGTTACACGGTGCAGGATGAAAGCGGCGTTGGTTCTGGCGAGAGAATGTCCGTCGCTCCGTCGCCATTTTCTGTATCGCCAGATCAAGTCAACCTTTCAGAAGAAGTAGAAATAGATGATATCAGCGATGAAAGATTATCTTCTATTCTAGATAAATCTAAAAGATTTGAATATTCTATAACGGAAAGAGAAATTGGTGGAAAAGACGGAAGCTCGTTAAGAGCAACGATACTTATTCCCGTCGGCGAAAGTTTTGAATATGATGAAGACAAGAATATAAAAAGAAATTCTGTATTAGCAAGAATTAACTATGATGCTTTCGGGTATGACGGAGAATACTATGTAGCGTTTGAGGATGCATTAGCTTCTCCGGGGCTTCAATTTGATAGAACAGGCAAGTTAGGCAGTCGAAAAGCTAGAAGATTATTCGCTACAGTTTTTGATTTAACAGAAGAAGTTATAAAGAATAAAGACTTTAAATCTCTTTACTTCGATGCTGCGTCAGATCTTAGAGAGGAACCAGACGGAACATTCAGGCTGGTAAAGACTAGGCAAAGGCTGTACGGGGCTGGAATAAATAATCTAGCGAAGAAGTATGGATACAGGTTAATTGAAGAAAGGACCGAGGGCGGATCAGAGTTCATATTAGAAAAGACAGAAGACGGCGAGTACGAGTTTATACTAAGGGAAAATGAAGAAGAGTTTGAGGAAAGGTACGCATCGCTTGTCGATCGAGCGGTTCCATATCCTTATGAAATGAGGCCTTCATGGGATGGCGGCCTACTCGCTACGTTCGCCACGGAAAATAATGTCACTATAACTTTAAATGCAAGTACTTACGGTGACAGCGGAGATTACGACGTAGTTTTTAAAGATGATGAAATGGGTTACGGAGTAACTGGCTTACATGGATTAGGGTCTATCAGAATATTCAAAACTATTTTCGATATCATGGAAGAGATTATTCTTTTAAAAAACCCTAGAAGAATTTTCTTCTCCGCTGCTACTACCACACGAGAAGAAAATTCAAAACAAAAAAGATCAAGAATTAAAATATACAGAAGAGGATCTAAGCAGCTTGGTGAGAAGTTTGGATACGAGGTAACGGAAGAGGCAGAGCGGCTTGACTCTCTTTTCACAATGCAGAAAGGTAATTATAAATACACTTTGATTGACAGGTCTATGCCAGAATACACTTTGATTGAAAGGTCTATGCCAGAATACGAAATAAGGCAGTCCGATGACGTAGAAAACAATCGTTCTTCTGGAGACTACTATGTTTGGGAAAGATTTGAGATACCGGGTGAGTTGTCTGTAGAGATAGGGTCTTTAGGTCAGAAGCTAGAAGAGAAAATTGATAAAGTTCTTGAAATGATTGGCTCTGACCTTTCGATACTTCCCTCTTATTTAAAACCTTTCTCTAGATCCTCCTTAGATCTATCAGCGAATAGAAGATATGGAGATTCGTATAGACAGCTTAGGGAAGGAGAAAACGAACTTAGATTTGAAAGGAGACTTGTTGAAGCTAAGACCGGCTTGGCAATGGATAGTGAAGCCTTTGTAACAGCACGGCGAGCGGCTGTAGATATGGGAGCTGATTATCTCAGTCAAGAACAGCAGATGGAATACGTTTTCGATGAGCTTGATGCTCTTAGAGATCGTGCGTTAAATTACAAAATAGCACTCGATAAAGCTGTAGACTATCTGATGGATGCGGATACTGCCACTACTGAAATGTGGGAGAACGAAATAAGGCAGTCAGATGAGTCAGAAAGGTTTTCAGTATCCCCTTACACTCAGCTAAATCAGCCGAGCCCGAATGCACAACGGTCTATCCCTAGAGTAAATGAATATTCTAGGATGGATTTCACAAACAGAGCTGTTAGAGACTTCAATGACGAGCGGCTAGCGAAAGCTTATCACGGGTCTAGTGAAGACTTTGACGAGTTTAGTTTGGATTTCATAGGTACTGGTGAGGGCGCACAAGCCTTTGGGTGGGGACTTTACTTCACTGACTTGTTATCTATTGGGAGATTCTATGCGAATTCTCTAAGTAAAATTACTTACAAGGGAGAAGAGTTTGGGTTTCACCCACTGGACGAGCAATTTACAACATTTAACATAGCTAATAAAGCGGTTGAGATATCGAAAATAAAAATTTATGACAACATAGATTTCACAGATGCCCAGAGAAGCGAAGTAAGAAAAAGTATAGAAAATGAAATTGCAAGAGCATCTTTATCAGACCTTAGAAAACAAGTCAACACAGATCTTAATATTTTAAATACTGATGATTGGTATTCAAATAGATTTTTTGAAATAGCTACATCAATTAGCGACGCAGTATTTAGAGGGATTAAAAATATAGGAATCTTTTATGAATCTGAAAAAGTAAAAGATAATGCTGCTAGGCTTGTTAGCGAAGAGTTTGTTAATGCTATGAATTCTATATCAAAAGATGATTTTAATATAGAATCTCAACTTTACGAAGTTGAAATACCTGAAAAAGAAGACCTATTTGATTACAACGGCTCTATGAGAGACCAGAGCCCGAAGGTTGTGGAAGCTTTCAGGAAGGCTTTTGAATCTGAAAATATGTCCGAGGAGTTTAATGAACTCTACGGAGAGGACGGAGACGCATTAGCCGTTGAATTTTACGACGAGCTTTCATTCCTTGGGCAGAGAGAGCAGTACGCTTCAGAGCTTTTGAATAAGTACGGAATCAAGGGGCATTACTATGATGCCGCCTCACTAACGCCGGGTTACGATCCGAAAGCAAAGAACTACGTCATCTACGAAGACAAAGCCATATCAATAGTTAAGAAACTCTACGCTAAAAAGCGTCCTGCTTTCGAGTCTGACGAAAGACTTAGCATCAGATCTGCGTCGATAGCAGACGGAAATACAAAGCCTGAAAGATTATCTGCTTCAAATAAAAATAGAATCGTCAGGACGGAGCCGAGAGTAGATAGAAGTATTGAACAAATACTCAACACTCTTTACGCAAAGCCGAATGTTCAAGAGTCTTTCTTTGACAAGATAAAGTCCATCATATTTGATGATGAAAAAAGAAAAGAATACATATCTAGATTCAGGTCTGCATTCCTAGATAAATATGATTACATAGCTAAAGTAAATAAGAAAGCATCTTTACGCAAGAAAGATGAGAGAGAGCTACTCGCAAGCACGAATGCTCATTCCCTATGGCTCTTAGCTGACAGATCCAACAGTCTCACTTCAGCAATGATAAACAATGGAGCCGTAGTTTTAAGAGGCGGGATCGCAAGAATAGATCCGACAAAAAAGAGTTTAACGCAGGCTCTTCAGCCACTGTTTGAATCTAATGAATATTTGTATAGAGAGTGGGCGACTTGGATGGTCGCAAACAGATCTACAAATATCATGAGATCAGGAAGGCTTACTCCTCTGTCACAAGAAGAAGTGAACAGAGTTAATGACTATGTAAATAGCAGCGGGAATCTACAGCTCTTCGAGAGCGTGAGAAGAGATTACGAAGAATGGAATGGAAGCCTAGTCGAGTTCTTGAAAGACACAGGCGTAATCAACGAAGAACTCGCGAGAGTATTTGTTAAGTACGCTGACTACATTCCCTTCTACAGAAACTTAGATCTGGATGGTACCGGGGAAGAAGGCGTAAGGCCGGAGATATTCAAGCAGATTCTTCAGGATGAAGGAATTGATCTCACACTGGGAAGAGTGAGAAGGCTAAAGAGTTTATTCCCTAGCCTTATAGACAATAAAGTACCCAGAAGGATGAAGGGTGGAGAGCAGCAGCTAGATGATCCCCTCACGGGCATCATGAAAAACCTAAGCGCATCAATAACTGCTGGCATGAAGAATCTTGCAGCTCAGCAGACCATGAAAGATGCTGTCGATGCAGGGATCGCAACAGAAGTATTTGCGGATGAGAATGGATATGTTGATCCCGCATACTACACAGTGAGGGTCAACGGAGAAGAGAGATACTTTGATGTTACTGATGATAAGTTGGTTGCTGCGATAGAGGGATTTACAAGGCCGAACGTATCCATATCCCCGTTCTTCGCTAAGCCAGCTTCTTGGTTGCGAGAGTCCGTAGCAAGAAGTCCTATGTTTATATTCAGGAACTTGTTCAGGGATTCAGTATCTTCTTATGTTACATCCGGTGTGGAAATGAAACCAGTAATAGACACTATGAATAAATTCATTGGTGATCTATCTGGCGACAGAACACAGACCTACTCAGTACTTGAAAATGCTGGGATCGTAGGCGGGTACGATTATGTGTTCGAGCCTAAGAAGTTTGAAGAAAACTTCAGAAAGAAGATGCGTAAGCAGGGAATGACCATGAAGAAGGGGAGTGTTGATTCTGTCACTCCCATCTTCTCAAGAATATGGGATTCGCTGGGTGAAGCATCTCAAGTTTCCGATGCTGCGACAAGGCAAGTAGTCTATGAGGACACTCTACAGAGACTGCTCAACAAGGGCGTTGGAAGAGCCGAGGCCGAAGCCGAAGCAATATTTCAGGCTATGGAAGTTCTGAACTTCACCAGAAAGGGAAACAATGCTTTCCTAAATACCATACTGCCAACCCTTCCGTTCTTCAACGCGAGAATGCAAGGCTTGGACGTGATATACAGGTCTTTAACTGGAGAGTATTCAGCTAACAGGTTGGGTAAGGAAGAAGCTCAAGCATCGTTCTTGAGAAGGGGACTGTTTCTGGCAGCTATGACTGTCCTGTATACATCCCTATCCATAGACGATGAAGAATACAAGGGCGCGACAGACGCGGAAAGAGATGACAACTGGCTCATTACGCTACCCGGTCAAACAACTTTAAAGATACCCATCCCCTTTGAAGTTGGTCTTATATTCAAGGTAATTCCAGAGCATATAACTAGAGCCATACTACAAGATGAGTCGCTTAGGGAAGCTGGGAATTCCGTAACTAGAGGAATCGTCAACTCGCTTGAGCTTCCGCTGACTGGACCGCAAGCGGTGGCTCCGATATTTGAAGTCTTGGTTAATAAGAGTTGGTTTACCGGCAAGCCTATCGTTCCTGAGTATATGCAAGATAGGCCGAAAGAACTTCAAGCTAAATATTATACCAGCGAGTTCGCAAAGCAGCTTTCATACCTGAGCCCAGTACCGCTTAGCCCCCTTTCTGTCGAGCATGTTCTAGAAGGATATGCTGGGACTATGGGTAGCTACATGCTTGGCTTACTCGATTCAGTAACGTCTTTGGTTAGCGGAAAGCCGATCATGATGAATTGGAGGCAGGATGAAATCCCGATCGTCGGTGCGATATTCCAAAGTGCCAACGCATCAGAAGGGCAGACGCAAAGATGGAATGATTTCTTCTTCTCTGTCAGGGGAATTGTTTCAGGGCTCAGAGATCTAGAAAAAGAAGATCCCGAAAGAGCTATGGAAATGAGAGAGAAATACGCTGATGTTCTGTCCATAAAGAGTTCTCTTGAAAGCATTCAAACAGATCTTAATGAACTAAGGTCTATGAAGACTAGGGTTTTCCTAGATAAGAATATGGATGATTCCCGAAAAAGAGATATAATTGATGGTATAGATAATAGAATAAAGCAGATTCTTAGTAACACGCAGGAGTTTACTAAAATGATGCCCGGACCTATACCGTTCTTTAGGGGAATAAACTGATGGCGATTAGGACTAAGCACGGAGTTTCTATCAACGGCATAAAGCCTGAGCTTGTGCTAGGTATAGATATAGCTCATGGATACTTTAACAGTATGGGAATAAACGAGATGGTTCTAACGTCCATTGTTGACGGGAAGCATTCTCACGGTTCCCTTCATTATATTGGGTATGCTGCTGATATAAGGATATGGGCAATAGAATCTAAAGGTTTAGCTGAGTTCACAGAGGGCTTAGCTGAAGAACTTGGCAGCGAGTTCGATGTTGTACTTGAGAAAGATCATATACACATAGAGTTCCAGCCAAAGAATAGAGGTGTGAGATAATGGAATGGTTGACTGAGAATTTCTCGAACGTGGTTGAGGTTGTTCTTAATTTAGTTGGAGCGTTTGCTGTGATTGCAACGATGACTCCGAATGAAAGCGATAACAAGATTGTCGCCTTTGTCCTCAATGTCATCAACACGCTCGGCGCTAACTTCGGCAAGGCCAGCAATGGCTGATGCTTGAGCCTGTTATTTTAATATTGATTTTATCTATAATGCTTTTCATTGTCTTTATCCTATGGGGTATGGGCAAGGAATATGTAGGTAGGATCAGCTCTGAGAAAGAATCAGCAGAGAAGAAAGTTGAGAGGTCTATCCGTGCAATGGAAAAGCTCGTTGGCCCACGCCCTTCTCGCAGTCTTCTTATTAAGCGTTGGGAGCGGAGGATGCGTGAAGCGTCCGGTGGAGGCGATAGTACCTCCCTGTCCAGCTCCGAACGAAGAAGCGATAGCATCCCTAAGGAATGATGACATACCAGAACCTATACTAGAATATCTAATAGATATAGATATGTTCTGCAATGCTATAGATTCTATCAGAGATTGACAAGGAGATTAGCCCTCGCTTAGTGCGGGGGCTTTTTCTTTTATGGACAACAAACAAAAGATCGACGCAGAGGAAGAGAAGATCAGGAGGGGGATACACCAGATGAAGCCACCCCCTCCGTACAAAAGAAACGACAGAAAGCCTAAGCTCGGCAAGAAAATACTGGTCATACCAGACAGTCACGCAAAGCCGGGTATACCAAATCATAGATACGAATGGTTAGGCAGGATGGTCGTTGATATAAAGCCTGACTACGTAGTCAACCTCGGCGATTTGTGGGACATGCACTCGCTGAACTCCTTTGAGAAACCCGGAAGCAAGTCTTTCAATGGAGCGTCTTACTGGAAAGATATAGATGTTGGACTTGATGGGATGCTCAGGTTCCACAACCAGATAGATGAATACAACAAAGGAACTAAAGAAGAAAATAAATACAATCCAGAGCTTGTGTTCTGCATGGGTAACCATGAAAACAGAATATCGAAGTTCATTGATTCAGAGCCTAGATTTGAGGAGATTATATCCACAAAAGATCTAAGGTTATCTGATCTGGGATGGGAAGAGGTTCCATTTCTTGTACCTAAAAAGATACATGGATGCTCATTCGCGCATTACTTCACGTCTGGCGTTATGGGCAGGCCGATATCTGGACTTCATCAGGCAGCTAGTCTGCTGACTAAGCAATTTGGGACTTGCATACAGGGCCATACCCATACATATGACCACTCCGTAAGGACGGACAGCATGGGTAAAAGCCTACATGGCCTAGTGGCTGGGTGTTACTTTGAACACTCAGAGGCTTGGGCTGGTCCGGCTAATCAGATGTGGAGAAGAGGATTGTCTGTACTGCATAACGTAAAGTCAGGTGACTTCGATGTCGAATGGATCGGAATGGAAAGGATCAAGGCGAAGTATTCGTAAACAGATACCCAAGAGAGATAGGTTGCACCAGATACATAAATGGCTAATAAATGAGTACGGTCGAAAAACTCGTTTGAGGGTCGAAAAACTACCCAAATCCGAAAAGGATTGCTTGGGTTATGTCGAGCTTGGAAGTGGTACTCCGCTCATTAGAGTCAGCAAGTTCTTATCTAGAAGTGAATCTATATCCGTATTGATACATGAATACTGCCATGTGATTTCGCACTACAAACACGGACCACACTGGAAAAGAAAATATGGTGGTCATGATAAAAACTTCTATTCAATATTGTACGAAGTAGAGAACAGGTATTTTTATGAAGGTGGAAATGTTGAGAGCGGAGATTTCTAATCAGAAGAAATCTCTGGCTAGTTTATATCAAGCAAAGGTATGTCTTATGAACGCAGAGGGATTTCTGATTACCGATGAAGTAGAACAAGTTCTAGATGAGAACCTTATCTACGAGCTTAGGAAAAGCATAAGGAATGTTATAGACGGTATCAGTATCAGCATGAGGATTGCTGACAGGTAGGTGGTAGGCTCGGCGGGACTCGAACCCGCGACCACCGCTTTATAAGAACGGCACTCTAACCGACTGAGTTACGAGCCCACGGTCGGGAGAGGGATGGATTATCTCTGTCATCATATGCTGGCAACGAGATATTCATCCATCCCCGTTGTAAAGGATCGCTCCCGATCAACCCTTCTTTCAGGTTGCCAGCAAACTACCTGAGAACAGCCTTGGACTTGTCTACAAAGCGGTATG
>Ga0255772_10002628_pt1 | contig 17434 bp, 27 predicted proteins | sample 071ome_34_FD_179970 | JGI IMG/M metagenome (GOLD analysis project Ga0255772, IMG submission 179970) | Coastal salt marsh microbial communities from the Groves Creek Marsh, Skidaway Island, Georgia - 071411BT metaG (version 2) | ecosystem: Environmental > Aquatic > Marine > Intertidal zone >...
CCTAATAGAGCGAGGGGATCCGAAGACCCCCTCTATAGTTAGTTAGGACGCCATTGCGGCCTGAACATACTTTCCATACTTGTCATGGAAACGATCAAAGTTCTTCAAGTCTTGTGGACTGAACGGAAGTTTGTAAGTGGAAATTGCAACCCTTACACCCATCACTACAAGTTCAGTTTCAAAATTATCCATCATAAATCCAAAGAAGTTGTCTGCCATAGCATTCCAACCTTTTTCTTTACGTTTGAACGCTTCCTGAAGTTCGTAGCACATAGACACAGTCAATGAGTACATAGCACTAATGTCTGTTGCCTCCATGCTCTTTACTTTGCCAGAAAGTATGTCTGTAGGATTTGGCAATTTACTAGCAACCTTACGGTGTGCCGCAAATTTTACTGCCAAGCCTTCTCCGACTGCACCTGCCACGAGGTCTGTCAACGTGTTTTCAGGCAGATCGTCATCGAGAAGTTCGCTCACAAAACTCCAACTACGTGGAGTAGCAAATGCACGTGAACTGCTCTTAGGATCAAAATCATAAAGATCTTGTTTTGCGAAAGAACAGTAACCCACTACATCTGAGTGAATCTTGTTTTCAGTTGCCCACTGCAACCAATCTTCAAAGTCAACACGCATTTCCAAATGTAGGAAACGGTTGGACAATGGAGCAGGCATTCTGTATGTAACGCCTTTATCTGTTTCACGGTTACCAGCGGCAACAATCATTACGTTGTCTGGTAGTTTGTATGCACCAACCCTACGGTTAAGTACGAGTTGATATGCCGCCGCTTGTACAGCCGGCGATGCTGAGTTCATTTCGTCCATAAACAGAACGATATGTTTATATTTCTTTGCTAATTTTTCATCTGGCAATTCAACAGGCGGTGCCCATTTCATTGTGTTATCGTTTGCCGCATAGTATGGCATACCTTTAATATCTGTAGGATCCCATAGTGACAAACGAATGTCGATCAATAAAGAGTTTTCAAAACTATTTGTAATTTGACCAACGATATCTGATTTACCAATACCTGGAGGTCCCCATAAAAATACAGGACGACCTTTTAGCATTGCATGACGCAATGCAGTTTTTGCTTCATTTGGAGTAACTGTACGTGACTCTGTTGCTTGTGTTGACATTTTTTACCTCTCTTGTTTAACTAACTATAACTATATAATACACTCTTACAGGATTTTGTCAACTGCTTTTTTGATTATTTTGGAAAAAAACTGTCCAAAATGAACTAGTCTTCTAGTTCTTTTGCCATAGCACGAGCAAGACCGTACTGTTTGATATCACCCGCAAACATCATAAGTTGTAGTGCCATTTTTTCACTTAGCACATAGATGCGTTTTTTAGTAACATAGTATGGTGTATCAATAAATTGATCTAAGTATAAGAATACTTGTGGTGTAAATTGTATATCGTTTGGAAATTGTATTTCGTGAACTTTTAAATCTGCTTGATCAACAACAAACTCAAATCCTTCTTTGGTTAAACGTAGTCCGCTATCGCCCTTTTCACGAATGTTCTGCCATAACAGCATATGATATTTCTTAAGGCTTTCTTCGCTAGTGTCTTTTTCAGCCGCGATTAAGAATGTTTTAGTGTAGGCGGTCTTTTTGTCCATTACAGGATTTTTCCGTTAGTTAATTCTACTACTTTGAACTCGTCTGTTTGAAACAACTTGTTAAGTTTTTTTGCTAGATTATGAGCATGACCTGGATTACTAAAACTTACCTTCTTGTATTTAGGTCCTGGAGTAGGACTTACTGCACTACTGCTTTTTAAATTAAAAGGTTTGCCTTGATAAAATACTGCCCAGATAGCCTCCGCGGCCAGAACTTCTTCACTTCTAAATGTATTTTTATCGGTGTACTTTAAAAGTACTTTTGGTTTAGGTCTACTCATATACGTAATTTCCTTATTAACTACGTATATATTTATCCTTTTTTACTAAAGTTTACCACCGTCCATTTGTATGGTTACTTCAGGCTCAACAGATTGTTGTGAATCCTGTAGTTCAACTAGGCGTGTCATAACCATGCTAATACTATCTGCAAGGTCTCTGTACTGTTTTGCATCAAGTTTAAGTTCTTTAGCAGATGTACGTTGTGCTACCTTAACAGATTGCAAGAAGTTTTCAATAGCGATAGTATTAAGAGGATTTCGAGACACGTGCCAATGTTTCCTTCATTTCTAAGTCTGTTGTAAATGGTCCTTCAAACCCATAACGTTGTAGTGTTATAAGTTTAGGACAGAATGATTTAACCCAACCTTTGTCAAATTTAATACAGTAATATCCTGCACAGTAAAGGCTTTTTGATTTTTTGCTTTTACTAAACAGTGGTAAGCCTTTTTTAACATCATACAAAGGATTAAAAGGCTTTGTGCTTGTTGGGTAATTATATACCTCGTGCTTCTGTTCTTGCTTTTCAATCTTTTGTTTAACCTGTTCAAAGAAGTTATCGCCGAAGGTTTGATGTATTTCGTCGATTGTGTCAAACTTAATTTTTTCTAGTTTTGTAACTAGATAGTAACAGTTAGTATCTTTTTGTAGTGTACCAACTTTTCTACCTCTGTCTTGTACAATCCAAAACTTATTAGGCACTAACTGCTTGGCTAATAGTTGTTGCATGTTTTCCTCCGTATCTTGCGTTTAAAGGTTCAGCGAATGACTGAGCCTGTTCTGTTATTTTGTTTAGTTCGTATGAACCAGCAAACTGTACTAGTCGCACACCAACTTGTTTAATATCCTTTGCACCATCAATTGCTTCAGCAATAGTTGTAGCAATTAACGTTTTAATATCATCAGGTTGTGCTGTTAGGTCACAAAGTGTAACGTTACGAGTATAGTCGTCTAGTACACGATGTTCTTCTCCTAAATGATCTGTCCAACGTTGTAGCATAAGATTATTCCAGTTATAACCTTTAGCATCTTTATCATCATATGCTTCTAGCAAACCGACTTTGTTCTTAGTGCCTTTTTTACGAACACCTGGATATGCACTAAACACATTATCACTAGTATCACCACGCATACATTTTTCAAATAGTAACCATTGTGGGTCAGGTGCAGGCTTTGCTTGTTTTGTTTTCTTGTCGATTACATGTTGACCTTTTTCATCAAAGTAACCTTCGTGTGTAATGGTTGTCTTCATAACACCATTATACTGTTTAACATTAGGTGCAATAAGTTGTGCAAAGTCACCGTCAGTTGAAATAATAACATGATTGTCATTAGGGTGTGCTTGGATCCAACCTGCAATCAAATCATCTGCTTCAAGTTGTTTGTGTTGTAATACAGTACAATTTGTTTTGTTACGAATAAATCCTGTAAACTCATCAAACGTTTCCCAGAATACTTGTTCTTCTTCTTGTTGTGAAGGAGTAAGTGCATCACGAGTTTCTTGTCTATTACGTTTATATGGCTCGTAATAGTCTTTGCGCCAACTACGTCCTTCCAAGCAGAATACTACGTGACTGCCATCGAAGTCTTTCCATGCTTTTCTAATGCTTTGAAATGTAGTATGTAGAGCCATACCGATCTTAATATCAGCATCTCCTCTTACCGCATGTCTTGCACGAAAGAATGTGTTTGCTGTATCTACAAGAATATAAGTCATTATTTCCTCATCAAATATTTCATTTTATACCATTTAGCAAAGTCGGGATTGTATACCATAGTTTCATGTACCTGCTTTGCACTTAATTGATCACTTCGAATACAATCGGCAAGTACTTGATAGTCTTCTTTTTTATATCTACTTTGCTTTTTTATAATTGTTTTTGTCATTAGTATCCTACTGTTTTGAGTTGAATTGCTTTATCTAAATCTTCTAGCGGAGCAAAGCCATGATCAAATAAATCAAATGCTATGCTTACTCTTTTGTTATCTTGCTTGTGTTCTGGTACACTGTGCAATACATAACTAGGAAAGAATGTAAGTCCGCCTTTAACATTTTCAAATCCTACTTTAACTTGTTCATCTACAGGACAATAGTATACAGTCTGAGTGTCATAGTTGTCAAGATGTATATTACCACTTAGGTAAGAAAAGTTTTGAGCACCATGACCATGTTGTGTAATAGGTTGTCCTTTGTGTACTACGTTCGCCCAACTAAACATATACAAATTTCTAACAGTTGTGCTATTAGAGTTCATGTATTCTATATACTGTTCTTTAATCCAGTTTAACAAATTCATAAACTGTGGAATATTCTGTGTAATTTGAAAAAGATTGTATGCACTGTACTGAGCAGTAAGACTATTTTCACCTAGTCCTGTACCTCCGTCACCGCCATCACTGTCTTTCTTTAACGTCTTAATAAGTTTTTCTTCGTTATCGATTAGCCAGTTTCTAATAAAATCAATTTCTTCAGGCTTAGAATATATAGCATTCCAAAAAGGAATATTCCATGTAGGAGCATATTCATTTAGTGGATGTATACTTTTCCAAACTTGTAGCATTAACTAACCTCTGCCTTACCGTTTCCTATATCTTTTGTGTTTACAAAGCCAGCACCCATCTTAGTTTCTGGACTTGCTATACCTTCTTCTTTAGCAATGTTACCGCAAAGTTCCTTAAACCATCCGTCAACAATTTCTTCTTCGCTATCACCTTGATAACCGTTTAGTCTAAGTTCTCTAATAAAGTACTCATTCCAGTCAAGTTCAAAGAAACCGTTACGTGGATTGTTGTCTTTCATTTCTACGTTAAGAACTGCTACATATGGCTCTTTCTTTTTTGTTGCCTCTGCTTTTGCATCAGTTCCAGGTTCTTTTGATACAGAAGCAGGAACATGATTTTTATTAAACATTTTTTTAAGTTTATCTAACATTATAGTCCTGCCTTTCTTGCTTTTTCATCTAGTGCTTCTTGTTTATGTTCCCCAGGCGTTTCCGAAGATGTCGACGTGTAGTCTGGGTGTATAGCGCCAACCTCGCTCCATTGCCAATGTTGCGACTCCTCTTGTGTTGAGTTTGTATTCTTCCGACCTACCCCCAAGCGGCATAACATAGACTGGAACATCGATTCCTTCGCCACGGTACGCTTCAACTGCTTTGGAAACTTCGTCCACATCTTCTTCGGTAGCCACAACAAACTTGAAATACATACTACTATCAGGTACGTCAAAGTACTGCCTAGCAATATCAGGCTTGATAGCAGTATCCCAAGGCTCTCCGCTAACGGAAAGTTTTGGACTGCACGACCAAGTGATATGAAATGATCTTTCGTTGTTGAGCCACTCTCTGAAATCATCTCTAAGAGGTTGCGTTGTATTTGTTTCAAATGTAACATTTTTTAGATCTCCCATTTTAGGGTGTTTAAATAGATCCATGTATAACCTTTGCCACCCTAGCAGAGGTTCACCGCCTGTTAAGATAAAATGAACATCCTGTCCATTATCCATTGTCCACTTACCTTGTGGAGTAAGACTCAATACATAATCAACTACTTCGTCAACTGTATGGTCTTTCATATACTTTTTAAATTCAGGATATATACTCGCATACGTATCACAGCCTGTGTGAACAATAGGCAAATCCTCGAACTTATTTACCTTGTCTAAAATTCCATCATCAAGAAGTGCTTTTACTTCTGGATTATACTTAATACCTTGTTCTGCTTTTTCTGCTCTATTAGGGTGCTTGTCTAAACCAAAGTTCATACAACGAAAGTTACAACCAAATGTACGCAAGAAAACAGAAGGTACGCCAACAAAACGTCCTTCACCTTGAACACTATAAAATGCTTCACTATATCTTAATTTCATTTACAACTCCTATTATATATTATAGTGCTTATTTAGGTTTTTGTCAACCATTAACATCCAGTACTTTCTTCAAACATTTCCATTTGTGTAACGTCTTTTTTGGTATACTTTTGTTTATTTGGTATAACACCCCTAACACCACCTGCGGGTTCTTCCATATCTCCGTCTCTACGGAAAATTAAATGGACATGTGGATACATAACAGTTTGGCCTGCACTAGTACCCATATTGATTCCTACATTAAATCCTGTAATTAGGTTATTTTCTGCTTCAACATTCATTGTACCCATTTCCATAGCAAATTTGAAACATTTTAAAATACATTCTTGTGTATTTTCTTTTGGTACAACAAGTGTATGCCCTAGTGTTACTGGATAGATATCTTCATAAACAACATAATCTCGTGTATCGTATGTAACTTTAGTCCACGGTGCTCTGCCTTCTTCTTGTGCTTTTGCTAAGGTATCGATCATTTAGTACTCCTGTATCCAAACAGAGGCGGCGTAACCCTTACCGTTAGTATCTCCTCCGTTATTATCTATGTCATTGCCTTCGTAAGTAATACCACGTACTACATCTTCTCCGTTTGTAGTTTCACTATACTGAATTTTCAGTTTACTCGGATCAAAATCTCCTACAGTTTCTACAATGCCATCAAAGAATGTACCTTTTTCTAACGAAAGCATTTGTACAATGTATGTGCCTTTGTCAGGATATGTATCTTCAACACTATCAAGAATTTCAGTTTCGTAATCTGTTTCTTCACTGATCTTGCTGGCCCAGTCATTAACATTTTCATTTTCAATTATTGTTTCGATATGCTTACTACTATATTCTAAACCGTCTACTTCGTTTACTTCTATTTGAGCATTATCAATAGTAACTGCATGAATATGTTCAAACTCGTTAGGCATTTCGTACCACGAACTACAAGCACCAATGCCTTCTTCGTCATCACTTAAAAAGTTTGCTTTTGGCGGTACACTATCAATATTTTCAAAGTCAAATGTACCTTCTTCTGCGTTTAACAAATAGTTACATAGATCATTATCTCCATGTTCATCTACAATAGGTTTCCAAAAGTCATATGCTTCTTTTGAAATACTAGCATAGGCGTGTTCAGCACCGTATCCCCATAATTGAATATGATAGTATCTAGGACCTTTAATATTATCTAGTGTTTGTTGTTGTTCTTTAAGCGTGGCCATGGGTTAGTTCCTCTGTAATATATCTTTTAAGTTCTTTATCTTGTACATCATGTGGAATATCATTTTTGTAAAAGATTCTATAACTGTCCGATCCATATTTTCCGATACCACATAGTTCAGTAGCATCCTGGCCGTCCCAACTTAGCCATTGTTGACTCATTTTCCAAATGCGTTTAGCACGAACGTTTTGCATACCTAGTGGTTGCAACACTTCAGCAATTTCTTCTACTGTTGAATATAATAAAATACCAGCAGTAGGCCAACGTTCAAAAAACTCTTTAAGCACAGGTTTAGTTTGACGTCTGTCAACTTGATTTAAACAGATAACACCAACCATGTGTTGCCAACTGTCTTCAACCTGTTGTTGTACCATTAGGTCGTCTCTCATAGTGGTAATTTTCCTGTATAAAGATCAATACTTAAACTAATCATTCCCATAGCAAAAACTGTAATAATAAAAGCCTGTGCAATGCGTACAGCAATATAATCATACATTAATATAGTTCCTCAATTTTATCGCAAATTTTTAACTTCTTCGCTTCTTCTGCACTTAACCAAACGTCTTGTGGCGGAAGAAGAATTTCTTTAATCTTTGCTTCAGTCATGCCCAAGCATTTTTTATAATGATTAATCATACGTTCTGTGCTTAGTTCAAATTCTCTTACACGGGCATATAGTTCGTGTTCTTTACCTCTGCTACCCCAACTGTATTGATGTGATAGAATAGAAGTATTAGGTGTTAGTATACGTTTGCCTTTTTGTCCAGCAATAAAGATTAAAAAACCGCAACTTGCAATAAGTCCAAGTCCTACTGTTTTAATAGGTATACTGCTTGACTTCATTACATCAATTAATGCAAATGCCGCATGTACATCACCGCCTGGTGAATTAATAATAATTGTTAATTGTGGTAAAGGATTGTCTGCAAGGTTATGATTCATAACCCATCTAATTGCATCTTTGCACGAAGCAGATGTTATTTGATCCATCAAAAGATAGACGCCATTGCTGTCTATGTTTTGTACTTGCTGTTGTTGTTGTTCTTTTTTAGCCATATGTTCCTACGTTTTCCCAAGGATATACTAACCATACGTCTTCCTCGGCTTTGTTTACTTCATCACAGTGATATGACACTCCGTCAAATTCACTTGATAAGTTTTCTGTTAATACTGCAAAACGAACATTGCCGCCCCAAACACGTTCCCATTTAGGATCGTTAGGTAAACAACTTGCTTGCCAGTCTTGTTTAATCCAGTTAAATGTAGCACCTGTATCGTTAATATCATCTACAATAAGAATTTTCTTTTCTAATGGCCCACCTGTTACTTTGTCAGAGTCTTCGTATACATAACCAAACGCATCTTCACTCATCCATGCATTGCTTTCACTTTCACTATTATCATCACGTAAACTTACTTTGATTGCTTCGCAACGAATGCCAGTCATGTTTGAAATAATAGTTGCAGGTACATTACCACCTCGTGTAATACCTACAATGTAATCAGGACGCCAATTGTCTGAATACATTTGATTTACGATATTGGTACACATAACTTCTACATCATGCCAAGTATAAAACTTCTTTTTAATCTGCATTTACTTCTACCCCTGTAATCTTATCCCAACGAAAACTACGCCAGCCTTTTGCATTTACGTCCCATACCACGCAAACGTTTTCACTTACTTTGCGTACTTTTTTCTGCGATGCAGGATCTTCTTTTGTTGCAGGTGGAACAACATCTTCTTTAAGTGTGCAGGTCATTACACGTTCATCGCCGTTAAGTTTATTAAATTTTACTACTACATTACCACTATGCAATACATTATACAACCAGTCTCGTGTTTGTTGTTCGTTAAACTTTTGTATATCAATGTTCGAGTTCATATTTTTCTCTCAAGTAAGTTTCATTATCTACCCATTCACCATCTCTAATGAATCCCCATTCTCTCATTTTAGGTCCTGGGATAAACAGTGTCCAAGGTGTAACGCCAGGCTCTAGTTCAATCCTATGTAGACTTTTAGAACCGTTAAATCTAAAGTGCCCAGGCTTCCTCCAAAAACGTCCTTTAGGAGTAGTTTCCCAATATCCGCCTTTTAGAATAAGTGTAAAATAAGGCCACGGATGATCATGCAAATCATCTAAGTCACCTTTGTGGAATTTATGTAAGAATACATTAAACGGAAAACGTTTACGATCTTTTAAAAACAAATAATAACGTGTTAGATAAGGTTCGTTTGCATAGCGATCCATAATAACACGTTTACGACCAATTAGGTCTAGCCAATCTAAAAAGTCAAACCCACCTATCCATTTAAAAAATCTAAAACGGAACGTCATCTTTATCCTCATTGTTTTCTTTGTCTGCTTCTACCATAGTATAAACATACATAAATTGATCCCATAATGCTTTACAAGTAGGATTACTTTTAACTAGATCTGTGTCAATGTAAGTACCACTTTCATTATAATTAGACCAACCGTCAGTGCTTATAGTAAATGTACCAGTATTGTCTATATCTTCTGCAATACTGTAACTAGGTGCAAAATCTGTATTAGCACTAGTGTAATATTCGCCTTCTGTTGTTACAGGCTCATATGTTACAGTTGTAGGAATTTTTATCTCTGTTTTAGTCATAATTATCTCGGAGCAAACTCCTGTTGCAATTTAATATTGTCCATAAATTCTTTTTTAGTACCTGGATCGTCTTTGAAACTACCTTTAAGTACTGTTGTTTGTGTAAGACTGCTATGAGCCATAATACCTCTGTTCTCACAACATCCGTGTGTTGCTTGAATATACACTCCTAAATGTTTTGCATCTGTTGCTTTTTCAATCTCACGTGCAATGTCATTAGCAAGTTCTTCTTGTAGTGTACCACGTCTAGCACACCATTGTGCGATACGTGTGTATTTAGAAAGTCCAATTACTTTACCATTAGGAATAACACCAATATATGCTACACCTGTTACTGGTTGATGATGATGCGAACAAACACTCTTAAGTTCACTGCGTACTACTAACATACCTGTATATGCATCTTCACCATCATTAGGAAATGCAGTTGCATTAGGAATCTTATCATACCGTCCTGCCATTAGTTCGTTGTAATACATTTTTGCAAGACGTCTTGCTGTACCTTGTGAATTAGGATCTGTAAATCTATCGATAATTAGTGTATCTAATACTTTTTCAAATGCTTCAGTTGCTTCTTCAATTAGTTGTTCTTTTTCACCTTCGTTAATAAAGTCACTAATATTGTCGCCTGCCCAATAGCGTTTATTTGCTTCTTGCAAACGTTTTGTAATTTCTCTTGTTTTTTCCATTTATTTCTCCGAGTTTAAGACGTGGATGTCTCTTCATTGTATGATTGTAACACATTCTTTAGTTTTCTGCAACTAAAATATTCATCACTTAAGAATTTAACTAACCGATCTAGATTTACATAATGTTTCTTATGGTCATTCATAATCCAATGAATTTTTTCAATTAACTTATCTTTATTTGCAATATAACTATCCCAGTCTGTAGTCCATTCGCTTGGATACTTGAAATAGTCATCATACATTTCTGTATAACTTAATCTATCAGGCATAAGCGGAAACGAATTTACAATCGCACCTTCATATGCACTAATGCCTAATGTTTCTTGTAGGTTAGCACTAAAGATCATTTTACTTTCGCCTAGCAAGTTGTGATACTCGACTTTGCTTAATCTTTGATCTTGACAAACGACAAATTCATAGTCGCCTTGTAATGTTTCTTTTAAATCTCTAAAAATTTCAGGTTGTTTTTCTGGAGCAACTCTGTGAGGAAACAAAATTAAGTTTTTCTTCTGCATACCTTTAAATGGAACAAGTGAGTCAGCAGTATATTCCATAGGCCAACCTGTACGCACAATTTTTTTACTTTCACATAGTTTATCTGTGTCTTCTTTACTAATGCCTAGTAATTCTTTAGCAAACATATCTATATGAAAATTACTAGCAAAGTAATTATGGTTAAAGCATTCAAAGAAACTTTTCTCTGCGTGTCTTACCCAAGGTTTATTACCTACTAGTCTACCTAAAAAATCTGCAGGATCATAACTACCCGCATGCCATAATCCATGTGTTATTACATCAATACCTAACAATTCGGCCATGTATTTGATGTTAATAATACCTGGATGCCAAGCGTCTGTGAATAGTATATGATCCCCAGATTTAACTTTTCCTTTTGTAAAGGCTCTAGAAATCTTTTCGATCTGTGTAGACTTGTAAATGTTAGTACCACCAAAGTTTAAGAAAGCACCTGGTGTAGTAGCATCTGGAATATCATCAGCACCGTCAATAATTTCAACAGTTACTTTATTTTTATCAAATACACTAGTACTAGAAAGTATTTTAGGTACGTGTACCTTCCACTCACTTGTGTAACGTGTTTCAACACTTTCTAAGTCTACTAACCAAATCTTCATTCCTAATTCCTTTGCCTATTACGCTTACGAGCCAACTTTTTCTTAAGTCGGTTCTTATGTCTGTTATACATTTGCCAAGGATAACTTGCATTGTTATACAAGTCCTTCTCATCAAACACATAACTCTTAGAGTCACCGTGAACCCAACTGTTCACGCACCAATCCTTGTATGATTCAAGGTCGTTAAAGATCTTTACGATCTCTGGGTGGTCTGCAAAATATGACACTGTCATCTCCTTTAATATTTTGCGTACTCGATATGGGCACCGTTTTCTCCATCTTCGCTAACGTCGATGTGTACTTCTCTGCCCGGGTGTTTAGCAATAATCTGATTGTATAGATCATCGCAGATCATTTCACAACTCTTGTAGTCTAGTTCAAGTGTCTTCTCCTCGTACAGTTTTTCTAACCATCTTTTGAATTGAATAAATTCGATATCTCTGTCGTTGTGTGTAACAGTAATACCAACCTTGAAATGAAATATGTGTCTGTGGGGATATCCCAAAAACGAAACATCATATTCATCACCTGTTGCAAGACTAGGATCTTCTAGTGCCGCAGGATACTTATGGATACCTTCCTTACGGAAAGTCACCCAAATCATTCTCTTTGCCGTATTCATAATACGTCTGTGATTGTCTTCTGCCATTGCTTCCTTCATCATGTTATCAGTTATACTCATATTATAGTGCCTTTCAGTGCTGTTGTCAAGTTAATCTTTAGGTTCGTCATTGCCATATTTGCTCCAATCTGTAAACTTATCACGTTCTAGTAAGCCGTGTACAGGTTGAATCCAAACTCCGGGATTAGAATGATCAAAATCAGCATCGTCGATTTTGATACAAGCATTATAGTTTAATTGATTTACATAAGGAAGTTTTACTGATAACATACTAATAAACTTGTGTTTTTCGTTAAAACCCATTTCTAGTACCCATTCGTGATACTTAACATCATAGTCTAGGGTTACCCAATAATTTTTATCAAGCAAACCGTGTACTAGATCTTCCCAATCTTCTTTTGGAACAAAACTATGATTAGCGCCAAGATAGATGTGATCAACATGATTCTTTTTTGCCTTTTCAAGAACTTCTTCTAGTGGACGACAGCCTACAACAAATAGTGTGTCCATATCATATGCTGGTGTCTTTTCGACTTCGTAACCTGTAAAGTATATTACATCATCTTTTACACCGTCTGCATAATCACGCTTCATTTTTTAATAGCCTATCAAGTTGATCTTTAATATAAAGTTTAGTTTTCTTTAGTTTAATTAAAAGAGCCTTATGACCGAAGTCTCTATACATTGTACGCTCTTTTTCTATTTCGTCAACCTTTTTAGAATAGTATTCATGCTCTTTGGTTAACTTTTTTACTGCTTTGTTTTTAATTTTAGCCATTATGCCTCCTCAAATAGATTTGCAAATTGTGTACTTGCGTTTACAGTTTTCTTACCCGTTGCTCCTCTAGTGCCAATAATTGACATCCAGAATCTTGAAAATTCTTCTATGATTGCTTCGGCTTCGTCTCTGTTTGACGTTGCAAATATTGCCTCCACAACATCTCTAAAAAATACCCTGTTAAAGGACTCTTCCACAAGCATGTTCGGAACTGTTCCGTTATCGTATTGCCTGTTTGCTTCTTGTACTGCATTAATGTGACTCCATACATTATGACCCATTTGGATCGCATAAGAAAAACTATCCCATGATGTTTTTCCTTCTTTGCCTATTTTATTTAGGTCTCCTGGCGCATAGATGCAAACATCTTTTGCCTGTAAACTTTGTGTAATAGGACTATCTAAGAAACTTCCGTGTTTGCCTTCACGTACAAATGCTTGTCCAAATGATGTTGTATCAGTTGCCAATGCTTTGTCGTCAATGCTAGGTACCATTCTGTATACCCATTTAGTTCTGTCTTTTGTTTCAAGTTCACAATAAATTTGACCATTTGCTGTTGCTAGGAACGGACTAGCACAGTCAAATGTAATTGTAAAATTAGGATTGTGATACTTACGAACTGCTCTTTGAATATCTGTTAAGAGCGTTGCCCACTCTAACTTACTTGTACCCAAGAAGTGCATAAAGTCATGTTTACCTTTTTCGAGCAATCCATCAAAACGCAATGCTACTAATCTTTTTAGCACAAGATGTACATCACACATATTCTGACCACCCATTGACCAACCATTAAAGTGATCTGTATACTTCTTAGGATCGCAGTAGTCTTTCATCTGCTGATACCAATCTTCTGCGTCAGCGTGATTTTCACCTTGTAGTACGTTTAAGAATTTACAAGCACCTGTTCGATTCTTCATAAAGTAATCGTTGTTGATGCGTGTGGCATTTACAGCATCTTGATAGTTGTCAATGCCTGTTGCTTTAGCACCTGCTGGTGAACGTGATACCCAAGCAGGAATATCAAGTATCATACCATAGTCCATGTAAGCGTCCATCCACGTAAGAACTTGCTCACGTTTCTTTTGTGCCTTAGGACAATTAGGATCTTTCCAATCACCTTCCCAAACGCCTTTACCAATCTGGAAGCCGCCTGAGTCACCTAACAGCCAACTGTTCTCACGATCACGTTCTCGGATCATAAGTTCTTTAGGAGCATCTTTGTTTATATCAAGTTCTGCATGTCCTGCCGAATATAGTGTCCAGTGATATTGAAATATACCCTTTTGACGATTAAGCCAATTAAGTCCTTCCATATCATTATTAGGAAAAGGAATACGGTTCTTTTCAACATATTCTTCTTTACGTTGCTTACCAATAAATGTAGCATAAAAGCCACTCAACGCCGGAAGAAATATTGCGTAGTCCTTTTGCTCTGCTGTTAAGTCAGTTTTCAAAATTTATCTCCTACTTGCTTTGTGCAGGCAAAATATATTCATATGTTGCTAGTCCGCTGTCAACTTGAATTTGCATTGCACCTTGATCTGAAATACGCATAGTCTTATCACCATCAAGATTTAAAATAGCCATTGTTTGTGCTACTGGCCATGCCCATTCATTTTTAAGGCTACCTGTTACGCCTGTTGCAAAAACAAACTCACCTGCGTGTGTACTTGCATCACCAAACTTAAATTTAATATCTGTACCATCTGTAATAACAGTAAACACAGTTTCTTCTGCATTTGCAGTTGCTTGTAATTTAAAACGTTGTACATTAGCAACAGTAGGTTGTACTTCAACGTCCCAGTTAGCACCTTTAAATTTAACAGTCTTAAGTTTTTCGTTGATAATATCAGCGTTCATAAAACGATAATCGTTTTTAAAATCGCCTGCTTTATTTTCGAAGTGAATACCTACAGGAATAGTTTGACCATTGCGATCAGCAGTAACAACATCAATAGTTGCACCGTCCTTGTATTCTGGACATTTCAAATGAATGTCTAGTTTGTTTAGGTTAGGCATACCAAAAGTGCCCTTCATTTCTACCTGTGCGGCTTTTGTATTAGCCTGTAGAATTACTGAGCGATCTTCAGCCATGCTGTCAATACCAGTTTGTGCATCATCACCATTGACCTTGACAATATTCAAAAAGCCAAGTGCATGTGTATGTGCTACAATATCTTGTAAAATGTCTTTCATTTGTTTTCTCCGTTCCTTTTACATATTATATTTAGAAAATCATTCAAAGTCAAATAAATTATTGAATGTATTCTTCTGTTCGGTTGATTTAATATCCCAATCCAAAACGCCTAATAAGTTGCCAATTTTGTTATCGATGATAACTGATTCCATTTCATCGTCCGCAAACGGAAGTTCTTGGAACCAACTTGGTATTCTTAGTTCGTCTGTAGGATATGCAACCGAAGTATATCCCATTGGATTGTTTTTTAGTTTACAAACAATAACTTTCATTCCATCAACAATGTTCATAGAATAGTTGTCACTGTTCATTTCTTTCAGATTATTCCAGTTAATACTTGCCCTTACATGTCCTGGCATATTAACTTTACCTTGCTTTTTAAGTTTAGCAAGATAATCTGTAATGTTGTTTGCACGTTTAGGCGAGCCTTTTTCCCAGCCTGGTCGTGCTTTAAATTCAGTTCTAAACTCAGTAATCATATCAAGCACTTGTTCTTCTTTAGCACCTGTTAGCACTGCTAACAGTACTTCGCTTAAGAAGTCTTGCATAAACACAGGAGTATCTGAACGTTTGAGATCGAGGCCCATTGCTTTTACTTTGCCTGGTTTGCCATCAACGTCTTTACGTTCGCCTTCGTTATCAAAAATTAAAATTGCATAACGTTTCTTGGTAATGAATAATCCTTTTTCACCTACAACTTCTCTACCTGCGGCAATAACACCTTCACTTCTTGACTTAGGACAATGAAATGCATCGTTCATAAAGTTAGGAAATGATTTGTTTGCTTCTTCACAGATTTGATCATACAATGCAATAATGCTGTCTTTGTCCCATGGGATATCACCTTTTTCGATCTCAGGACGCAAACTTGTATATGCACTAAAGTAACAAGAGTCTGTATCTCCATATATAATTGCTTTACCTATGTGATCATAATCACCTGTAACAATTTCATTTACTTTAGCACTCATATGCTTAACAATAGCACGACCTGTTAGCGTAGTTGATTGTCCAATCCGTGGATCAAAGAATCTACAACCTGGATTAAGAATAGCACCATATAAACTGTTTAAGTTAATCTTTTTAACCAACTGTCGCTTGTCCCAGAATGCAATTTCTGTTTTATTTCCTGCATCAATTGCTTTACGCATTTTGGCTTGTAATTCTTTACGTTCAGCATACCAACGCTTTAACAGTCCTGGAATAACACCATCAAATTCTGTAGTTAATATAGTTCCGTTAGCACTTAACATCCAAGGTTGATTGCTTTCGAAGATTAGTCTATAAACTTCCGCGGCACTCATTACATCACTTTCGCCGTTTTCCCATAGAACTGTAATCTGCTTGTCTTTGCGTTGTTCCATAACAAAATCATATTCTAAACTGCCGAAACGCCCTTCCCAAGCCGCCGCAAATGACTTCTTACGCAAGGTCATTTCATCACGTACATATTCTTCTGTGTATTCTGGTTTTAGTTGTCCTACAACAGTTGCTGGATCCATGTTCAAACTTCTAATAACGGAAGGATACAGTGAATTCAAGTCCATTGACCCAATCCAGTCATGCAGTCCTTTTTTAGGATATGCAACATAAGCACCTGCCGCCGGTTCTGAGCCAGGCTCTCTGTGTACTCTGTTAGGAACTACAAAGCCACGTCTATGTGCTTCATTAATGATTGCTTGTTCTGTAACTGCAACAGCACCCATTGTGGTGGGTAGCAAAACTGTATTTGCATGTGCAAGTTCATTGGCTAGATCAATAAACTTTAGTTTTTGGTCCAACTTGTCCAGTAGTGCAACGTCTTGTCGGTTGTATTCGATAAACGTTCGGAAGTCATTGTTATAAAGTTGATCGAGCGTACCTTCGTACACAGTCTTCTTTTCACCGACTTCCATTTCACCAATGGCATCAAGCCTGTAAGTGTGTCTTTCTTCATACGTGTATTTACGATACAATTCCAAACTATCTAAATGCTGTCTGCCTATTAGGTCATAGGTTTCCTGTTCTCTTCCAAACTTTTCATATGTTCTTTTCTTAGGATATTGACCCCATAAACAAAAGCGTCTTGTATCTTCTTTAGATAGCACTCGTGTAATTCTATTAACAGTGTATGGAATATCATAACCTTCACTGTTCCAACCACTTAGTATATCTGCATCTTCAATTAGTGTAAGGAACGTATCAAGCATTTCTGCTTCACTGTCAAACAAATATGTGTTAGGAAAGTCTTTTACAGCATACTTGGCATCGTCCATGCTCATACCCTTTGGCGGCATAGCAAGTGTAATAAGACTGTCAAGCCATTGTAGGTGTACTGTGATTGCTGTAATAGCAGTAAAAGGATCTTCAGGTGAACTGTACCCACGTTCTGGGTCAAAGTCAACTTCGATATCGA